>RCNF010002210.1_pt1 | contig 10416 bp, 9 predicted proteins | sample 2041311 | NCBI WGS metagenome assembly RCNF01 (sample SAMN09708228, study PRJNA481090) | Marine sediment metagenome, whole genome shotgun sequencing project. | biome: marine sediment; feature: ocean; material: sediment; isolation source: Sewage treatment plant 2 marine sediment (STP2) ... | reverse complement strand
TGTTCCTGGTTGGCAACCTGGTATCGATCATCTACGCGATCCTGGCTGCACGGCCCCGCGTCAGCACGGTCCCGATTACGCTCGACGATCTGGAACACAGCGAAGGAAACATCCTGTTCTTTGGTGATTTTGCCATGATCAATTCCTCCAAGCCGGTGACAATAGCGTAATTATAGGCGCGAAACCGACCGCAGGATTGATATCGGTCAAAGACTAACGCCCCTAAATGCCCGATTGCGGAGATATGAAAAATGATCTGATCTCTGGCTTGACCGCCGCGCAGGCTTTGGCGCTGCATGATGAACATGGCTGGAACGAATTGCCGCAAACCGCAGGCCCGTCGCCCGTGCGGATTTTGCTGCGTCAGTTTACCAACGTGCTGGTTGTGATCTTGATGATTGCGGCGGCGATCGCTTTTGTGGTGGGTGAACGGATTGATACAATCGCCATTGCGATTGTGATCTTGCTGAACGGCATCTTGGGTTTTGTGCAGGAATGGCGGGCCGAGAACGCTTTGCAATCCTTGCGCAATATGATGTCCCCGCAAGCCACCGTCCAGCGTGACGGACGACAGATGATTATCCCCGCGCGTGATTTGGTCCCAGGTGATTTGATCATCGTGGTCGCAGGGGACCGCGTGCCCGCATATGCCGATGTGATCGAACAGACCTCACTTTATGCAGACGAAAGCGCGCTGACAGGCGAATCCATGCCTGTGGCCAAAGACGGTGAGGGCACCGCCCTGTTAACGGGCACAAATGTCGTCGAAGGGCGCGGTATGGGGCGGGTCACTGCAATTGGCACGCAGACCCGCTTTGGCCAGATCGCCGTGCTGACCGGATCAGTGACGCACCGCCAGACCCATCTGCAACGCCAATTGGGACAGTTGGCCAAGCAATTGGGCATCGTGGCAATCGCCATTGCGGGTTTGATCATGGGTTTGGGCGTCTGGAGCGGCAGACCCGTCACTGAGATGTTCATGACCGGCATCTCGCTTGCGGTTGCAATGGTGCCAGAAGGCCTGCCTGCCGTAGTGACGATCACCATCGCCTTGGGGGCTGCGGCCCTCGTGCGGCAAAACGCGCTGACCCGCAGGTTGCAAGCGGTCGAAACACTTGGTGCGGCGTCGGTGATTTGTACCGACAAGACCGGCACCTTGACCGAAAACAAGATGACAGCGACCGAAATCTGGACACCGCAAGGCAGCTATAGCGTTTCTGGCACGGGCTATGATCCGTCCGGCCATATCGCGATGGGCGGGGGCAAGCGCCGCGCCTCGAACGATCCGGTATTGGGCGCGGTGCTTGAGGTTTGCGCCGGTTGCAATCACGCCAGCTTGCACCATCAGGGTGGCGAATGGACGATGATCGGCAGCCCGACCGAAGGCGCGCTGATCACCTTGGCCTACAAAGGCTGGGCCGCCCTGCCCGACCCACAGAACATCATCTCTGAGAAGCCCTTTAACAGCGACGCCAAGCGGATGAGCATCCTGCGCAGCACGCCCGATGGCCCCAAAACCCTGACCAAAGGCGCGCCGGAGCGTTTGCGTGATCTTTGCACCATGATTTCTGGCCCACGAGGCCCCGAGCCATTGACGGACGCCGGGCGCGCCATGATCGAGGCCGCATATACCGACATGGCCGCCAACGGGCACCGCGTGATCGCACTTGCCGCCAGCCCTGCCCCGGATGGTATCTTGCGCGAAGATGCGTTGGTGTTTCTGGGCCTCATCGGCATTATCGACCCGCCCCGCCCAGAGGTCGCAGCCGCCGTGGCGCAGGCCCACGCCGCTGGCACGCGGATCATTATGATCACCGGCGACAGCCCGGTCACCGCCAAAGCCATCGCGCTGGCCATCGGACTGGAACCGCAGATGGTGGTGACACACGACGCGCTTGTGGTCATGTCGGACACTGAACTGACCCATGTGCTTGACAGTGATGCGCTGATTGCGCGGGCTGAACCCGCAGACAAAATGCGCATCGTTGCTCTGTTGCAAGACAAAGGGCAAATCGTGGCAATGACGGGCGACGGTGTGAACGACGCACCCGCATTGGAACAGGCGGACGTCGGCATCGCAATGGGGATCAGGGGCACCGACGTCGCCAAAGACGCCGCCGATCTGGTGCTGCTGGACGATAACTTTGCCACCATCATCGCCGCAATCCGCGAAGGGCGGCGGCAGTTTGATAACCTACGCAAATTTGTGCGCTATTTGTTGTCGTCCAACGCGGGCGAGGTCGTCGCGATCTTGTGCAACATCGTCATCGGCGGGCCGCTTATCTTTCTAGCCACGCAGATTCTTTGGATGAACCTGATCACCGACGGGCTAACGGCAGTGGCCTTGGGGTTGGAAAAGCCCGAGCCCGGACAAATGAAAGTCCCCCCGCGCCCCATGAATGCACCGATCCTTGGCTGGTCCGGCATGGCCACTATTGCCGTTTTCGGGCTGTATACCGGCCTGTCCAGTCTTTGGATTTTCTGGAGCCTGCTGCCCACCGACGTAACCCTTGCGCGCACAGCAGCCTTCACGGCCATGATCGTATTCGAGAAGTTCAGCGTCTTCGCGTTCAGATCTTTGCGCGCCCCTTGCAGCCGCATCGGCTGGACCAGCAATCCGTTCCTGTTGCTGGCGGTTGCCGTGACACTTGGGGCGCAAGTTGCGGCAGTCTATTGGGCCCCGCTGCAAACATTGCTACACACCACGGGGTTGGGATGGGCGCAATGGCAGATGATCGGGTTGTTCACGCTGCCGCTGATCATCCTTCCTGAACTTTTCAAAATGGTTCTGATGCAAAGGAAATCCAATGGCACTTGAACACGGGCACGGACCCGCTGAAATCGCCGCACGCCTTGACGCGCAGACCGACAGCGGGCGGTTGCGTGACGCGATCTTTGGCGGGATCGACGGCACGGTGACGACATTTGCCATTGTGGCTGGTGTGCAGGGTGCGGGGCTGTCTGCGGGCATCGTGATTGCCCTTGGTCTGGCGAATGTACTGGCGGACGGGTTCTCCATGGCGGCAGGCAACTATGCCGGCACCAAAGCCGTGGCGGATGATCGACGCAGACTATGGGACGTCGAGGAACGCCATGTTCGCGAAAACCCGCGTGGCGAGCGTGACGAGCTGGAACAAATCCTTGCCCGCAAGGGGTTGCGTGGACAAGTCTTGCAAGACGCAACTACGATGATCTGTGAAGACAAAAAACAGTGGATCGCGCTGATGATGTCCGAAGAATACGGGCTGCCTCCGACTGATGCGCGCCCCATCCGTGCCGCTCTGGTGATATTTGCAGCATTTGTGGTTGCGGGAATGCTGCCGCTGATGCCCTATCTGATTGGCCTTACACCGGCGTTTTCATGGTCTATCGGGATTGCGGGGCTGACGTTCTTTGCGATTGGCACGATCAAATCGCGCTGGTCGCTAGCACCGTGGTGGCGGTCGGGATTAGAAACACTGTTGATCGGTGGTGTCGCCGCAGGGCTTGCCTTTGTGGTGGGGCGGATGTTTCATGTCTAGTGCATGCAGGCGGGAACAACAAAATGACGGATCAAAACCTTGATGCACTGATGCTGATGGCGCTTCTGGATGCCATTCCAGACGCGGTGCTGATGAGTGATGCAAACGGGACCATCACGCGTGCCAATCCGGCGGCGGGCACCCTTTTTGGCTACAACCCTGCGCAACTGATCGGCAAAAGTGTAAATATTCTGATGCCGCAGGCGCTGTCAGATCGGCATGACGGGTTCATGCAGCACTATCTGGAGACAGGCAACGCACGGATCATCGGGCGTGGACGGGCGGTCGAAGGGTTGCGGCGGGATGGGCAGACGTTTCCATTGCATATATCGATTGGACGGGCCGATCACGCTGGCAAGCCGCATTTTGTAGCGATCTTGCATGATCTCAGCGCGCGTATAGCCGCAGAACAAGCACTTGCGCGGTCCGCCCGCATTGATGCGATCGGGCAGATGACCGGCGGTATCAGTCACGATTTCAACAACATCTTGACAGTCGTCATCGGAAATCTGGAACTCTTGCAAGGCCAATCAGACCACCCCGACAAACAAGCGATGCTTGGCGATGCGCTAGAGGCCGCTGAATTGGGGGCAGAGCTGACAGCGGGCCTAAGTTCTTTTGCGCGCAAATCTGCCGCGCATTGTGATCCAGTGGATGTGAATGTGGCCTGCGATGCGGCACTGACTTTGATCGGGCGCACTTTTGATCCGCAATACAAAATCTCGGTCGAATTGGCGCAAGATTTGCCAGTTGTGCTGGCTGATACCACGCAGCTGCAATCGGCGTTGATCAACATTGCGCTGAACGCCCGCGATGCGATGCCGAAGGGCGGCAAGCTGATTTTTTGCACTGAGGCCATCAGCGTCGATGACACCTATATCGCGCAAGAACTAAATGTCGCCGAAGGCGCTTATGTGCGAATTTCAGTCACTGATACGGGTCAAGGCATGGGGCCGGACACGCAACAACAGGTGTTTGAACCCTTCTTTACGACCAAACCCATCGGGCAAGGCACGGGGTTGGGGTTGGCCATGGTTTATGGCTTTGTGCGTCAATGCGGAGGGCACGTCACAATCTATAGCGAGATTGGGCACGGGACGACCATTGCACTCTATTTTCCGGTCTTAGATGCGCCGATTACACCCACACAGGCAACCCGTGACGCGCTAGCCCAACACGTAGCACGTGGTCAAACTGTGTTGGTTGTCGAAGACAATCCGCAAGTGCGCAGGCTGACGACGACGCGGTTGAAGGAATTGGGCTATAATATCCAAGAGGCTGAATCCGGCGATGTCGCGGCCAAGATATTGCAGCAGAACGCAGACATTGACGCGGTGTTCACCGATCTGGTGATGCCGGGGGAATTGGATGGGCTGGCACTTGCACGGCATATCGTGGCCAGTTACCCCAACATGCGTATATTGCTGACGTCGGGCTATGCAGAAGACATTCTAAGCAGTCAAACCGAAGATACGGATCATCAAATTTTGCGTAAACCCTACCGTCAGTCGGATCTTGCCAACGCGCTTTCTGCACTTTTTGAAAAAGGCTGACCGGCACATGGCTGCACGTCACAGGTAAACGAGTATCCGATCCCGCGAATGGTTGAAATCAACCTTGGCGAGGCCGGATTGCGTTCAATTTTCTTGCGCAGGCGAGCGATCTGATTGTCGATGGTGCGGTCCAGCGGGGCATAGGAATGGCCACCCGTAAAATCCATCAACTGTTCGCGTGATAATACCCGTTTCGGGTGATCAAGGAAAACCTCTAGCAGCTTGAATTCGCCGCTGGTCAAGTCGACCAGCGCGCCTAAGCGGTCATGCAATGTCATCTGTTCGGGAACGACTGCCATTTCGTCAAACTGCCAGCAGGGGCTTTGCGGTGCCGGTGTGGTGGGTTGCGATGCATCACGCGAACGCCGCAGCACCGATTTGACGCGGGCCACGACCTCGCGCAGGTGAAACGGCTTGGTGACGTAATCATCGGCCCCGATTTCCAGCCCGACAACGCGGTCAATCACATCATCTTTGGCAGTCACCATGATGATCGGAACAGACGATGTTTTGCGGATGGCTTTCGCAACATCCAAACCATCATCTTTACCAAGGTCCAGATCAAGCGTGATCAGGTCAACAGGGTTGGCTGCAAGAACCGCAAGCGCATCACGCTTGTTGCCAGCCTCGCGCACGATACTGCCCTCGCCTGCAAAGCAACGATGCAGCAGGGTTCTGATTTTGGGGTCGTCATCGACAACCAGAATACTAGCGTTTTTCATGAACTGCCCTCGCCCGTTTCCACAACGATTATTTAGGGACTCAACTTACGACATTCTAACAAATCTGGCGCACCGATACAAATTGATACGATCGGATACCTTGGCTGCACTAAGCCAGATACAATCAAACCATAGATTTCCTCTGAGCCAACAAAGAGGAAACCGCCATGTATGTGTCTGCCACACACACTGCCAATGATGTCCTACGCACCAACATGCCAAGGCCCAATATCACCCGTCAACGCACGGTTACGATCAATCCGGGCAAGCATTTGTTTCTGGAAGGTGACCGCGCTGATCGCATCTATGAGGTAGCCAGTGGCGTCCTGCGCCTGACCCGGATCATGGAGGATGGGCGTCGGCAAGTTATTGCTTTCGGCTACCCCGGTGACACCGTCGGTTTCCCCAGTGACGGGCTTTATCACACCGATTGCGACGCGCTCGCACCCACAACGCTTGTGGTGCACCGCCGTTCTGATCTTGAAACCGCCAAGGGTGACGCGGCGCTGCATCAGCGCTTGCTGCGTGCCGCCTTGCGCGAAATTAGCGGGATGCAGGATCACTTTATGATGCTGGGCCGGAAATCATCCATCGAAAAGCTGGCCTCGTTCCTGATGGTTCTGACTGACCGCGTGGGCGCACCGCTGGGTGATTTCAACCAAGTACTATTGCCTATGACACGAGGCGACATCGCGGATTTTCTTGGGCTGACCACCGAAACCGTCAGCCGCACGTTTACCCAATTGCGCAAATCGCGCGTCATCGCGATTGATCACGTGAATACGATTATTATCCTTAAGCCAATCGCGCTGCGGTGTATCGCAGTAGGCGACGAAAGCATTTAAAGTCCCCCCTGACTGCCGAGGCGGCCCCGCATCAGCGCGACGCCTCGGCATTTTTATGTCTAGTCCTCGGTTGGGTTTTGCATATCAACGTCCAACGCCGGATCAGGATCTGTGATAAACACCGACAGCAGCCCTGCCGTCATCGCACCTACACCCAGCAATACCAGCGTGTAATTCACAACCCAGCCCACAAACGGGATGAAGTTCAGCATTGCAATAACAACAATAGCCAACACAATCGTCGATAGTTTCATCAGCACCGATGGGTCATCATCGTCAGCGCCAAAGGCCATCAATACACGCCGCGCGACACCGTAAGCCGCCAACAAGTATCCCAGAGCCCAAACCACGATAATCGCCAAAAGTGCAAATGGCACAAACGGCAAACCTACGATTGTCAGCGCCGTTACAGGCACCATCCCAAACAGTGCCGACAGCCCGACCACCCCCAAAAGGAAGGTTTGCAAAGGCTGGCGCGTGACGCGTCTTCGCATCTTTTCCACGCGGTTGGGCACCAGCGTCAGGAAAATCGCGGCTAACAGTGTCAGAAAGATCGTTGAAATCAAGAATGCCGAAAAAAGTGACATCCACGCCGGCAACATCGGCATGTCAACCGCGTCCCAACTGCGGTCGAATGCGTGGTACATCTCGCCGCGGTCCCATTCCTCTAGTGTGATGCGCGCGGCAGGGATCACGCGGTCAGGTACGCTTTGGTCATCGTCTGCCGATAACGTCAGATTACCGTCGATCCGCGCCTCTGAGCCAAAGGTGACCGTTTCGGCGACGATCCACGCATCCCCCGATACAGGTGCATTCAGATGCACAGTGCCGCCAAACGCGGTCAAAGCGCCAGAAATCGGGCCTTCAATAGTCAATGTGCGCCCGAAGAAGCGTGCATTGCCTTGGGTAACGGCGTCAGCAGTGCTGCGCACGCTATAGCCAGCGGCGGTGATATCTTCGCCCACGGGCGCATCAATGCTGACGGAACTACCTGCGGCATAGACATCGCCGCCCGTCTGGTTGCTGATATCTACGTCATAGCCTGCGACATGGGTATCGCCGTTCGTGCTACCTGATGTGCTGACAACGCTGCCTGCCGCAAAGACATCGCCGGTGGCGGTCAGCGTTTCGGTCACCGCTTCTCCGGCAAGGTAGGTGTCGCCGCCGTGGGTGCGGCCGACTTGTTCGGCCATTGCGAGGGAAGATGACAGAGCAATGCTTGTCAGGGTCAAAATCATAAGATGTCGCATGATGGGGTTCCTTAAAAAGGTCACGTTACGCACACCGTCTTAGGGCACATTGCCCCACCCGTGATTGAGCAATGTCAAAACGCGCCGCCTCTTTGCGCGCAAGATAGCGACCAACGCAAAGCAATTGCGTCGGCGTGCGGCATTGGCCAGTGCGCTGCATTCAAGAGGAGTATCCATCATGACCCTGCGCACCATTCTTGTCTGCCTGACGAGTACCGCGTCAGCCAAACATCTGTTGAAAGCCGCCGCAGTGCTGGCGCGCCGCGACAACGCCCATGTGATCGGGCTTTATGTCGCGGAATCGCTAGTCATTTATCCCAGCGTTGCGATGCACATCCCAGAAGCCAGCTATCACAGTTTTGTGGAAAGCCAGCAGGCCCACGCCAAAGAGGTCAAAGTGATCTTTGAGGCACAGACGCAAGCAGAAACCTTCCCAAATGAATGGCGGCAAATCAGCAGCGAAAGCGGCTTTTTGGCAGATAGCATTGTTGCCAATGCGCGCAGCGTCGATTTGGTAGTCATGGCCCAAGAAGACGACGGCGAAGACCGTCCCCTGATCAACAACCTGCAAGAGCGGGTGATCAAAGAATGCGGCCGCCCTGTTCTGGTGATCCCACGCGACTATGCAGCCGAGACCATAGGCGACAGCGTTCTGTTAGGTTGGAGCGACACCCGCGAGGCAACGCGCGCGATGCACGACATGATGAGTGTCGCCAGCGAAGGTGCCAAAGTGCGCGTTTTGCGAATTGGTAAGCCACCCAGCGACACGTTGGCAGATTTCGCCGCCAACGACCTTGCATCGGCCCTGTCCCGCCATGGCGCTGAGGCAGAAGTCGTACACCGTGATAAGGATGGCCATACAGTGCCGGATATCTTGAGCCATGAGGCATTTGAGGCAGGATCAGATATGATCGCCTCTGGGGCCTTTGGTCATTCGCGGGCTTATGATTTTGTAATTGGTGCGGCTACACGAGAATTGCTCAGGGATGCAAAACTGCCTGTGATGTATTCTAAATAGCCACATCTGCCCAGATCGGCAGATGATCCGATGCGCGGCTGGCCAGCGGGCGTTGGTCGACGCCCGCATCGATTAGATCCAAATCATGGGACAAGGCCACACGGTCCAATGCGGCGATAGGACGAGAGGCGTGAAAGCTGCGTCCGGGGCTGTGCAGGGTAAAAGCACCTTGCAAAGCCTCAAACCCGCGGGCTTGGGACCATTCATTCATATCGCCAATGACCACAACCTTTTCAGGGGTGCCAAGGCTTGCGGTGATTGCCGCAAGCTGCTTTCGGCGCGAACGGCGCAGCAGGCCCAGATGCACACCAACCACTGTGATGCCGCCCTCAAGTGCGACCGCCACCGCCCCGCGCGGCTCAACACCCGGCAGTGTAATCTGTTTGACGTGGGCTATTTTGGTCCCTTTGCGCACAAGCACGGCATTGCCGTGCCATCCAAGGCTGACATCATTGCTGGCAAGCGGGACCACTTCAAAATCAGTTGCGCGCGCAATCAGATCCTTAGGCAATGCTGCAGGGCGTTCACCTAAACGGCGATCCGCCTCTTGCAGGGCGATGACATCGGCATCCAACCCGTTGATCACATCCAGAATACGCCCTGGATCACGGCGCCCGTCAAGGCCGCGGGCTTTGCGGATGTTATAGCTTGCGATCCGGAGGGGCCGGTCCTTGATTGGATGTGGCATGACAGGCATATAGGTATGGAACGGCTTGAAAAACAGAGGTCAGATCGATGCCACAGCAATTCCGGCAACAGGGACACTTTGTGCGCAGCCTTTGGGCGCTCTTGGTGCTGTCGGCGATTGCGGCGGCGTTCGAAGGGCGCTGGTCGCTTGCGTTTGTGGCATTGGCCACACTTGCGTTGGCGTTAGCACCACTGTTTTTGGCCAGCAGGTTTGATATCACGCTACCCCTTCCCTTCGTGGCCGCGATCACGATCTTTGTCATCGCCTCAATTTTCATGGGCGAGGCGTTTGATTTTTATGAACGGGTCTGGTGGTGGGACATTGCCTTGCATGGATCATCGGCCATTGGTTTCGGGCTGATCGGCTTTGTGTTTGTGTTGATGATGTTTGAGGGCGACAGGTTCGCGGCCCCACCTTGGGCACTATGCCTGATGGCATTTGGGCTGGCTGTCACAGTCGGCGTTTGCTGGGAAATATTCGAGTTCTCGATGGACCGCGGGTTTGGCATGAACATGCAAAAATCCGGGCTGCTAGACACGATGGAAGACCTGATCGTCGACGTGATCGGTGCAGGCTTCGCAAGTTGGCTTGGCTACATCTACCTGCGGGCCAATGACCGGTCGTTCTGGACCTGGCCGATAGACCGGTTTGTCGCACTCAACAAAAGGCTGTTTCGCAAACATCGGTAGGTGGTAGCTGCGCCACCACCCAAACCAATGTCAGTCACTTCACTGTCAGAAACGCGCAAGGCGCGTCATGCGCGATCTTTTGTGACGTGCTGCCCATCAGCAGGCTTTGAATGCCGCCCACCCCGCGTCT
>RCNF010002209.1_pt1 | contig 10416 bp, 8 predicted proteins | sample 2041311 | NCBI WGS metagenome assembly RCNF01 (sample SAMN09708228, study PRJNA481090) | Marine sediment metagenome, whole genome shotgun sequencing project. | biome: marine sediment; feature: ocean; material: sediment; isolation source: Sewage treatment plant 2 marine sediment (STP2) ... | reverse complement strand
TTCTTCATAACATGTTTTTATTAGGTTAGGATTTATCAGTCCAGCATTCTGATTTTTATATTCCTGAAAGAAACATTATTTCCGTGTTCCTGTAAAAGGATATGTCCTGCCTCTGCTTCACCAAAATTTTCCCATATTTTATATTTGCTGATTGCTACCAGGTCCCTGAATGCTGGAGAACCTCGGACAAATTCAACCTGTTGGCTCCCATTCAGGTAATGTTCCACTTTGTTGTCTTTCGAAACTATTCTTGCCATATTCCACATTCCGGGTTCCCTGATTCGCTTCTCCCCTGCCGGGATAAGATCATAGAGTGAAGCTGTTGTACGGTTGCCATCCCTGCCTGCCTTCGCATCCTCATGCCTTTCATCGTCCATGAGCTGAAATTCCAGTCCGATTGCAGATCCGGTAGTTTCTTCATTTTCCGTAACGAAATACTTAATTCCGCTGTTCGCACCAGGGGTAAGTTTGAATTCCAGGCTAAACTCAAAATTTGAAAACTGTTCCCGGGTAACAATATCACCTGCCTCATTGGATTCACCACCACTCTCAGCATACAAAGCCAGGATACCATCCTCAACCTTCCACCCATCTTCCGGAAATGTTTCTTTGTGTGCACCCCTCCATTTTTCAGTTGACTTCCCATCAAACAACATTTCCCATCCATCGGCTTTTTCAATTTCAGTCAGCTGATTAGACAACGAAAACACCTTTGCAGGAATGGGATCTTCACCGCCGGACCGATATGTCTCCAGGTCTTCGGTAATGATCCCGATATCTTTCCATTTAACCTGCACACCAACTGTGGCAGGATTTTCGGCTGCATTTATACTATGTACCTGGAAAGCAATAAAACCACTTTTATCTACCACATCCACCAGGTTGGCACACATGACCCCATTGATCCAGGTCTTGATGGAATTTCCAATGGCCTCGACCCGGTAATGATTCCATTTTCCGTTTTTAAATGCATTTCGACCGGTCTCATTATCCCCCAGGTCTTGCAGCCACGCCCTGCGGGCTTCATCATATATGCCGCCGCTATGGCCTCTCGTGGTCGGGTCAATCTCTACCTGGTACCCGTGTACCCTGCCATTCAGGTAAGCATTGCTTCGGATCTGTACGCCTGAATTTAGCAGGGTGTCTACTAAAATGCTGTACTTGAGGATGAAATCACCATATAGCTTATTCGTGGCCAGGAAACTGTTCTCGGTATTGGCTACCGTTGTTCCAGTGATAACACCATTCTCCAGTTCATATACCGCCTCACCACCCAGCTGGGTAAAATCATTGAGGTTATCCGGATTGAAGAGGGGCATCCATGGTTCTGTTTCACAGGAGCTGAAAGTAATAATAAAAAGCATCATCAGTATGCCATACAAGAATCTCATCGCTTTTTTCATGTCAGGGGTATTGATTGAATATTAAAAATAAAACATTTTAAATAACCAGAATTTAATGGTTGTCAACAAATTGTTTTAACCAGGCAAGGAAATCTGCTCCCAGGTCCTCCCTTTTTGATCCGTAGATAACATTTGTTTTCAGGAAATCAAGTTTATTCCCTATATCATACCTGATGCCGTCAAATCTTAAACCATACATATAATGGTCCCTGAGCATAAGGTGCATAGCATCGGTCAACTGGATCTCATTATTCTTTCCTGGTTGCACACGTTTGAGGTAATCAAAGATTTCAGGTGTAAATACGTATCGGGAAGCAATGGCCAGGTTTGAGGGAGATTCCTCGACGGATGGTTTCTCAATGAAATTTGAAACCTTGTATACATTGTCCTCAACCTCTTCTCCTCCTATTATCCCATATCTGCATACGAGCTCCCTCTCGACCTCCTCCAGGGCTACAACAGAACCTTTGTATTTATCGAATACCTCAATCAACTGCCTGGTAACGGATCCGTGGCTGCTTTCAATCAATGTATCTCCGAGCAGAACAGCAAATGGTTCATTATTAACATGGTGGTGTGCATAACGGATGGCATCTCCTAATCCATTCAATTCCCTTTGCCATATGAAATGTATATGTGCCAGGTTGGTTATGGAGCGAACCTCCTCGAGTAATTCGAACTGCTTCTTTTCTTCCAGCTGGTATTCAAGTTCCATATTCCTGTCAAAATGTTCCTCAATGGCCCTTTTTCCCTTCCCGATAATCATAAGGATATCGGTTATACCCGCTTCAACAGCTTCTTCTACAACATATTGAATGGTAGGTTTATCGACTATTGGAAGCATCTCTTTCGGCTGCGATTTGGTTGCCGGCAGAAATCGTGTCCCGAATCCGGCGGCAGGTATTACTGCTTTTTTAATAACAGACATAGTTTACTCTGCTTATAAGATTTGCGGTTTAATCATTGTAATATTCTTCTTAGCCAGGGCCTTCTTCAGGTTTTCATACATTTTCACATCCTCATAAGTACCAATAATGGCCCCACCTGATCCGGTGAACTTGGCAGAAGCACCTTCTGACCTGGCAAGCTCTACCATCTCAATGTTCTTATGGCTGATATTCATTACGGATCTTCTCAGGTCAAAATTCTGGTTGATCAACTGATTCAGCCTGTCTCGGTCACCTGATTCCAGGGCCTTCCTGCCTTGAATGGTGATTTCAGCCCAGCTATCAATGGCTTCTACGACTTCCGGGACACCAAAGTTATACCTCTCCCTGAAATCATTGTGAACTACCTCTGAACCTTCCGAAAGATCATTCTGATATGCTATGTACAGGTTTTGCAGATATTTTTTTTCAACTGGTTGATATATACCGTAGTTCCTGGACTCCATTATCTCCTGGTCAAAGTCCATGAATATCGGCACTTCATAGGCCTGTGCTACCCTGTCCTGGAGACCGGCTCCTATGCCCAGTTCTTCTGTCTCAACGGACAAAACAAGGTTGGCCATAAAATGCAGTGGGATCTCAACCTGGTAGAATTCCATCAGGGCCCTGAAGCATGCCGTTATGATCGCACTCGACCCTGCCAGTCCAAGCCGGTACGGGATATTAGAGGAATATCGCAAAGTAAAATTATGTTCATGGAGCTGGATATTTTCTGTCTTGCAATAATCATTAAAGCGTTTCACCGCAGCCTTTAACAGCCTGATGCCGCCATAATACCCATATAATTCCACATCATCACTCAGCTCAGATATACTGTCGAAGACATTGGAATCATAATCAGCCGGCAGGATTTCAATCTCCGGGGTCTCATAAAGAATTACTTCGGCTGAAAAATTTCTAAAAAGGAAGGCAATTGTCTTGCCAAAGTAACCGTCTGAGGGATTTCCCAGCAATGCTGCCCTGGGATAGGATTTTGTACGTATGATCACAGTGCTAAATTTTTATTACGGAATAGTATTACTAATTATGAGCTTCCCTGAAAATCCTGCTTTTCAGGATCCTCTTCCTGGCAAGGAAATAGCGAAAAGATACTCCCATCACTCCCATACCATATTTAATACTTCTCTTTATATTAATGGATGATGCTTCTTCAAAATACTTGGTCGGGCAGGTGATTTCAGCAATCTCGAATCCTGCATAAAAGATCTGGGCAAGCATCTGGTTATCAAATACAAAATCATCAGAATTTACTTCGAAATTTATTTCCCGCAAGATATTGGCAGAAAATGCACGGTAGCCAGTATGGTATTCAGATAATTTCTGCCTGATCATGAGGTTCTGAAAAAGGGTCAAAAAACGGTTTGCAATGTATTTATATATGGGCATCCCACCTTTGAGTGCTCCCCTGCCAAGTATCCTGGAGCCAAGTACAACCTCGTAAACACCGTTTGCTATCAGGTAACACATGGAATGGATCAATTTAGGATCATACTGGTAGTCTGGATGAAGCATCACCACTATGTCAGCTTTGAGATCCAGCGCTTTCAGGTAGCAGGACTTCTGGTTGCCTCCATAGCCTTTGTTTTCCTCGTGTTCAATGACATGTTTAATGCCCAGTTCCCTGGCTACAATCACGGTCTGGTCATTGCTTTTGTCATCGACCAGGATAATATGATCTACAATATCCAATGGTATATCACTGAATGTTTTCTTCAGTGTTTTCTCTGCATTGTAAGCAGGCATAACAACGGCGATGCTTTTATCTCTGATCATCTGGCATTCTTTTGGTTAATGCTCGAGGGAACCCTGAGACAGAACGAAAAACCGTTCTTCTCATAAAGCAGTTCCAGATCGGGATAGGATTCCTGGAAACCTTTGAGGGTCTTGCTGCGCAATATAAAGTATGCAGGTTTGTCTATGTTTCCTCTAAGGAGCCATTCCCGGTCCTGGGATAATTGATTTTCAGGTATGGGTTTGGCTGCATAGAACAGATGTGCATAACTTTTCATACCCAGGGTATTCACATAACAATCTTCCCCCTTCTTGTCCTTACAAAATTCTATCAATGCACGCTGGGAATAAACCTCAATCTTCCCAGCCGTAAAAAACAGCATAAGATTCAGAAACAGGGTAACGTTAAGCAGCATGGCAAAGTAAGCGGTCTTCTTGTTTTTTCTGAGCAGTATCAGGGTCACAATAATGCCTACTATAAACATCCCTCCTATCAGTCCCTCGAAACCGCTCCAAGATACATCAGCTCTCATATTCGCCTGGGTAAAGGGATCACTGAAATAACCCATCTCCAGGATATCATCCATTCGTGAGGCGAGAATCGGGGTGATGGAGAAGGCAAGCCCAATGATGATACCAAATGAGGCATAAATAATATTCAGCCAACGGTAATTCTTTATCCTCTCATGGATGATCTTGTAAATCACATATGCTCCCAGGAAAGTCAAGGGCAGATAGCAAAGTGATGAATAATGTACAATCTTTGTTTTCACCAGGGAAAATACCACAAGAACCACCCAGAAAAGAACGATCATCCAACGCTTGAAGCGTTTCTGTGTATTGTCATCATAATAACTTCGTCGAAAGGCCTTCAGCGCAAATACAGAGACAGGGAATACGCCGATAAACAGGATCACAAAATGATAAAACATAAAACCACCGTGACCGGAGTCTTCTGTTCTGAGCAGCCGTAGCTGGTACTGGATAAATTCAAGGATCACACTAAAATTCCCCATGGCAATCTGGATGATGAACCATAAGCCGCCCACACCCGTGAGTACAAGCAGAAATACCAGGATCTCACTCCACAGGATCTTTAACCTGAACTTATTCAGGGCCCAGAATCCAGCCACTGTCAGCCCGAATAATAAAATTGAAACAGGCCCCTTGGTCAGGTTGGCCAGTCCAAGAAGCACAGCTGAAAGGACCAGGTTCTGCCAGCGTTTTTCTCCTCGCTCAGCATCCAGGAAACGGGTCAAGTTTAAAAGGGCTGCAAAAATAAAAAGGTTAAACCATGGATCAATAATGCCTGATTTGAAATAGAGGAAAGGCAGTATGGAGCCTGTATAACTGAGTACCCAGAACCAGGCAAAACCGGAATCATAGATCCTCCTTCCGGTCCGGAAGAGAACAACCAGGGTGAACATGGCACAGATCACATTCGGGAACCTGGCTGCAAATTCGTTGATCCCGAATATCTTCATTGATAATACCTGCATCCAGATAAAAAGCGGTGGTTTCTGGTAAAATGCTTCAAAGTCAATGCGAACGGTAAGGTAATCACCTGTAAGGATCATCTCCCGGGCAGATTCTGCAAAATTTATCTCGTCCCAGTCGAAAAGGTGAATTCCGCCCAGGAAAGGAATAAAAAGCAATAATGCGCCAAGGGCGATCAGGATTTCTGTAATGATGGGCCTATCTTTTAGCACTTCTTAATTGTAAGTATTCCGTCTGATCATACCGGTCAGTGACCGGTCCATCCAGGCAGATTTGAATTTTCGAAAATACCAATAAAAAAACAAAGCTGAAAAAACACCGAGCAGGGAACCACCCAGTACATCGATCAGGAAATGCTGTGACAGGTAAACCCTTGATATACCTGCCAGCCATGCTACCAGCATCAAGCCGAATACGGCATATTTTTTATTGATAATCAATCCCGTCAGCAAAAGCACTGCAAATGCAGTGGTGGTATGTCCGGAAGGAAAAGCCAGGGTATGATGCAAATCAATGCCCGCCACCAATTCGAGTCCAGGCATCTGATCCAGGTATGCCGCCGGCCTGAGAATATCGGAAAACACGACCCTCTTCAGGAACTGTGCCATCAATCCTGATACACTAAAAGACAGGATCAGCATGAAAAAATACCTGAACCGGATAAAGAGAAATAGCATTGATAAAATGACTGCAAACCAGCCATTTCCCAGAAATGTAAGCAGGCTGAAAAAGCTGTCAAGTAATTTAGTATGGCCACTGTTGAGTAATTCATGCAATTCCAGCTTTGGTATTGTTGTCACAAACAACAATCCACCTAAAAACAAAATTGCATACAGCATAAAACCCAGCCGGTTATCCTTGATTATCCTGATCATACCTGACTCCTGATAAACAGCAAAGATAAATCTTTCTTCTTGATTCTGTTGCTAAAATTCAGGTCCATAATGTACGGATCCAGCCCTCAAAGGTTTGGCTGTTTTTTTGTTACATTTGTTTTTCGAATCCAATAACAGATCTTTTATGGACATCGACTCTCTACATGAACATTTTTTTGAACTATATGGCAATAATGACCAGTCCTGCCATACATTTTTTGCGCCTGGCAGGGTAAACCTCATTGGTGAACATACCGATTACAATGGCGGCTATGTTTTCCCCTGCGCCTTACATTACGGCACTTACCTTGTAGTCAGGTTAAATGGTTCTGACCGGATGCATTTTTCCACTACCAACTTCGACCAGCCCTGCAGTGTACCTGAAAGAGGATTCAGCCAGCAGGATACAAAATGGGTGAATTACCCCCTCGGCGTGATTGACCAGCTGGTGAAAAGGGGATTCGAGATGAAGGGAATGGATTTACTGTTTTCCGGGGATGTACCTAATGCAGCCGGACTCTCCTCATCTGCCAGCATAGAAATGGTTACTGCTGTGGCAATGAATGATCTATTTGACATGCGTTTTGATATGATAGACCTGATCAAGATAGGCCAGAAGGCAGAGAATGAATTTGTTGGGGTGAACTGCGGCATCATGGATCAGTTTGCTTCCGGGATGGGTAAATCTGAGCATGCGGTGTACCTGGACTGTGCCACACTGGAATATGAGCAGGTACCATTGGTACTGGGTGATTATAAGCTGATGATCTCCAATACCAATAAACGAAGGGGATTGGCAGATTCGAAATACAATGAACGCCGGGCAGAGTGTGAAAGTTCTGTAGCGTCTATTTCCTTGACAGAACCTGTCTCCGCCCTGGGAGAATTGAGCTATGCCAGGTTTCTTGACCTGCAAAATCTCATCCCGGATGAAAGGGTCAGGAGGAGGGCACACCATGTGGTGTCGGAAAACCAGCGGGTATTGGATGCCGTCAAGGCACTCAAACAATCTGACCTGGTCATGTTCGGTCATTTGATGAATGCCTCCCATTATTCACTCCGTGATGACTATGAAGTAACGGGCATAGAACTGGACACCCTGGCAGAGGAAGCCCGCAAAGTGGAAGGGGTGCTTGGCTCAAGGATGACCGGCGCCGGGTTTGGTGGTTGTACCGTCAGCCTTTTACACAAAGAAGCTTTAGACCGTTTTATTACCGAAGTGGGTTCCGCATATCATGCGAAAACCGGGCTCAAACCTGATTTTTACCTGGGTGAAGTTGGTGACGGAGCCAGGAAAATAGGAAGTAAAGGCTGATTGCATTTGGCCTGTTTATTCCCTAAATTTACTTCACAAACACTCTTCCATGAACCAAAAAGGAAAGCAAAACAACCATCATAAGCCAGCTGAAGGAAAAAGGCTTGATAAACGTTATTATTTTAATGAACTTGAGAAACTCCAGGAGGAACTGGTAAAAATGCATGAATGGGTCAAGGAAAAAGGACTCAAGGTTATTGTGATTTTTGAAGGAAGGGATGCAGCCGGAAAGGGTGGGGTGATAAAGCGGATTATTCAGTGCCTGAACCCACGTGTGTGCAAGGTTGTTGCACTAGGTGTTCCAACTGAAAAAGAACGGAATCAATGGTACTTCCAGCGATATGTTTCCCACCTTCCTGCCGCCGGTGAAATAGTCCTGTTTGATCGTAGCTGGTATAACAGGGCAGGTGTAGAGAAGGTGATGGGATTCTGCTCTGATGAGGAATACTGGGAATTCCTAAGGTCCTGTCCACGCTTTGAAGAAATGCTGATCCATTCCGGGATCATCATGATCAAATACTGGTTCTCGGTCAGTGATGAAGTGCAAGAGAAAAGGTTCAGGGAACGCATAGCTGACCGTACGAAAAACTGGAAATTAAGCAAAATGGACATGAGCTCCAGGAGTCACTGGATTGAGTATTCAAAGGCCAAGGATGAGATGTTTGCCTATACTGATTCCAAGGCTTCGCCCTGGTGGGTTGTTGAGGCGGATGATAAAAGAAAGGCCCGACTGAATTGCATACATCACCTGCTGGGCATGATCCCCTATGAGGAAGTAAAATATAAGAAAATTAAACTTCCTGCGATCAACCCGGAGGGATATGTTAGACCTCCCATCACAGACCAGACCTTTGTCCCTGAAAAATACTGAAGTATTCCTATTGCCTGACCACCTTGGCAGAATAATCACCTTTCCCCGCTAATACCCTGAGAAGGTATACTCCCGGAGCCAGATCATGTGTAGGTATATTAACGTTCCAGGAATAACTACTTACCCTGTCAACCAGGCGCCCGTTGATATCAGTCAGAATAATCTCACGCTCAGCAGCTCCGGTATTAAAAACAATATTTAGCTGATTGTTAAATGGATTTGGATTGACACTGAAATAAGCATTTGTCGCGTAACGATGGACAACCTGTGAGATGTCAACAATCCAGTTCGCTGGATCAGGGATGACATCCAACACTCTCTGATTCATAGGAATCTGTATGGTTTTAGATGGACTGTCAAAGGCTATCTGCAGACTGCTGTTCTGTCCATCCTCAAAGGCCAGGCCAATATCCAGGGTGGTCTTAAAAAACGGGGTGGCAGGTGAACTGCCCTGTTGCTCTGCAACGATAAAGAGGCTATCCGTGGTCTGCCACCAGGCAATGTTAAATTCAGGATATCCCTGGCCGTAATACCACTGGTCGAAAAACCAGTCGAATGTTTTACCTGAAGTTTCATTCAGAACCCCTAAGAAATCATCACCAGTGGCTACAGAATCTGCAAACTGTTCCTGGAAATTTATCAGGGTTTGGAAGAAAACAGAATCATCATCCAGTTCATAGCGTATCATATGCAGCAAAGCCGCCCCTTTTTTATAGGATAAGGCATAACTGAATATGCGGAATTCATCTGTCGCATCTTCTTCTGGTATATATACGCTGCCTTCCGGTTCTGTATAGACCCTGTCGTGTGCGGCCTCCATCCAGTAATCCGCCTCCTGTTTCGAAACCAGCTTCTCAAGGGCCAGGTATTCTGCATAGGATGCAAATCCTTCATTGATCCAGATATCCTGCCAGCTGGCACAGGTAACATTATCCCCAAACCACTGATGTGCCAGTTCGTGGGACACAAGGTTAAAGCCAAAATTTACCAGGGTTGTCATTGTTTGATGTTCCATTCCTCCCCCCATGGGAGCGACGCAATGACCATATTTTTCTCGCCAGAAAGGATAGTTCCCAAAGGTCCATGAAAACCATTCCATCATGTCACCTGTCGCATCGATATCATCCTTGTTCTGGATAAGGTAGGATGCTGTATCATAAATATAATTCTGGAAAAGGAAAGAATCAGGTGACTGCTCCGGGTGCAAATAATAGCTGTAGTCAATATACTCTGAGACGGACAGAGAAAGCAGGTAAAAGGCGATGGGATAATGGGTTTCCCATTTATACCTGACCCGGTTCCCGGGAAGACTGTCAACACCTGCCAGCAGCCCGTTTGAGCCAGCTTTCAAATGATCATCAACAGTCAGATAAACATAGGCAGAATCCGCCTTATCGGTTAATACTTGCTTGCAAGCAAACCAATCCATAGCATGAAAGGGTTCGGATAGTGTATAGGTGACATGCTTCCCCCAGAAACTATCATAACGATTGGATATACCTGAGAAAAAACCATATTGTCCACCGGTGCCGTGATAGAAAATCCGGGTACTGAATTGTTTTCCTGCTTCCAGTGTTGCTCCAGGGGTTATCCTGACCAGGTCATTCCCCTGTGAATAGGCCGATACTTTTTCCCCATCAATGAAAACGGAATCAACCGTCATACTGATGGACAGTTCAAATACAACCTCATCCAAATCTTCAAAAGCAGTGACCAGTATTTGCGTACTCCCCTCGATAAACGTGTTTGTATCGTTTACTTCAAGCATGAAGGTGAT
>RCNF010002207.1_pt1 | contig 10418 bp, 11 predicted proteins | sample 2041311 | NCBI WGS metagenome assembly RCNF01 (sample SAMN09708228, study PRJNA481090) | Marine sediment metagenome, whole genome shotgun sequencing project. | biome: marine sediment; feature: ocean; material: sediment; isolation source: Sewage treatment plant 2 marine sediment (STP2) ... | reverse complement strand
AGTAATTACACAACATGGTAAAGGTGTTGGTGTTTTACTTGATGTTCAAGAATATGAAGGGATGCAAAATACAATCGAGCTTCTTCAAGATGTACAGAAGTCTGTAGCTCAAATAAAAGAAGGTAAAGGGATAGAGCATACTGAAGCTAAGAAACTGGTTCTAAGTAGGCTAGCAGCCAGTGGAAGTTGAGTGGTCTCCATTATCAATTCAACGAGTATTGGAAATAGCAGATTATATTGCTCTAGATAAACCTGACGTTGCTACACAGTGGGCTAGTGATATTTTCGATTCTACGGAAGTATTAAAAGAACATCCAAAACTAGGTAGGGTTGTTCCCGAAATAAACGACGAAGATTTTAGAGAACTAATTGAAGGTAATTATCGTTTAGTTTATTGGCTTGGTACTTCCAAAACTTCAATTTTAACTGTTTGTCATGGGAGACAATTACTTCCTATTAACAAAGTTAAATAAATCAAAGTGAAGCCTTTGCCATACACTATTGGATTCTATAAAGTGAACTGAAACTTGTGCCATGCTAAAATTAATTAATATATCTTAGGAGTCATTCAAATGTCATCTGCTTTTAATCAAGTAATTCAAAACATAGAAGAGTTAAATTCTGATGAGAAAGCTTTGGTTGCTCATTGTTTAATATCTTCACTAGAATCAAAACTTGATGATAATGTTGACCAAGCATGGAGTGAGCTTGCTAAAAAAAGGCTTATTGAACTTGAGTCAGGGACGGTTAAAAGTGTTTCTTGGGAATCTATAAAAGAACAGGTCATAGGCTAAGTGCTTAATATCGAGTTCATCCCGATGTTGTAAAAGAAATAAAATCATCATATCAATAGCATCAAAATCAAGCAGATGGCTTGGGGCAAGATTACTTGTCTGAATTAGAATCTAGTTTTCAAACTATTCGCGAACTTCCTAATACATGGCCTAAATTTGAAAATGGCTTTCGTCGTTTCCTACTCAGTAAGTTTCCGTTCTCTATAGTTTACCAATCTACTAACAACACCTTATTTGTTGTTGCTGTAATGCATAACAGTAGAAAGCCAGGTTATTGGATTGAAAGAAAATAGCATTACAGTTACATCAAAAAAGGACGGTAAAATCAGCCCGCCTTTTTTACAGAACGTCAAAACTCATAACCTCTCAGGTGCATTCATCCACGCATCAATATCCAACTCCCCCAATACCTGCATATAAAATAACAACAAACGATAAGCAGGCCTGACCTTACTTAAATCGGGAATGAGATGATGTTGTGCATAGAGTTTTATGAATTGATCTAATTGTTCAGGGCTTAGAATATACTCAAGCAATACAAAATCCAGTTCGCGTGGTGCAAATACAAAAGCGTCTAAATCTATCAGTGCACTAAGCTTGTTATCTGCCTGTAAAAATTGGTCCCAACGTAGATCGAGCATCTGTGGCACAAAGGTATTACAGTTTATGTGGCGGCAAGACTCCAGTGCAGACTCCAAATAAGTATTGTATTTAGTTTGATCACCCCCCCACTTTTGGGCACTTTTTTCTATCGTTTCTTTTAGGCGTTGTTGCCAATCAGCATTGTTGAACAAGGGCTTATGGATTTGCCCCCAGTGACTATGTTGATCTTTATGGAGTGCGCCGAGGTGCTGCGCCAATTGCTCAATCATTTGCGGATGAATAGTCAAATCATCTGGCACAGTACCTTCCAATTCGGGGGTTAAAATATACGCACCTTGTTGGCTGATGCTTTCAGCTTTAATCAGTTCAGATATTTGCAATGATGACAGTGCTGAAATATGCCCATACAATTTTTCAAAGTGTTGAATATCTTGCAATAGATCAACCCCAAAAAGTTGCTGCATAATCTGCCAAAAAGGCGAGCCTGTATTGCTGCATACTTTGAGAAAATAATTACCCTGCTTAGATTCCAAACGCCACAGGTCATGAGTGCTGTCTTCAAAACGTTGAGGGATATATTCCGTATTTTCTGCGAGGTTTTCTACCTCTATTTCTTTCGATATTTTCTCAATCAACCATGAGGGTATTTTCTTGTTGTGGGTTTGGCTCATGGGTATTGGTAAATCGCACTGGATAAGGTGTTAGTGAGTATAAGGTATTTTTCAAAACGAGAGTGTTTACTATATAATGCTCGGCTAATTAACTTTAACGTTTGCGTCAATTATGTTTTACACAGAATCATTCGATGTCATTATCATCGGCGGCGGTCACGCTGGCACCGAAGCTGCACTTGCGCCTGCGCGCATGGGGCTAAAAACATTATTGCTCACCCATAATATCGAAACCATCGGCCAGATGAGTTGTAACCCAGCCATCGGTGGTATCGGCAAAGGTCATATCGTTAAAGAGATTGACGCGCTTGGCGGTGCCATGGCGCACGCTGCTGACAAAGGCGGCATCCAGTTTCGCACGCTAAATGCGAGCAAAGGCCCTGCGGTTCGTGCAACACGCGCGCAAGCAGATCGCTCTTTGTACAAGGCTGCGATTCGTGAAATGGTTGAAGCCGAAGAAAACCTACAAGTCTTTATGCAGGGTGTTGATGACTTAATCATAGAGAATGGCAGAGTCGTTGGCGTTAGCACCGAAATGGGGCTGAAGTTCAAAGGCAAAGCCGTAGTACTGACTGTTGGTACCTTCCTTGGCGGTAAAATTCATATCGGCATGGAAAATCATTCAGGCGGACGCATGGGTGACCCACCTTCGATTGCCTTGGCAGATCGTTTACGTGAAATGCCATTTAGAGTAGATCGCTTAAAAACCGGTACACCAGCACGTATCGATTCACGCAGTATCGATTACAGTAAGCTAAAAGAGCAGCCCGGCGACACCCCTATTCCTACGTTTTCATACATGGGAAAGAAGGAAGATCACCCTGAGCAGATTTCTTGCCATATCACCTATACCAATTCGCGCACGCACGACATTATTCGAGATAGTCTTGATCGTTCTCCACTATATTCGGGTGTGATTGATGGTGTTGGGCCGCGTTATTGTCCTTCTATCGAAGACAAGATTGTGCGCTTTGCGGATAAAGACAGTCATCAGATTTTTATCGAGCCAGAAGGTTTAAATACTTACGAAATCTACCCTAACGGTATTTCGACGAGTATGCCGTTTGATGTGCAGTATGAATTTATTCGCTCTATCGAAGGCTTTCAAAACGCGCATATCACCAGACCGGGTTATGCGATCGAATACGATTTCTTCGATCCTCGTGATCTTAAGCCAACGCTTGAAACCAAGTTTATTGATGGCTTGTTTTTTGCGGGTCAAATCAATGGCACTACAGGCTATGAAGAAGCTGGCGCACAGGGCTTGCTTGCAGCAACTAATGCAGCACTTCAAGTTCAGGGCAAAGATTCATGGTTTCCAAAACGTAGTGAAGCTTATATCGGCGTAATGGTTGATGATTTAATCACCCATGGCACGCAAGAGCCTTATCGTATGTTTACCAGCCGTGCTGAACATCGCCTGTTATTGCGTGAAGACAATGCAGATTTACGTTTAACCGACGTGGGTTACAAACTTGGTTTAGTCGATGAAGAACGCTGGCGCGCATTCAATATCAAACGCGAACAAGTAGAATTAGAAATGCAGCGTTTACGCGATACTGTGATGCACCCTGCTGATGCGAATGCAGATCAAAATGAGCGCATTTTTCATGGACCTTTAAGTCGCGAATATCGCCTCAACGAATTACTTAGACGACCAAATGTTAGCTATGCCGACCTTATGTCTATCGAGAAATTTGGCCCAGCCGTTGAAGATCCTAAAGTGGCTGAACAAGTTGAAGTGCAATTTAAATACGCAGGTTATATAGATCGACAACAGTTAGAGATTGATAAACAAAAAAATCATGAAGAAACAGTTCTACCTGATGATTTTGATTATTTAACCATCAAAGGCGGTCTTTCTAACGAAGCACTCCAAAAGCTACAAGATCAAAAACCGACGACAATCGGCCAAGCTTCACGCATCCCTGGCATTACACCAGCGACGATTTCTATTTTGATGGTGCATCTTAAGAAACACCGTTATCAGAAAGCTAGCTAGAAGCTAGTTCTTTAAAGAGAGTTTTAACACGTGTCGAATAATAAACTTTGGAAGCAAGGTCTAGCTCAATTAGATTGCCAACCCACAGAATCGCAGCTTGAGTTACTTAAACAATACGTTGAGATGCTCAATCGCTGGAATAAAACCTATAACCTCACGTCAATTCGCGAGATACAGGACATGATTCCAGTACATATTTTCGATAGTCTCGTAGTTGCTGATTTTATCAAGGGTGATAACTGTTTAGATGTGGGTAGTGGCGCAGGTTTACCCACTATTCCGCTGGCGATTATGCAACCTGATCGTGAATTTATGGCTGTCGACACTAATGGTAAGAAAACGCGTTTTATTCAACAAGCCATCATTGAACTTGGCTTAAAAAATACCAAGGTTTCTCAAGCACGAATAGAAAACTGGGATTCTGATATCAAATACGATGCGATAATTAGTCGAGCATTTGCTTCTGTGCATGACTTCCTCGAAAGTTCATCGGCACAATTGGCTTCAAATGGAATCTTATATGCCATGAAAGGGCAATATCCCGAAGGCGAATTACAGTATATTCCCAAGGAATATACTTTGACCGAGTCTCACTCAATGACAGTTCCTTTTGTTGATGGAGAACGCCACTTACTTGAATTTACAATGAGTCAATAACAGCCCAAAACCTATCTTATTAATAAACACAGGACGAAGCATGAAACTAAAAAACTCACGTTCAGTTTTCTACCTATTTACTGCAATGATCATTAGTAGTGTAGTCATTGGTAGCTACTGTAAAACCAAATTTGTACCTGTGAGTGATGCCAATGCGGCAGCATCAACAACTGTATCTGCAATTGCGACTGAAAAATCTCAATACGCTGATGTTGACGTTGAAATGAAGTTAGTCAAAGTCGGTGAGCACAGTTGGTATGTGCAAGGCCAAGCAGGCATAGCAACGGATAACGCTGGTTTTATCTCGAATGCTGGCGTAATTATTACCGATGCTGGCGTGGTGTTATTCGATGCATTAGGAACACCCTCTTTAGCGAATAAGCTATTACAAAAGATTCGTGAAATAACCGATAAACCTATCGTCAAAGTCATCGTCAGCCACTACCACGCCGACCATATATACGGATTACAAGTTTTCAAAGAGCAAGGCGCAGAAATCATTGCTCCTGATGGTGTTTATGAATACATCGATTCAGAAGTCGCCAGCAGCCGCCTTGAAGAACGACAATTTTCACTAGAGCCCTGGGTTAATGATAATACCTTTATCGTCAAACCCGATACCATTCTTGATACCACAGAAAAATTTAAAGTAGGCAACGTTAGCTTTACTATCGATGTAATCGGCAAAGCACATTCTGATGCTGACTTAACGCTATTTGTAGATAATGATCGTGTGCTTTATACCGGTGATATTCTTTTCGAAGGTCGTATTCCGTTCATTGGGAACAACACCAAACACTGGTTAGAAACCTTGCAGAATATAGAAACAAATCAAGTCAAAGCAGTGGTCCCTGGTCATGGTCCAGCAGCAGAAAACCCACAACAAGCAATCACCCTAACCCGTGAATATTTGGCATTTATGCGTGAAAAAATGGGCGAAGCACTTGAGGAAATGCTAGATTTTGATGAAGCTTACGAGAATGTCGATTGGTCTAAATACGAAAAATTGCCTGCCTTTGAAGCTGCTAATCGCCGTAATGCATTTCAGGTTTATTTATCTTTGGAAGAAGAAAGCCTCTAATTTCGAATCTTTACGATTTATCTAATTAATGGATTAGAGATATTTTTATTTAAAAAGACACTCTCTATCTTTTTACTACTTTTCAAAAAGTATCTCGCAAAGCATAAATTCCAATATCGTTTTTAGAAAACGAAAACGAGTTGTCATTCAAAAGGTGGGGAGTGATCTTTACTTAACCTTGTTGAACACCGTTTGTTTCTGTTCAGCTTTAATCCTACTAATTCGTCTATCCTTCATTGCTAACATTCCTGCAAGTACAATGACTAGAATCCCCATCAATGTATTGAAGCTCAAAACTTCATCCCAAATCAACCAGCCAAATAGTGCAGCAAAAGCTACAGAGGTATAGGTGTATGGGCCTAGTTGACCTGCAGGCGCATGGCTATAGGCTTTGCTTAGTGATAACTGTGCAATCGTTGAAAAGGCCGCAATACCGAACAAAGAACCGACCTGAACCCAGTTTAGACTCACCCAAGATAACATTGCGGGAATCGCCGAGACGATGGTGCCAATAAGGGCGAAATAAAATACGATGCGCCCTGGTGTTTCGGTAGAACTCATCTTACGAATAATCACTTTAGCCAATCCAGCCAGCATTGCACCCGCAATTGCTATCAATATCACCGTATTAAAATGCGCAGCACCTGCACCTGGGTTGATAATGAAAACAACCCCGATAAAACCAATAAAAATCGCAATTATCGTTTTCAAGCCAATACTTTCTTTGATCCAAAAATAGGCAAAAATCGGGATAAAGATCGGTGATGTTTGCTTTAACAAGGACGCTTGAGCAAGCGGTAAATGACCCCAAGTATAGAATAAACAGACCATTGCCGTTAAACCCACCAAGCCCCGAAATATATGAAGCCCTATGCGTTCTGTGTGAAGTCGTGATATGCCTTTTCTAATCAACCATGGAATGAGAATAAATAAGCCAAATAGATTTCTGACAAATACAATTTGTTCTGTGGGTACTTCTGAAGATAACGTTTTGATTATCATTCCTGTCGCTAATAAGGCGAGCTCAGAAAGGACAATTAATAAAGCACCAAGGGCGATATTGTGATTTTGCATTGAACTGTAGCTTCGTTTACGTTTAGTTTAATTATTTTTAGAAGTAATTTAGAAGTAAATAGGGCTTTCAGCTATGAAAACAAACCACTTTGCTTGATACCATCGAACATAAATTGCACGGCTAAGGCACAAAGAATAACACCAAAGATTCGGGATATAACTTGCAAGCCTGTAACACCTAATACTTTATGCACCTGACTTGCCCCAATAAGCATAATATAAGTCATTAGCATAATGCTAAATAAACCTAATATAACCATACTTTGTTGTCCTAGATGACCTTCGACATTTGCCATCAATAGAATCACGGCACCTATTGCCCCAGGTCCAGCAATCAACGGCGTCGCTAATGGAAAGACACTGATATCATGGCTGCTCTCTGCTTCTTCAACTTCATCAGGAGTTGCCGAAGTACCACCAGAATGGCGAGCAAACACCATATCGATTCCGATTAATAATAATAAAATACCACCAGCAGTTCTTAAAGCCGCCAGTGTTATGCCTAAAGATGACAACAAAGCCTCACCCAGCAAAGCAAAGACTAATAACAGACCGGTAGCAATCATCACGCCTTTAAAAGCGATCTTCCTTTTTGTGAAGGCACTTCTTTCAGAGGTTAAGCCCGCAAACACGACTGCGATGTCGATAGGCCCGACAGTCGCGAAGAAGGTTGTTATTGCTAGAATATAGGTTTCGAACATAATTAATTAGCTACTAAAAAAAGTGGCGATATAAAGTGACTGTAATAAGTGCTTATATACACGATAAATGTGTTATCAGTATAAAAAACCACATAAAAGTGGGGGGGGGTGTGTTTAATTTAATCTATTGTAGTTCTATATATAGATTTTGCAGATAAATTATAATTTATCTGACTTAAAATGCTATTTAAGTACACCGTGTAGACGCTTGAGCATATCTTTGAATACTTTCGGACTCGCCGCAACGATATCACCAGATTTCATGTGAGTTTCGCCACCTTGCATATCACCGACTAATCCACCTGCTTCCTGTACCAATAGTACACCTGCTGCGATATCCCATTCATGCAGACCAAATTCCCAGAAACCATCGTATCTACCGGCTGCAACATAAGCGAGATCTAATGATGCGGAACCTGCTCTTCTTATTCCTGCAGTATTTAGCATTAATGCTTTCATCGTCTGCTGATACGTATCAATGATCTCTGCTTGGTCTGGACGATAAGGTACGCCAGTGGCTAGCAATGCATTTTCTAACGATAAACGCTTTGAAACACGAATTCGACGATTATTCAAAAACGCTCCACCACCACGTGATGCATGGAATAAATCATCTCTCATCGGGTCGTAAACGACCGCCTGATCTAATTTTCCATTCTTTTTAAGCGCGATTGAAACAGCATAATGTGGAATGCCGTATAAGAAATTAGTAGTGCCATCGAGAGGATCAATAATCCACTCATATACAGAAGACGTACCCTCAGTTTTTCCACTTTCTTCGCCAATAAAACTATGATCTGGATAAGCTTTCTTCAAAATACCAATAATCGTATCTTCTGCAGCACGATCTATTTCTGAAACAAAATCATTTTTATCCTTATTCTCGATCTGTAACTGGTCGATCCTATCGGCACTACGAGCAATGATATCACCAGCTTCGTGGGCGGCTTTTATAGCCATATTTAACATAGGATTCATAAGGATTTCCGTAAATTTTAGTTCAACAGGTAGCAACAATATTGCCGAGACTTTTCGTCCGCGAGTTCAGCCGCGAGAGTCTAACAGAAATATATCCTAAATTCCCCAGTTGATCGTTCTCTATTGCTAATTAAATTATCAAAATCTGATCTATTACGATATTGTTCCCGACTTAGTACTGTGACAACGGTGAGCTAACCGTGAGATATAGATGAAATTAAGATGAGAAATAGATGAGTAACAACATATTAGATAACATAAGAATTGTAATGATCCATACCTCCCACCCAGGAAATATTGGCGCTGCAGCACGTGCCATGAAGGTGATGGGCTTATCTGATCTGTGTTTGGTAAATCCTAAAATTTTCCCTGATGATCAAGCTAATGCAATGTCTGCGAATGCGACGGATATTCTCGAGAATGCCAATGTAGTATCAACCTTGGCTGAGGCGATAGCTGATTGCCAATTAGTTGTTGGCAGTAGCGCTAGACATGAGCGCACCTTAAGCTGGGATATTCAGGATTCTCGTGAATGCGGCGAAACCATTGCACATTATGCAAACAAGGCGAATAACGCGAAAGTTGCCCTCCTATTTGGTAGAGAGAGCTCAGGTCTTACCAATGACGAACTCGCTGTTTGTCAGCATTTAGTACACATCCCTACCAATCCAGATTACAGCTCTTTGAATGTGGCGTCGGCGGTACAATTACTTGCTTATGAATGTCGTATAGCTTCATTAAAAGGTGGCTCAACACCTAATAATAATAATATAGAAAAAGAGCAAGAAGATGAATGGGTTACGTCAGAAGAAATTGATGGTTTTTTCCAGCATTTAAAGCAGGTGATGGAAGAAGTCGATTTTTTAGACCCGGCAAACCCTCGCCATCTAATGACTCGATTAAGACGTCTTTATTCGCGCTCTAGCATGACTCGTAGCGAGCTAAATATCCAACGTGGTTTTTTAGCAGCCATTCAAAAGAAAAAGAACTGAGTTCGTAGCTCAAACGCGTTTCATTCAGCTTGCGCTAAGCCGCCAAGCGTAAAATCATTGATAAATGGTAGATACTTGTCTATTTTTAAAGAAAGAGTGAATGATTACTAGCGTAAAAGACTAGTAAATAACTCTTAAAAATAAAAATAAAGTGATTTGAGAGAATGAGCAATGAATAATCAAAAGCATGATTTTCGTGAGCCAAAGGTTTACAGCACAACAGGCTTCAAAGACACCCTAGCATCACCGCTGTTTTATTCTGTGGCAGTTGTAGCTTTGGTATTGGGAATAGCATCCATCTTTGGATTTTTACAAAACCCATTAAAGCTTAAAGCAGTTGCTAATGCGGTGCATAACAAGGTAAGTATAGGCAGCCCTGTCAGAAGTAGCCCGCAAAATAACTTATATTCTCTAAATCAGTCTTTTAAAGACAAAGATTACAGCACAGACGCTAGTCAAATATCACATCTAAAAAAATATGATATTCAGAGTAAACCTGAGTTTGTTCTCGCTTTTGAGCAATTAATCGAACAAAGAGCTCAACAAAAATACGTAAAAAAACAAAACTCGCAAGAGGAATTTAGCTTTCAACGCGTTTCCTTTAATTATGATGTTACTGCCAACGATTTCTGGACAGACTTAGATACTACTCGTTTAGAATCCGCTATCGAAGAAAGCAATAGACATGACTTAGAAGCTTCATTAATTGGAGCTCCTTTAGAGTCAGAATATCATCAACAACTCGAACGAGAGATGATGCCACTCAACGATTCTATTTATAGTCTGAATACAACACCAACTAGTATTTAACAAGAAGTCTAATCTAAGAATCTAATTTCAGTATTAATGCCGCTTCAATTTCAGC
>RCNF010002206.1_pt1 | contig 10419 bp, 11 predicted proteins | sample 2041311 | NCBI WGS metagenome assembly RCNF01 (sample SAMN09708228, study PRJNA481090) | Marine sediment metagenome, whole genome shotgun sequencing project. | biome: marine sediment; feature: ocean; material: sediment; isolation source: Sewage treatment plant 2 marine sediment (STP2) ... | reverse complement strand
CACCAGAGAAGAAGGCCATCAACAATGAAGTCACTGGTTTTGTAGCTGGTACCAAAAAATAAAAACGACTTGCCGGTAACTGGCTCCAGGATGCCGCCGGCGTGACGGTCATCTCCGAGTAGCCGAACAGGAAGGCGCAGATGTGACGGAGCCAACCTCCGTCGACTTCGGCCGGGGTCCGGGCTTGTTCGGACCCCGGCGCCGTTCCGCACTGAGTGAAGAAGGCGCCCGCGGTGCGCTCATCGCAGCAGCCTCAACGGTCATCTTCGCCGGGTTCATCGTTTGGCTGGTGCTCAGCTCGGAAACCTGGCCGGCCGTCCAAAGGCAGTTCTTCAACTGGCCGAACTTCCAGGAGGCTTGGCCGGTAGTGCTGCGCGGGTTTTGGCTCGACATCAAGATGTTCCTGCTCGCCGAGGTGCTGATCTTGTTCATCGCGTTGATCGTGGCGATGATCCGGGCGTCGAACGACAGGAGCCTGGGCATCCTCGAGCAGGCGAGGTTCATCGACGACCTCGTCCACCTCCACGGGCTGAGCGTCGCGGAGGTCGCCGAGCAGCAGCGCCACGCCCTTGCTGCCCTTAACGGTGGCCAGGGAGCGACGTTTTTGGATCCTGGTCCAATCGAAGGTGGCTTCGGGCACATCGATCCCAAAAGTGCGCGCGCCCTTGCTGCACAGGCGCCACACCTCGGCAGCGTGCAGCAAAGCCTTGGTCGGGATGCAGCCGCGCAGCAGGCAGGTGCCGCCAAGTTGCTCGTCTTTTTCGATCAGGGCCGTGCGCAGGCCCAGTTGGGCGCCACGCAGGGCCGCCACGTAACCGCCTGGTCCGCCGCCAATAACGATGAGATCGAAGTCCGTGGTCATGTTCACATCCTGCCTTCAGGTCACCGGTGGTTGCTATTGGTCCATAATCGCCCCCCGTCCGACAATTTGCCACCGGATTCAGTGAGATCGGGACTGCGCCGCCACATTGACGGACCCCCCTGAACCTTTTATTGTAGGACCTGCAATCCTAGCCACTGAATCATCTGGATACGCCCCTTACTGGAGGAACCATGAAGATTGCCGTGTGTGTGAAACAGGTTCCCGACTCGGAGACCCGGATCACTCTGGCTGCGCCCGCTGCGCAACTGGACGAATCCGGCTTCACCCGGGTCCTGAACCCCTACGACGCCTATGCTGTCGAAGAAGCTGTAAAGATCAAGGAAGCCGGCGGCGAGGTCGAAGTGACGGCCATCATCGCGGGTCCCGAGACGGTCAAGGAAACCTTGAAAAAGGACTGCCTGGCTGTCGGTTGTGACAAGGCAATCATCTTCAGTGACCCTGAGCTCGTCGGTGCCGACGAGATGGCTTTGGCCACCGCCATGGCTGCGGTCATCAAGCGCGATGGCTACGACCTGGTTCTGACGGGCCTCAAGGCCATCGACAACGACAGTGGTCAGCTGGGCATCATCCTGGCTGAGATGCTGGACATGGCCCACGTTTCGAGCATTACCAAGCTGGACCTGGCTGAGGGCAGCCTGACGGCGGAGCGCGAGATCGAAGGCGGCAAGGAAATCGTCGAGGCGTCCCTGCCCGCGGTGCTCACCTGCCAGAAGGGTTTGAACGAGCCCCGACTGCCGAGCCTGCCGAACATCATGAAGGCCGGCATGAAGCCCATGGAGACGGTGACCTGTGCCGATCTGGGCATCGAACTGCCGACCAGCCTGGCGACGGTCAAGACGTACACTCCCCCGCCCGCGCGCGGCGAGTGCAAACTGATCGACGCCGAAGATCCCGCTGCGGCGGCCAAGGAACTGGCCCGCCTGCTCAACGAAGAAGCCAAAGTCATTTAACCTGAGAAGGAGGAAAGTCATGCCGAACATTGCTGTTTTTATTGAACAACGCGACGGCGCCTTCAAGAAGGTTGCCTGGCAGATGATTTCCGAAGCCCGCCGCCTAGCCGATGCCAGTGGTGGCGAAGTCTGGGGTGTGGTCGTCGGTGGCGATGCCGCCGCCGCAGGCGCCGAAGCCGGAAAATATGGAGCCGACAAGGTTTTCGCCGCCAGCGGCGACGAACTGGCGGTTTACAATAGCGAGCTTTACGGAACGGCCCTCGCGGCGTTCTGCAAAACCCAGAACCCGGACCTGCTGCTGGTCGGTTCAACCGCCATGGGCAAGGACCTCGGACCCAAAGTGGCCGCCAAGCTGGCTTGCGCCTGCATCAGCGACGCGGTGGGCCTGAAGTATGAAGGTGGCTGGGAAGTGCGCCGTCCAGTTTTTGCCGGCAAGTGCTTCACCGACGTGACTCCGACGACGGCCATGGCCGTGGTGGGCATCCGGCCCAACGCCTTCATTCTGGCCGAAAAAGCCGGCAGTGGCACCGTGGAAAGCTTTGATGCGGGCACCGCCGGGGTCACCCCCAAGGCCGTGGTCAAGAGTATCGAGGCCAGCACCGGTGGCAAGGTCGAGTTGACCGAGGCCGAGATCGTCGTCAGTGGCGGCCGGGGCATCAAGGGTGCCGAGCACTACGCCCTGATCGAAAAACTGGCCGACGCCCTGGGCGCAGCCTCGGGCGCCAGCCGGGCCATTGTCGACGCCGAATGGGTCGAATATTCCCACCAGGTGGGCCAGACGGGCAAAACCGTCGGACCCAACCTGTATATCGCCTGCGGCATCAGCGGCGCTATTCAGCATCTGGCGGGCATGAGCAGCAGCAAGTGCATCGTGGCGATCAACAAGGACGCGGCCGCGCCCATCTTCAAGGTGGCCGACTATGGCATCGTGGCCGACTTGTTTGACGTGGTGCCGGCGCTGACCGACGAGGTCGGAAAAATCAGGGGCTAACTGCCGCTGAAGTCTGCTATAATTGGTGTCAACAGACAGGGTTGCCCCGGTACTGCCGGGGCAATTCCTTTATAACCCATTCGCCAACGATCCGGATGCCCTGCATGCCCCCCACATCTCCCAAAGTCCTGGCCGCAACGTGGAATTGGCGCCAGCCGAAGCCCGAGGCTCCGGCGCCGGCGAAAAGCCTGCGGCGGGCCGCGGTGTTGCAGGCCCTGGTCATGAGCGTGGTCTCGGCCCTGTTGCAGTACGGGCTGGGGCATGTGCTGGCCGGACGCATCGTCGCCGGGTTGGCCCTGCTGGTATTGGTTTTGGGAATTTTTGTGCCGGTCGCCTACCGACCGCTGCATGCCTTTGGTCAAATCCTGGGCCGGTGGGTTGGCACCAGCCTGACCTACCTGTTGCTGGTGCCTTTTTTCTTCCTCTTTTTCGCCCCGGTTGCGCTCTGGTTGCGCCTGCGCGGCCGCGACCCACTGCACCGCACCTTCCGCGACCCGCAATGGACCTACTGGATCAGCCGCCAGCAACAAGCGGCGGACCAAAACATCAAGCGCCTGTTTCTGCAGGAAGACCGCGCCGCCCGGGGTGCCCGGCGTGAAGTCGGCAGCCTGCCCGACCGCGAGCCCGGGGCGCGCTCATGAACATCTTGGGGATCAGCGCTTTTTACCACGACTCGGCCGCCTGCCTGCTGCAGGATGGCCGCCTGGTGGCCGCCGCCCAGGAAGAACGCTTCACGCGGCGCAAACACGATCCCGGTTTTCCCTTGCAGGCCGTGCGCTACTGCCTGGCCGAAGGTGATGTGGCCAAAGACGACATCGATGTGGTCGTTTTCTACGACAAGCCCATGACCAAGTTCAGCCGCATCGCCAAGACCTATTTCGCCACCGCCCCCCGCGGCTTGCGCCCCTTCCTGATGGCGATGCCAGTCTGGTTGCGCGAAAAGCTGTGGATCCCCGCCGACATCGACGCGGCCTTGCGCGGAGCCGGGGCCGGGCAGGCCAAGGCGCAGTATTTTTGCGAGCACCACCAGTCCCATGCCGCCAGCGCCTTCTTCCCCAGCCCGTACCAATCGGCCGCCGTGCTCACCCTCGATGGGGTTGGCGAATGGGCCACCACGAGCTTGGCCCACGGCCGGGACAATCGGCTGGATATGTTGGAAGAACTGCACTTCCCCCACTCGCTGGGCCTGCTCTATTCGGCTTTCACGTATTTCACCGGCTTTCGGGTCAACTCGGGCGAGTACAAATTGATGGGCCTGGCACCCTACGGCGAGCCGATCTACGCCGACTTGATCCGCGAGAAGTTGATGGATATCCGGGACGACGGCTCGTTTGCCCTGAACATGGACTACTTTGGTTTCCACGACGACCTGCGCATGACCAACGACAAGTTCGCCGAGCTGTTTGGGGGGCCCGCCCGGGCGCCCGAGTCGGACACCACGCGGCGGGAGATGGACCTGGCGCGCTCGGTGCAGACAGTGACCGAGGAGATCGTGCTCAAGCAGGTGGCCCATGCCCACAAGGTGACCGGCGAGAAGAACCTGTGCCTGGCCGGCGGCGTGGCCCTCAACTGCGTGGCCAACGGCAGAGTCATCCGCGAAGGGCCCTTCGAAAATGTCTGGATCCAGCCTGCGGCCGGAGATGCCGGTGGCGCCCTGGGGGCTGCGATGCACGTCTGGCACCAGGTGCAGGACAACCCGCGTCAGGCCGATGGGCAGCACGACAGCATGGCCGGCGCCTACCTCGGGCCCCGGTATGACGACGACGAAATCGCCGCCTGGCTCACCGAGCGCGGCTACCCTTTCGAGACCTTCGCCGACGATGACCTGGCCGACAAGGCCGCCGAGTTGATTGCCGACCAGAATGTTGTGGGGCTCTTCCAGGGTCGGATGGAATTTGGACCGCGCGCCCTGGGCAACCGCTCCATCGTGGGCGATGCCCGCTCGCCGCAGATGCAGTCGGTGCTGAACCTGAAGATCAAGTACCGCGAAAGCTTCCGGCCCTTTGCGCCCTCTTGTGTCGAAGAGCGCATTGGCGAATATTTCGACATCGACCGGCCCTCGCCCTACATGCTGCTGGTCGCCCAGGTGCGCCAGGAACGATGCCTGCCGCCGGCCGGGGACACCGAGAGCAATGATCTTTTTGCCCGTGTTTCGCAGCCCCGGTCGGACATCCCGGCCATCACCCACGTCGACTACTCGGCCCGGATCCAGTCGGTCAGTGCGGAGACCAACCCCCGTTACCACGCGATCATCGACCGCTTTGCCGACCGCACCGGATATGGCATCATCATCAACACGTCGTTCAACGTGCGGGGCGAACCGATCGTCTGCACGCCCGAAGACGCCTACCGCTGTTTCATGCGCACGGAGATGGACTGGCTGGTGTTGGGCAATCACGTTCTGGACAAGAAGGCCCAGCAGTCAACCGACGAAGCGGCCGAAAATTGGCAGGAAGAATTTCCCCTCGATTGAGGGGGCTGTGAAAGGTTTGGCTGTGCACAGGTTTCTCTATATCGGCAAGTTCTTCGGCGAGCTGTTTGCGTTTGCCAAGCAGAACAAGGCCTGGTGGATTGTGCCAATGGTCATTGTCCTGCTTGTGCTCGGCTCGTTGATTGTCACGGGTCAGGCCGTCGCGCCATTCATCTACACACTGTTCTAGGCCGACAACCCTTCACAAAAAAGGGGCCGATCCGGTCCGGATCAGCCCCTCGTTATTGGTCGGATTCTTGCCGAATCCCCCTGCTCCCGCGCAAGCTCCTAGAGCTCAGAGAGCAACGCTTTCTTCAAACCACCATTGGCCGGTTTCTCGCCAAACCACACGGTCCACAAGGCCTGGGTGAACGAGAAGTCGGCGATGACCCCTTTTTCTTCGCCATTCAAATTCGTGGTCAGGCCTTGGCCCGGCACGTAGGTGAAGATCAACACATCATTCTCCTGGGCATCGTTGACGAAGTACCCGAAAAAGGTTTCCATTTCGGCAGCAAAGGCCGAAGTGTCTTCATAATTTTTTTCGATGACTTCCTGGAAGCTCTTGATCAGCTTTTCGCGGCTGAAGCCCCGGCGCAGGTCCATGCGCAACTGCTTGGGCGCATCGACGAGCATGAGGCTGACACCCTTGTCGCCATCCAGAGCGGTGCCTTCGGCGACATACGATACGATGGTGTAAACATCGACTTTCAGCATGGTTTTTTCGCGCAGGCCCACGCCCGTTGCCATGAGATCGTGTTTTTCGCTGCCGATTTCGAGAGCAACCTTGTCTGGGTACTCAGTCTTTGTCTTGGGCTCTACGACCGCGTTGGCGGCCAACGGCAAGATCATCAAAACAAATGAAATAAGACTGATCGTCCGCAATAATTTGGACATGATGGAATCTCCTGCACGATGGGGTTCAAATCGGTCCGGTGAAAATCCAACCGGTCTTGGTAGACTACCTTGGTCCATCCTTTTGCGCAAGCAAAAGACCGCCCCCCTGGGGGCACTGTCTTCAAGGCCAAGTCAGGCTTTAAGTTCCACCTGAACCGGGTCAGAAGTTGCCAAAACAGCAACTCCCAAGGCTAGCGTCGGCCACCACCATGACCACCACCGCGGCCATTGCGACCGCCCCCGCGGCCGCCTCACTGATGGTCCACTCGTTCTCTCCATTGCACAATTTGAATTCAATCATCATTACGTGCGTCAACTGACACGCCACGGCACACATCCTGCTTTTCACCAGGGACACTGGCACCAGTCAGAACTGATTTGTCGCAAAACCGCTCCGAAGGATACGATTCTTGCCTGCATACAGCCCCCAAACCCCATCCGGCGCCTCTTCTTCCGGTTTGCTTTGCCTGGCGATGATTGTCCGGGATGGTGGCCAGAATCTGGCCCCTTTGTTGGCCGGCGCCCAGTCCTGGGTCGATGAAATCATCATTGGCGACACCGGCAGTGTTGACGGAAGCGACACTGTGGCCCGCTCTCATGGCGCCCAGGTCCACGATATCCCATGGCAGGATGACTTTTCCGCTGCCCGCAATCACGTGCTCGACCTGTGCCGCTGTGCCTGGATTCTGGTCCTCGATGCCGACGAAATGTTCTGCGAAGCCGACTGGCAGGATCTGCGGCGATGGGTCGAACAAATGGAATCCGAGCACCGCTTTCAAGCCGGCAGCATCACCACGCGCAACTACCTGCATGACCGCCACGGACGCGGCTGGGTGCCCGTTCCGGCCGACGATCCCCATGGTCTGCCCGACGGAGCGCCGGCGGCCGGTTATATCGCCTCGACCAAGGTGCGCCTGTTTCCCAATCGGCCGGGCGTCCGGTTTCGGGGCCAGATCCATGAGACAGTCGAAGCCAGCCTTTGGGAAGCCCACATCCCGGTTGTGGATCTGCCCTGGCCAGTGCACCACTTCGGATATTTCGCGCCCCGGACCGAAAAGAACAAACGTTACCTGCACTTAGCCCACCTGAAGACCGCTGACCAACCTCATGACGCCCAGGCCTGGGCCGAGTTGGCCGATTGCGCCAGCGCCAGCGAGGACCAGCAGCAAGCCCTGGTCGCCATAGAACGCTCGGTCGTTCTGGACCCTGACCACCCCGAGCACCGCCTGACGGCCGGTTGGTTGCAACACGTGGCCGAAGATCATGTGCGGGCCGACATCCACCTGGCAACCATCGGCGGCATGCCGGAAGTGGACCCTCTCGTATTGGCCGAGGCAGCCCACCTGCGGGCCCAGATTGCCATCAAGCGCGACCGGCCACAGGCCGCAGTGCCGCTGTTGGCCACCGCCGTGCGGCTGTTTCCCGACAATGGTCATTTCCAAAATACCCTGGGGACCCTGCATATGGTTTTGGGCCAGGGCAATGAGGCTGTCCGGGCCCTTGAGCGGGCCAGCCAATTGTTGGATTCATCGGCCGAGCCGTGCCTGAATCTGGCCCTCTTGATGGAGAGTGCCAATAAGCCGGAATTGGCCGCAGCCCACTATGCCGAGGCTCTGCGCCGTGATCCAGCCAACAGCCAGGCGGCAGAAGGCATCAAAAAAACCACCCTCGTTCCGGTGGCCGGATAACGAGGGTGGCTGTCTGAACGGTCGGCCGGGTTCGGTCAGTTCGAACCCATCAATGACCGGGCATTTCTACTGAATCTTTTTCCAGACCGCGCTCATATTCATCCCACCGGCTTCGGCGATCTGGGCGTGCTTGCGGGCGTTTTCGCTATCACCCAGATTGCTGCAGGCGATGCCCATGTAGGCGTGGGCCAGCATGTTGTTCTTGTCCAGCTCCAGGGCTTTGGCACACGCCGACTTGCCGGCGTCGTACTGGCCGAACCGACAGAACAGGCGCCCCTGACGGGCGTAAGCCTCGGAGGCATCCGGGTCCATGGTCAGCACCTGGCCATAAGTCGTGAAGGCTTCACGCAGTTTGTCCTGCTTTTCAAAAACCTGACCAAGGGCCAACCACAGGTCGGCGTTGTCATCGGTCTCGGAAATGAACTTCAGGCATTCCTCTTCGGCTTCGGCAACCTTGTTCTGCTCCACCAGCCCGCCCACGATTCTCACCTTGGGCAGGATCTGCTCCGGAGCCAGCGTGCAGGCGGTGCGGAAACTTTCCATGCCCGACTTGGGCCAACCGAGGCGAAAATAAATCTCCCCCATGCGCACGTGCGCATCGACGTAATCCGGATTCAGCGCGAGGGCTTCGCGGGTGACAGACTCGGCCCGGGCCAGACGGTTCTGGGCTTCGTAGATCTCGCCCAAAGCCACCAGCAAAGGCGGCGATGAAGTGGCTTTGTTGCGACCGATCTCGAGGACTTCTTCGGCCTCTTTGAGATCGCCGTTGTTGATCAGGAATTCGGCATAGGCCACATAGGAATCTGGATTGGCCGGATCTTCGGCGATCTGGACCTGGCCGTCGACACGGCTGGCAATCTCGGCGGCGCCGGCGAAAGACGCGGTCAATCCGGCCAGCAGCAAAACCAGGCCGGGCAAAAACCCGAGCCGGACCGTGCGGCGGGATCGTGACGAGATGATGAATGGCATGAAATTCTCCCCAAAGCTGGATGCAAACTCTATCCCCCCGGTGGCAAAATGCCTTGCGAGAGGTTTCCGATTGTCGCTCCTCGCTCCCCATGGGGGCCAGGACGGACTCTTTCATGATTGCCGTATCAAGTTTGATGCCACGCGAACGAGTCCGGCATGCGAGGCAACAATTCACCTCATCTGACCCGCAGCGCCCCCTGAGCACCCTTGCCACCCTCAAGTCTCAAATAACAGGGGCCGCCCCTGAAGGCGGCCCCGGCAATCATTGCCCCTGGCCGGAAACCCAGGTCACCGACGCCAGAGGGCGTGTCTAGCAGGCGTGTCAAGAAGGTCTGTCAGCCCAGCATTTTTTCGGCTTTGGCCAGGCCACTATCGGCCTCGTCCACCAGGTCCTGCAGAATCTCCCGCAGGGGCTGCACCTTCTTGAGCATGCCGACGGACTGCCCGGCCATCAGGGAACCGTGTTCCACATCGCCATCGACCGCCGCGTTGCGCAACGAGCCCACCCAATACTCTTCCACCTTGAACTGGGCATCCTGGCGGGTGAGTTCGCCACTGGCCAGTCTATCCAGCAAGTCCAATTGGATCTCGCCAAAATGAGTCATGGCGTGGTTGTTCAACGCCCGCACTGAAACCACCGGCAGTTTGAGGCTGTACTGGGGTGTGGAAATGGCTTCGCGGGCCCGGGCTCTGGCGAACACTTCCTTGAACTTGTCGTGGGCGTTGCATTCCTCGGCCATGACAAAGCGCGTGCCCATCTGGGCCCCGGCCGCTCCCATCAAACCCAGGTGGGCGATCATGCGACCACTGGAGATTCCGCCGGCCACGAAGGTCGGCGTGTCTTCGAAGTTGAACAGGATTTCCTGCAGCAGCACCATGGTCGAGACGTGGCCGATGTGGCCCCCGGCTTCACTGCCTTCAAGAATCAGGGCATCGGCACCATAGCTGATCATGCGCTTGGCGATGGAACTGGTCGAAGCGAAGCACAGCACTTTGGCCCCGCTGGCCTTGGCTTTTTCGACCTCAGAGCCGCGGGGCAATGAGCCGGCGAAAACGATGTGGCCCACTTTTTCCTGACACAGAATGTCCAGGTGTTCCAGATAATTTGGGGCAATGGTGATCACGTTGCCGGCAAAAGGTTGGTCGGTCAATTCGCGGGTCTTGTTCACATACTCGTGGAACAAATCGGGCGGCATGTTGCCGGCGGCCAAAACTCCGAAGGCCCCCAGGTTGCTCATGCGGCTGACCAGGTCCGGATCGCTGATCCAGGTCATGGCCCCGCACATGATGGGCAGTTCGGTGCCGAGGAAATCCTTTCCCCTGCTCCAGATCCGGTTCAGACGGTCCGTTGACCGGACAGGATCGTGGGCGTTCATTTTATCCTCCTGATCGACCGAATGATTGCCCCGAGGTGGCTAATTCCACGGGGCTTAAAACGAAACGGCCCGCGTTGCCGGGCCTGTCCAGAGACAAGATCCCTGGTTGACCTTTGTCTATAGCAGAAGAAACGCCATCGTGCAACCGACCTGTTGGGCAAGTGACCTGTTGGGCAAGCGACGTGTTGGGCAAGTGTG
>RCNF010005505.1_pt1 | contig 10420 bp, 6 predicted proteins | sample 2041311 | NCBI WGS metagenome assembly RCNF01 (sample SAMN09708228, study PRJNA481090) | Marine sediment metagenome, whole genome shotgun sequencing project. | biome: marine sediment; feature: ocean; material: sediment; isolation source: Sewage treatment plant 2 marine sediment (STP2) ... | reverse complement strand
TCGGATATTGTCATCCGCTGGGGAGGCGACGAGTTCCTGATCATCGCCCGCGATTCCGACCCCGACAAGGCGCGCGTTCTCGCCGATCGCATCCGTGCTGCCGTCGCCGATGCAGTCTTCAGCCTGCCTGACGGGCAAATCGTCCGGACCACGTGCTCGATCGGCTATGCGTGCTACCCCTTCGTTCGGTCGCATCCGGACCGAATCTCCTGGGAGCAGATCCTCACGTTGGCGGACAGCGCCCTTTACGAGGCGAAGAAGGCCGAGCGGAACAGCTGGGTGGGCTACCTTTCCACTCCTGATTCCGCCGAAGAGGCCGATCTGTACTCCGCGGTACGGGACCGCCCGGAAGATCTCGTTGCCAAGGGTCTTCTCCAGATCCATTCTTCATTCGAGGACAGACCCCCAACCGAGTTGGTAGGCAACTTCTCACCTCGCCGAACTCGAGTCTGACAACAGCGTTATACGCAGGGGCTTCGGCTCCTCAACAAAACGGTATTCAAGCGCCGGGGATCGACTCCCCGGCGTCTTTTGTGAAAAGGGGAATGAATCCCTACTCTTCGGACCCACACCTTGCGCGGGATCGTAGGGCGGGCTGTAGGGTGGGCTTCGACCCACCATCAGGCGCTGACGCAAGCTGTCGCCCCGATTTTCACGACGAAAAGGTGGGCCAAGGCCCACCCTACCTCGGACCCATACTCTGCGCGCGGTTGTAGGGTGGGCTTTAGCCCACCATCAGGGTCCTTTTCGTATTCCTGGCGTTTCGGAAACCGATGTCATTGGAAGGGACCGGCCTGTCATGGCAACCCTCGCAGCTGAGGTTCTCCCAAAATCGGCGCTCTGTCGAGCGACTCTTGACTTTCGGAACGGTCACTCATAGGTTGAAAATATATTTCGTCAACAGGCGGGTCATCTGGGCGACGGAGTTTGAGTCATGATCCACAAAAAAAATTCAGCCCTTTTTCTTGCGTTCTTTTCAGCCGTTTCATTTGCGAAGGTATCCGCTCAAGATGCTTTGCCTGTTTTACCAAAAGCCTCTAATACCGTTGTTTATGTATCCAGAATTCTCGAAGGTAATGTCGTCGCCATTGACACCACAAGCAACAAGGTATTTACGATTCTGAAAACAGGTAATACACCAGGAGAAATCGTAGAGATTAGCGCTCTAGATCGTGTCTATATTTCAGATATATTTGACGGGACGATCACCGTTATCAATACAACAAATCACGGCGTCGAGACAGTACTTGACGTCGGCCATCCAATAGCGACAATCGATGCGAATCAAATCACTCAAAAGGTATTTGCGCTGGACTTTAGCAATGGAACTCCGGGCACCCATCTTCACGTGATGGATGCCAATACCAATGTCGAGACGGCTGACTTTGCCATCGGATCGAGACTGCAGAACATCGAAGTGAATTCGACTGCAAATCAGATCTATGCAACGGATTTTGTAGAAGGTGTGATCGTAGTCGATACGGCGACAAATATGAGGGTCACGACGATTCCGTTGGGAGGTCTGCCACACAGAGTTGCGTTGAATTTTGCTACCAATTATCTTTACGTTACCCAACTCGAAAATGGCAGGACGACGATCATCGATACGATGATGTTTGCTGTGGTCGACATTCTCAATGTTGGAGATTTTCCGCAGTGGATTGAGTTAGATATTCCGCGCAAGAAAGGCTTTGTTACGAACGAGGGCGATGGCACAGTATCTGTCATCGATCTGGCCACAGATACGGTGAAGCGGGACACGATTCCGGTTGGGCCCAGCCCCCTCACCTTGACCGTTGACGAAGCTGCGGCGAGGGCCTACGTTTACAACGCCGGTGACGGTTCAATTTCCGTGCTTGATACGATCAGCGAAACGGTGATCGCAACTATCGATATCGTATTTTGGGACGGGTTCGAGTTGGGCGACACTACGGCTTGGTCGAACACAGCTCCGTAAGAGCCAGCCCGCATATCTCACAGGGTTTCGTCGCGAGGCCGACGAGGCGCCAGGTGCGATGCATCGTCGCTCGCAGTAGAAACTCGGTGAGATAACTGGGCGAGGTCAGTTCGGATTCAGTACCCGGGCGATGATCTGCCCGAGCTGCTCCGAGGAGAACGGCTTCGAGATCCAATCCGTAGTGCCTGCTGAGAGCTGGGTGCGAGCATCGTCGCCGAGAGGGTATCCGCTCATCAGCACGACCGGGAGGTTGGGCTTGGTTTCCTGAATCTTTTGCGAAACCTCGATCCCGGAGATGCCTGAAAGAACCACGTCGGAGATCACCAGCTCGAGATTGTTCTGGAATCGGTCGAAGACCTGGAGGGCTTCGCTTCCGGAATCTGCTGTGACGACGTCAAACCCGAGGACTTCGAGCATCTCCTGAATGACATTCCGAACCGGCAGCTCATCCTCCACCAACAGCACCAGCTCTCCGTTCCCTACTTGCTCCGGGACAGCGTCGGCTTGCATCTCCTCCCGTATCTCGCTTCTTTCGATCGGAAGATAAATGATGAAAGATGTCCCTTTTCCGGGTTCCGTTTCCAAATCGATGAAGCCCTCGTGCTGTTTCACGATGCCATAGACCTGTGCCAGCCCGAGCCCGGTACCTTCCCCGGGTTCCTTGGTGGTGAAGAACGGCTCCAAAACTCGCAGCGCGACTTTCGAGTCCATGCCGGTGCCATTGTCACTGACCGTGAGTCGGAGCCACTCGCCGTGAGTCATCTGTGGAAAGGGCCTCGTGTCTTGAGGATCGAAGTGTGCGCGATCGAGCCTGATCGTGAGCTCTCCGCCGCCTGGCATCGCGTCGCGCGCGTTGACCGCGAGGTTCATCAGCACCTGTTGGATCTGCGCCGGATCTGCCACGACAACGTGTTCTCCAGGACCTCTTCGGAGATGATCCGTTCGAGCATCTTCATGGTTTCTTTGATGATGAGCTCGAGGCGGAGTGGTTGGCGCTCGGTGACCGAGGTCCGGCTGAAGTCGAGGATCTGCCGGATCAGCCCTGCGCCGCGTTGCCCCTGTCGGCTGATCCCCCGGGCCTTTTCAATGACCGCGTCCGGCAGCTGCTCGGTGGCTTGAATCAACTGCGCCGACCCGGAGATTGCCTGAAGCATGTTGTTGAAGTCGTGCGCGATTCCGGCTGCAAGCTGGCCGACAGAAGCAAGCCGCTCCTGGAGTTCCAGGCGTTTCCGGGTCTCCAACTCTTGCGTCAGCTCACGGATCACGAAGATGAAACCACCGGTTTGGGCCTGGACCTTTGTGAGATCGACGACTCCGAGCTCAAACGTGCGGTGGTTTTGCGATTCGACCGTTACCGTGTGATCGGGATTGTAAGTCGACTCGCCGATGATTTCGTTCACCGGACGACCCACCATTTCACTCACCACATCGCCGACTCCAGCATCACAGATAGCACTGAGTAGCGTGCGTCCAGGCGGATTCGCCAGCGCAACGCGAAGCTCGTGATCGAGGTATACGACACCTTCTGGGAGGTTGTCGACGAGCGCACGCAACCTCTCCTCGTGTTCGGCAAGCTCTGCCCGGAGACGTCCCTGGTGCAGGGCAACTCCGATGACTCCGGCCACCTCTCGGGCAACTTGCAGGTCCTCTGTTTCGAAAGATTCCGGGCGGCTCGATATGAGATGGAGCTCTCCCATCCAGACGCCCTCTGTCCTCAGAGATGCGCACACACATGTCGCCGCAGCATCGCCGAATTGGTCTCGCGTCATCACACAGCCCGATCCATCTGCGCCGAGGTTGGGACAGTGATTTAATCCTCGTTCGACAGTCAGATCGCATTTGTCTCTGACCACGAGCGGTAATTTCACACCGGCCTTCGGGCCGAGCTCCTCATCGCCAAAGGAAACAAACACGGTCGATTCGTCGCTCTGCGGATCGGCCAGTACAACCGACGCATAGTCGCACGGCAACAGATCGATCAACTTCACGAGGGCCGCCTCAACAACATCGCGGGGAGACCTCACTGCGGCGATCTCACGCCACATGGTGTTGAGGGTTTCCAGCCGGCGGTTGGCGCGGAGGAGGGCCTGCTCGGCACGCCTCCGTTCGGTGATATCGCGCCCGATGCTGTAGATGGCAGGGTTATCCTGGTATTTCATAACCGTCGCGGTTATCTCGAGATTCAATGGAGAGCCGTCGCTGCGGCGTTGGACGGTTTCGAACCGGTGGACGGCGTCGGTCTCGAGCGTGAGATCGACGTGTTTTCGACCTCGGTCGATGTCTGCGGAGAACTGCTCCAGCGACATCCCGATCAGCTCTGAGTGGACGACCCCGTACATCTCGCACGCACGGGCGTTCGCTTCGAGGACTCGTTCGCCGTCCGGTTCGAATATGACGATGGAATCGTTGGCGTTTTCGAAAAGGCCGCGATAGTCCTGTTCGGACTGGCGGAGGGCAGCCTCGATGTGCTTGCGCTCGGTCACATCGCGGGCATTGACCACGATCCCATTGATCAATGGATGGTTGTGGAGGTCGGTACTGACCGTCTCCAGGGTGACCAGGGAGCCGTCGCTATGACGGACGCGGTACTCACGGGTCACCCGTTCGTGCTTGCCCTGCCGGACGGCTTCCATTGCATGTTTCAGGACAGCGTGGTCTTCGGGGATGATGTGGTCGAGCACGCTCGTGTTGAGCGCTTCCTCCGGAGAGATCCCGATGATCTGCTCGATGGACGGACTCGCGAACTGGATCTTCGACTCCAGGTCGAAGACGATGATCATGTCGGATCCGCCGTCGATGAGTGCCTGAAGGCGCTCTTCCCCCTGCCGAGACGCCTCGGCCTGAGCCGCCTTATTACGGAGTGAGACATCTCGAAAAACCACCACCGTCCCTTCAGGGTGGCCGTTGCCGTCGTACTGCCGAGTGACGCTGAATTCTACCGGATGTTCTTTCCCTGTGGCATCGATCAGTGTTGCGACTGTCGTTCTATGATTTCTTTGAACCACGGCCTCCGATTCGAGTGAAATCTGCTTCCTTTCTTGATCGACAAAGCGCAGGGCTTTCGCGAGCGTGAAGTCGGAGACCTGGGCGAGGGATTGGCTCGTCAGGTCCTCTGCAGGGGGGTTCATGTAGGTGACGAACCCGGCCGCATCGGTGGCGACGACGCAGTCCGCCATACCCTGCAGGATGGCATTGAGCCAGTTCTCGCGCTGACGCAGGTTTCTTTCCATTCTGTGCTTGTAAATAGCGATCTCTACGGTACTTCTCAGCTCGCGCGCCTGAAAGGGCTTGAGCAGGAATCCGAAGGGCTGGACGGCCTTCGCCCGCTGGATGGTTGATTCGCTGCTGTAAGCGGTCAGGAACACGACCGGAATGTCCAGCGTATCCTTGAGCCTGTGGGCGGTATCGATGCCATCCATGTGGCCTTCGAGTCGAATATCCATCAGAACGATGTCGGGGTGCATCTCTCCCGCGATTTCGATCGCCCGGCTTCCAGAAGTGGCCGTCGCTGGGACTTGATAGCCGAAACCTTCGAGCGTTCTTTTGAGGTCCATTGCGACAATGGCCTCGTCCTCTACCACCATGACCTTGGTTGCAACCACTGTTTCAATCTCCTACAGAAAAAAGCTGGTTCGGAAGGCTCAAAGTGACGCAGGTGCCTTCCTCTTGCTCGAGCTCGATGGCGCCCTTGATCTGCCCGGTCAGGCTGTGAACCAATTGGAGACCAAGTGTTTTCGGTTGATTCCACTGCATTTGCTTGGGGATGCCAACGCCGTTGTCAGCAACCACGAGTTGCACGGAGCTGCAGTTCTCTTTCAGCGAGATTCGGATCGTTCCCCGCCGCTGTTCCGGGAAGGCATGCTTGAGCGCGTTTGACGTCAACTCGTTCGTAATGAGTCCCAGCGGTATCGCGGTGTCAATCGTCACGCTCATCGGGGAGCAGTCGACCCGCACGTCGACCTTTTTGGGATCGGCTCCGTAAGCGCTCAAGAGGTACGACGTTGTGGAATTGAGGTAGGAGACTAGGTCGACGCGCGCCAGATCCTCCGAGTGGTAGAACATCTCGTGGACAAGCGCTATCGAGCGGAGCCGGTCCTGACTGGTGGTCAGGGCCTGCCGGGTATCGGCATTTTTGGCGTGGTCTGCCTGCATGTTGAGAAGGCTCGTGATCACCTGAATGTTGTTTTTGACCCTGTGGTGGATTTCGTTGAGAAGAACGTCTTTCTCCACCAGAGAAGCCCTCAGACGATGCTCGGTCCTGGTTCGGACCTCGACCTCACGCTCGAGTTCCTCGGTCCGTTCATGGACTCCGTCCTCGAGCCGATCCGTCAGATTGCGAAGCGTGGCTTCCCGCTCCTGAATCTGGCTGAGCATGGCATTGAAGCTTCCAGCAAGCATACCGAGTTCGTCTTGACTGTCGTTGGTGGCACGAACGGAGTAGTCACCGGTCGAGCTGACCTGAACGGCGACCTCTGTCAGGTGTAACAATGGGCCAGAGATCAGACGCTCCAGAAACCTGGATAGTCCGAACGCCACAAGAACCGACGCGAGAAAGATCAAGCCCGCAATGACTCCGTATCGTTGGAGAGCTTGGAGGGCGTGTCCGTGATCAGCCGAAACGACAATCGTGCCGACCCATTTGTTGTGGGAAAAGATCGGACGAGAAACGATCCGCACGCCGTTCTCGCTGTAGACACCGGGTGTCAGAAAATTATGAAAGGAACGAGTCTCAGCATCGCTGTCCCGATATTCGGCGAGAAGTTGGCCGCTCGCGTCGAAGAGTCGTGCACCCTGCACCCGAGGGTCGATGGCCAGTGCCGAGAGCGTCTCCCTGGCAGCCTCAGGATCGCCGAAAACTAGCGCGGGGGCGGAGTTGATACCGATGATATCGGCCTTGCTTTCGAGCTCGTGTGTCAGCTGGGAATACGCTGATAACAGGGCGTGGGCGCTGATGCTGACGCAAGCCAACAGCAGGACCGCAGCGCTGGTGAGCATGATCACCAGCCGAAGCTTCTTTTGAATGGGAAGGTCATGAAAACGCGTCATATTATTGGTCCCCGTCGTCCTCCGATTCGCCCCAGTCGCAACGATTCGCCGAATGGCCGGCTGCACAGGCTGATAGGTTTTTTGTCGGCATTCCGGCCCCCTATGGAATCTCGCCTTTGCGCATCGCTCACCCTCGATCGGAGTTGGCGCCTATTGCGGATTTCGCCGCGACCCTCCATTTCAAGCCTATCCAGCGGACCTTACGAATCCTATTACGCGTTCATCTCAAAACTGCTACCCGGGCACGTGTTCGAGGTTGCTCGGACGGCGCCCACGGGCCTTCGATTTCGCGTGATTGGCTGACTTCTGATCATCCAACTTCGGAAACCGGTATCCCTGACCTCGTACTGTGATCACGTACTTCGGACTTTTCGGGTCCTCTTCGATCTTCCGCCGCAGCCTGCAGACGTGGACTCTCAAGGTGTCTTCGAAGACCTCTTCGAGCGGCCACAGTCGTTGCAGAAGATACTCACTGCGGACCGCCCGGCCCGCATCGCGGACCAGCAAGTGCAAGAGCTTCGTTTCGGTCGGTGTCAGCGGTACCTCCCGGCCGCCGACAAGAGCGCGGCATCGGGTGAACTCGATTCCAAGACGTTTGTCTATTGTTACGATAGGATCGACCGCATATCCGAAGTCGCGAATCCTACGCAGCACCCGGCCGACACGAGCGACCAGTACCGGGAGCTCAACGGGTTTGGTGATGTAGTCCTCAGCGAATTCTTCGAGCGCGGTCACGACCGCACCGGCATCGGTCTCTGCGGTCATCATGACGATCGGAAGATCGCAAGTCGTTTTGATCTGTCTCGAGAGCGTGATGCCGTCAGTTCCGGGCATGTTGATGTCTATGATCGCAAGGTGGGGAACCCCCCGGTCCGAGAGGCACTGCATTGCCGCTTCGGCAGACTCAGCGCTCCACACCTCATAGCCGGCAGCCTCCAGCGCAGAACTGGAGGTGCTGACGATGTCCGGGTCATCATCAACCACCAGAATTCGCGGCGCCTGCTGCTCGAGGATGGTGGTTGCGGCCTGATTCATTGCCTGAAGTTCCTTTCGACACCTACCGAATACGCAATCTCCGTGCCACGACTGGTGTGAGCGCTATTCACAATGCCTGGTGATCTATGATTTTCGTTTAAAACTTTAAATATCAATTATTTACATAGACGTAGAATCCATTTCGTCTCCTCCGCTCCGGGGCGAAACTGAGTTGCGGTGTCCTGCATTGAAACAGTTTCAAGGCGATTTCGGTGGGACACATTCAATGGGGTTCAGCTCAAGCCCCAGTGCGGAGCCCGTCCATTCAACCTGCCGGCAGAGTTCCAAGGCAGCGAACGCTTGGATGGTAAAATGAAGAGTGCGATGGTCGCCAAATGGTATGGCAGACGTCGCACGTACTGGTTTTTCTGATATGCCGAACCCTTCTCATCGCATCGTTGAGCCCGATACCGGCGACGCTCCGATAGCTGCGAATTTCTATCGACGGCACCGCGATGGAGCGATCGTGCGCTCGGGCGCAAGCCTTCTGATGTGGCTCTCCGCGATCCCGGCCTACAACGTGGGGTTGCTTGGCGCCGCCCAGTTTCGCGGCGTCACGTATGCCGTTGCATTCCTTGTCTTGTTGAACTTTCCACTCGTGCGGATTGCGGGTCGACTCCAATCGAAGGCTTCGATGGAACGCCTGTCGATTGCGGTTCACGGTTGCGAGGTCCTTGGATACACCGCAATCATCCACTTTGTTGGCGGCATCGAGGCGACATTTCTGATACCGATCTACTGCGGTCTCATTGCCTATATCGGCGTTGTCGCCCCTCGTCGCCACCTGTTCCTTGTTGCTGGGATGTCGGCGTTCGCTTTCTGCGGGTTGGTGATGCTCGAGTATCTCCATGTCCTACCAAGCTATTCGTTCTTCAGCCGATTCCCTGGAAGCAGGCTCCCGTGGCCCGTGGCTTCGGTGGTCCTAGCCACTGTTGCGGCCCTGCTCTACGTTGTCGCCATCATCACCGCGCGTACTTCAGATCTTGTCAGAAAAAGCCGCGAACGTCTTCGCCTGCAAAAGAAACAGCTCGAGCGAGAGATCGAGGCACGGAAGAAATCCGAGGCCCAGCTCCAGTTGCTGGTCGATGAAAAGCAGATGCTCGTCAAGGAAGTGCATCACAGGGTCAAAAACAATTTGCAGGTCATCTCGAGCCTGCTCACGCTCCAGGCGGAGAGCATGCCGGATGCAGCGACCAAGGCCGCGCTTTTGGCCAGCCAGGGGCGGGTGAGTTCGATGTCCCTTGTCCACGAGATGTTCTATCAGTCCGGGGACCTGAAACATCTCGATTTGGAGCCTTTTCTCAGGGACCTGACGGGCTTCCTGAGGTCCGCGTATGATTTGGAGGCTGGATCCGTTGAGGTCCGGACTCACACCATGTCTGTTCTCGTCACGCTGGACACGGCCATCCACGTTGGCCTGGTCGTCAACGAGCTGGTCACGAATTCGCTGAAGCACGCGTTTCCCGCGCGTGAAACACCCGGCCTCCTCGAAATCTCGCTGAGTGCCGAATGAGCTGGTCGTCGCTGATAACGGTTGCGGACTGCGAGAAGGCATCGACTGGACCAATGCCGACTCTCTCGGTCTGCAGCTGGTTCAGAATCTCGCCGGGCAGCTCCGAGGTACCATCAGTCTGGACACGACAAATGGCACTGCTTTTCGCCTTCAGTTTCCAATCGATCCAGCAGCTTGTTGATCACGTCGCTGGCCGAGTAGGAACTTTTTCCCTCCGGGATGAAGCGCGCGATCTCCACCAGATCGTCGCCGGAGGTGAGCAACGGTCTTTCGGTCGAGCCGTCCTTTTGAATCTGTGGGTGGCCGGCATTGGTAACGAGGGAATTGCAGATGCACTTTCGTCCGATCGTATCCGAAGCGTCACCGCCTTTCGCCACATAGATTTCAACGGGTTCGGATGAGCACCGGTAACCGAGGTTTCCGTCATCCTTGCGGTAGACCTCCCGCAAGTACCCGAGATCACAGACCCGGACGCGCGATTCGTAGACATCCTGCTCGGAAAGGCTCCCTTCCAGCTGGGCGACCTTGAAGGGGAACCCAGTTGGCGAGGCGAGCCTGTCGGTGATCACATCGGCTGTTCCCGCAATCGCCTCTTGAAGCAACCCGTGCCGGTACTCCTCCGCCATTCCCGATTCGTTGCAGAGGGCAAATGCGGTCCCAACCTGAATCCCGTTGCCGCCCGCGTCTAGCACTTCGCGCAGCTTTTCGGCTGACGCAGCTCCGCCGGCGACCCAGAATGGGAGCCCGAGGTCGCGGATTTTTGCCAGATCCACAACGTCCTTCTCACCGTAGATCGGTTCGCCACCCTCGTTGACCTGCAGCTTGCCGCGGGGCGGCGCGTTGTGACCACCCGCGGTTGGTCCCTCGAT
>RCNF010002205.1_pt1 | contig 10423 bp, 7 predicted proteins | sample 2041311 | NCBI WGS metagenome assembly RCNF01 (sample SAMN09708228, study PRJNA481090) | Marine sediment metagenome, whole genome shotgun sequencing project. | biome: marine sediment; feature: ocean; material: sediment; isolation source: Sewage treatment plant 2 marine sediment (STP2) ... | reverse complement strand
TATACCGTGATTATCGGCTTGATATTGACCGCGTTTTTTGACTTATCCCGGATCGCCGCGCTGGGTATTATTTTTTACCTGATCATGGATATATCGGTACATTGGGGGGTACTGCGCTATTTGCGCCAAGAAATTCATGCCAATTTACTGATTCTGGTCACGGCAATTATGCTTGACCTATTGGTACTTGGTGGATTTCTCTGGGTCAAGGTCATGTCCGATCCGCTGGTTGTAGGGGTGGCGATAACCGGCATGGTAATCATAGCGATAGTCGAAACCGTATTTCTTAGAAATCAGGGCCTAACAAATTCTTAAATAGACAGCAACCTATAGATGAATATCCGGTTTGGGCGGCGGACCTTCAGGGTCTTGTTTCAATAGTGAACATACTATTATGCAATGGTGCAAATAATGTATACATTTAACACTATGATGGATTCATTAACACACAACAGCCTTACCACTCCAATTATTATGGGAAATTGCACAATTCCCCCTCTACACCGAATGTAATTTATTCAGGAGTCTTATGATGAAAGATAATCGACGTATACCGAAGTCAACTGAAGTGAGCACTCTCACACGGCGTCGCTTCGTGCAGGGTCTGGCTAGCGGTGGTGCGCTCGTGAGTCTGGGTCTGTTTAACACGCCTGCCTGGGCTGTCGATGAAACGGGAAGCACATCCGGCCGTCGTCAGGTATTGCGTGGTACTGAATTCGATCTGGTTATCGGTGAGACGCCGGTTAATTTCACCGGTGAGAAGGTTATGGCGACTACCGTCAATGGCCAGTTGCCAGCGCCTGAATTGCGCTGGCGCGAAGGCGACACGGTGACATTGCGGGTGACTAATAATTTAAAGCAATCCACATCTATACACTGGCACGGCATCATTCTGCCTAACGCTATGGATGGTGTGCCTGGTCTGACTTATGCGGGTATCGCACCGGGTGAAACTTTTACCTATCGGTTCAAGGTTGGTCAAAGTGGCACTTACTGGTACCACAGTCATTCCGGCTTTCAGGAGCAGACCGGTTTGTATGGCCCGCTGGTGATAGAGCCACGCGAGCCTGACCCTTATAAGTATGATCGTGATTACGTGGTAATGCTGTCGGACTGGACTGATGATAGCCCCGACTTTGTGTATTCGCGCCTGAAAAAAATGGATGGTTACTACAACTACGCGAAACTGACTCTCGGCGATTTCATCAGCGACGCGAAACAGCGCGGTTTGAGTGGCGCCTGGGCTGAACGTGCCATGTGGGACAAGATGCGTATGAGTCGTCGTGATCTGGCCGATGTCTCCGGTGAAACTTATACCTATCTCACTAATGGCGCTACACCTGCCGGAAACTGGACCGGTGTTTTCAAACCGGGTGAAAAAGTACGGCTGCGTATTATCAATGGCTCGGCGATGAGTTTTTTCGATGTGCGTATTCCCGGTTTGAAGATGACTGTCGTTGCCGCCGATGGGCTTAACGTAGAACCGGTGAGTGTGGATGAATTTCGCATCGGTGTTGCCGAAACCTATGATGTCATCGTTGAGCCCAGAGATGAACGTGCCTATACGTTCTTTGCACAATCCATCGATCGCTCCGGTTATGCGCTCGGAACACTGGCACACCACGAGGGTATGCAGGGGGCTTTGCCGCCACTGGATCCGGTGCCAACATTGACTATGGCTGATATGGGTATGTCTATGGACAGTATGGACATGTCGGATATGGATATGTCTGGGATGGATCAGGGTAACGATCAAGATATGAAAGGCATGGATATGTCAGCAATGGATCACAGTAGCCATAAAGATATGAAAGCCATGGACATGTCGAGTGAGATGATGAAGGTCACTTATCATCCGGCGACAGAGTATGGCCCCAGCACCGCTATGCACGCTGAAGAAGTCTCTACTCGTCTCGATGACCCCGGTGCTGGATTGCGCAACAATGGCCGGCGCGTGCTGACCTATGCGGATCTTAAGAGTCTGGATGGATGGCTCGATCCACGTGAGCCAGGCCGTACCATCGAGCTCCATCTTACTGGCAACATGGAACGTTATATGTGGTCATTCGATGGTGTGAAGTTCTCTGATGCTGAACCGATAAAACTCAATTACGGTGAGCTTGTGCGTATCGTACTGGTTAACGACACGATGATGGAACATCCGATTCATTTACATGGCCTGTGGAGTGAGCTGGAAAGTCCGGACGGACAATTCCAGGTGCGTAAACATACCATCGTGGTAAAACCTGGCCAGGCGGTGAAGTATCGCGTACTGGCTGATGCCAGAGGTCGTTGGGCCTATCACTGTCATCTGCTGTATCACATGAAGGCGGGCATGTTCCGTGAGGTACACGTGGTATGAAACAGATCAAAGACAATGAGAACGCGATGAAAAACAAATACTCCCAGGTAACACGCCTGGCGTTGTCGAGCCTGGTTTCTATGCTTAGCCTGGTGTCACCGGTACAAGCGCAGAACGTAGAAGTTAATACAGCAGAGAACTGGCCGCCTGCGATGCACGACGATATTGTGTTGAGTAAAATTATGTTAGATCGACTGGAACGACGTTTCGGCGACGACGGCGATCTCACCTATTGGGAAGCCCAGGCCTGGGTCGGCGGTGACATCAACAAACTCTGGTTGAAGACTGAAGGCAGCCGTGCCCAGGGCGCGACTGACGATGCTGATCTGGAGGCGTATTACAGCCGTGCGGTCGCCGCGTTCTGGGATGCCCAGTTCGGTGTTCGTCACGATTTTTCCACTGAGGATGCGCCATCGCGGGACTGGCTCGGTGTGGGTTTTCAGGGGCTGGCACCGTATCTGTTTGAAGTGGATGCCACCGCTTATCTCGGCACCCATGGGCGAAGCGCTGTACGCTTGAAGACCGAATACGACCTGCTGCTCACTCAACGCTGGGTGTTCATGCCGGAAGTTGAATTGAACGCTTATGGCAAAGACGATCCCGAACGCAATCTGGGTTCCGGATTATCCGACGCCAGCCTGACATTGCGTGTACGTTACGAAATTCGACGTGAGATATCGCCTTATGTTGGCATCATGTGGACGCAGAAGTACGGTGGGACAGCAGACTACGTACGTGCCGCAGGTGGGACAGCAAGCGAAACGCAATACGTGGCAGGTATTCGATTCTGGTGGTAGGGTATTTGAGAGGTCATTTGGGGTTAGAGTAAAATATATTTACTATGCAAACACGCAGTGCATTCAATAAATGATTCGATCACTGTAATCAATAAGGACATGAGTCAAGTTTGACTGACGCATTGTGATATTCATTCAGGGTTGAGCTGACAGCCTGAAGTGACTGAATGGCTGGTATCGATTATATCGCGGATGTTCATAGAAATCAGATGACAGGGAAAAGTCGACCCTTTATAGCCCTTGGCATTCATAACTATAATTGTCTACTCACACAACATAGCAGTCGTCTAAGAAAATAGCTGATAGAGAAAAGTGGACTTAGAGAACTGGTATGAGTTTTTACTCTGACACCAAATATCAAAAGTGAACGGAGGGATTTATTTTAACCCGTTCACCGGAAAAAAATGGAATCAAAAAAATGCGGTCCCCTATTGCCCTGCTATTACTCCTACTATTCTTAAAATGTAGCTCATACTCTAAAAATTGATATATATCAATCACATATTGTAATGGAAGCATATGGTGGTAGATGGGTCATATGCATGCGGAGTGCATGATTTCCGCATTTATAAAAAATCATCTTAGTAGGAGCTATCTTCTTACCGGTGTAACTTCCCACATAAATCAGGATAAATTCTATGAGTACGCAAACCACTATCGCCGATAGAACCGGCCTGTTTCCTTTATTTTTCTTTTTAATGATCTTTGCTGTTTTGATAATACCCGCTAAAAGTGAAGCCATGCCTGTATTTGCCCGCAAATACAATATGAGCTGTGTCGCCTGTCATGCGGCTTTCCCCAGACTCAACGAATTTGGTAAACAATTCGTCAGTGATAACTACCGTTTACCCAACTGGAAAGAGTCAACGATCGATACAGGTGATGAAATGCTTGCTCTGCCAGACAGCGCTCCCCTGGCGATGCGTATGCAGGCATTTGTGCAGGCCCGGGAAGCCGAGACAGTTGATATTGATAATGGTGACACCATTTCTGCTGATACCGATTTTCAATCACCCTACTTGATCAAACTGCTGTCAAGTGCCCCTTTATCCGATCACATCAGCTACTATTTTTATGCCATCTTTGCCGAGAAAGGTGGCAATGGTTCTGTGCTCGTAGAAGATGCATGGTTTTCTCATGATGATGTCTTTGGCACCGATATCAGCTTGATGCTTGGCCAGTTCCAGGTTTCAGACCTGATGTTCCCTCGCGAGACCCGACTGACTTTTCAGGACTTCATGGTTTATCGCATGGCCGGCCTGACCTATGATCGCGGAACAATTTTTGGTTATACCGCAGGCCCTCTAGATCTATCGCTCGGTCTTGTTAACGGTAATGGTATCGAAGAAAATTACACGATCAACAGTCCAGGCTATAAACGCCCTGATCACCTGTTCGACAATAACGGTGGCAAGGCCGTATTTGGTCGTGTCGGTGGCGATATTGCGGGTGTCAATCTTGGATTATTTGGTTATTCCGGTACACAGAAAAATGCCACTGGAAGTGCCGGCACTGTCAGCGGTGATCGTGACACTGACAAGATTTCTTATGGTGTCGACCTTTCAGGAAAGTTTGGCTATAAAACCTACTGGTTTGCTCAATTTCTGCAAAACGACTGGGACGAATTTATTAGTGCAAACACCCAATACAGCTGGTTCGGCAGCTTTATCGGCGTTGATTACATCCACAGTGATCAGTGGGCATACTCACTTTTATACAATTACGCAGATGCTAACGACCTGGAAAACACAGATACAGTTTATGAGGGCATCAACATAAATTCGTTGACACTATCGGTCTCCTACTACTTTATGCGCAATGTGAAAGGCGTGATGGAAGTAAATATGGACTTGCTCGATACTGTCAGTCAAACAGGTACTTACTGGACAGGACATCTTAGCGGTGAGAATTATGCGTTGATTGGATTTGATGCGGCTTTTTAAGGCCTGATAATATAAAATGATTACGACAGGATCGGTGGACGGTATGTAACCCTGCGCCGACCCTGATATGCCACTTGTAGTATATTTGAGGACAAAGTAAAAACTACTACCTGACCTTCACATTCAATCAAGAGTTTTTACTCTGCCCCCAATTATTCTCAATTATTACTGATCCCAATTATTAACAGGCTATCTGCCGGGTATCGATTCATGGACAAGCACGATCAGCAGCAACTGTTTCATCACTGGACGCCGCCATTACCATCGCGGACAGAGACCGAGGACGGTGCCGTGCGCCGCATCGGCGTGGAACTGGAGATGATCGGCCTCAGCGTTGACGAGACCAGTCGTGCCGTTGCCCGTCATGTCAATGGCAAGCTGCAGGAAAGATCGCGCTATGAACATTCGATACAGGGCGATGAGGCGGGTGACTGGATTGTCGAGCTCGACTTCGAATACCTGAAACAGAAAGGCCGGCGAGGAAGCGAACGATGACGAATGGCTTGCCATGCTCGACGAGGCCGCCGAGCACGCACTCCGCGCCGGCGCCGAAACCATCGTACCGGTGGAGGTGGTCAGCCCGCCCCTGCCACTGCCGCGGCTTGCCGATGTGCAGTCACTGATTGCCAGGCTTCGCAGATGCCGGTTCAGAGTCAGTAATCCAGGCGGTTCAAACTGCCGATCGTGAAGTGTCCTAGCGAGCTGGATAGTTTAGTGACTGCTGTTGCAAATAGATTGTGGCCGGCTCGCTTTCTACCAGTACACTACCTTTTGCGTCTATCACTCGGCTTTTGAGCTGGTGTACACCGCGGTTGATATTCTCAAAATAATATCGGGTACCTGCGATAGCAGGCCGCGCTTTGCTGTCCAGAATGATTACCAGACGATGACCTTCTTTGGTGCGTAGCGCAGGCTCTACCTCATAATGCACCTGGAAATTACCCGGGTTGCTCCAGATTGTGGAATTCGGCTGCGGCTCTGCCAGCGTCAACGTTTGATACAGAGCTGGTGTTTGTTTTTCCTGCGCCGGCTGCCCGGCTGTAACGGCAGGTAACACGGGCGGTTTGTAAAGCAGAGGTTCTGCTATGGTTATTTTCTCTGCACCGGGATGCGGTAAGTCACTGAACACCTCATTGCCCGATGCATCGCGCCATTGATAAACAGTTGTTTGTGCAACGCCAGCTATAGGTAATTGCAGAAGTAGCAATATCAGCCAGCGTCTTCCGGATGATCGGTTGATCAATATCCTGTACATAATGATGTCTCCTTGGGGTGTCGTGACGAAACGGATATTATTGTACGCTAAGGATCAGGTATACATAGTCACCTGTCAAATTAATGTGTCCCCATCCTAATGGCGATAAATAGCTAAGATATTCATCGGGTACATCCATATTCTTTTTAACCTGTGTAATGGCTTTTTCAAGATATACTGTATTCCATAGAATAATTGCTGCGGCTCTGACGGAGCGGCAGAAGATTCTGTTGGCTTGAAGGCAAGCATTGGACGGAAATGGGCGAAAAGCCTGGGAAAGTTCAGGCATTGGGGATGGAATTTAGCGCAGATTGTGCAGCGATCAGAGCGAAGAGTGGGGAGGGTGGTTATGCAGAGCCGGTGGATACCTGGATAAAGGGTGTTTATACTGCCTATACACAGAGTCGATCAATTCGGCTCACCACTTTTAAGAAGCCGCCAAATGCGGTTTCAATAAATAAGGATCAAGCCTGATGAACGTTTCCGACCTGCTCTTGAAAGTCCTGCACAATCACGGTGTGAAGCAGCTATTCGGAATTCCCGGCGACGCAATCAACGATGTCACAGATGCTATCCGGCGTCAGAATACGGTCGATTTTGTGCAGGTGCGCCATGAGGAAACGGGGGCGTTTGCAGCGTCGGCGCAGGCCAAGCTGACCGGCGGGCTCGCGGCGTGCATGGGTACCTCGGGGCCGGGTGCTATCCACCTGCTGAACGGCTTGTACGACGCGAAAATGGACCACGCGCCGGTCGTCGCCATAACGGGCCAGATAGCCACGGATTATATCGGTTCGGAATATCATCAGGAAGTCGATTTGAAATCGCTATTTGCCGACGTTGCCGTATTCAATGAAGAACTGGTGAATGTCGAACAGATGCCTGATTTGATCATGGCAGCGTGCCGCGCGGCCATTACGGAAAACGGCGTCGCCCATCTGTCCCTCCCAACTAACATGTCCGGCCTGAAGGTGGGCGGCGTTGACAAGAGCCGGCTCGTACCGCTGGGCTGCCCAAGCGTCTCGCTACCTGACCCCAAATTGTGCAGAGAAGCCGCAGAATTGATTTCGCAAGCCGAACGGCCGGTCATCTTCGCCGGGATTGGCTGCCGCGATGCCCGGCCCGAATTGTTGGCGCTGGCGGAGCGGATCAAAGCGCCCATCGTCCGCTCGCTTCGCGGCAAGGATGTGATCGATGATGAACATCCGCTGTGCATCGGCGGCGTCGGGCTACTGGGCGGCAGCCCCGCCGTTCACGCCTTTGCAGATTGCGACCTGCTGATCATGGCTGGCACTGATTTTCCGTATCGGGAATTCTATCCCGAAAATGCGAAATACATCCAGATCGACACCGTGGCCCAAAACATCGGACGCCGTCACCGCGTCGATGTTGGTTTGGTCGGCGATGCAAAATCCACTCTGGCCAGACTTACCGTCGAAGTCCCGGAAACCAGCGAGCGGAAATTCTTCGATCATGCGTTGAAATCGATGGGTGTCTGGACCAGGCGTCAAGAGCGCACACGCACATCCGAGAAAGAACCAATTACGCCCGCGCGCCTTATACGGGAAGTATCGGACCGAGCACCGGCCGACACCATTTTTCTGTGCGATACCGGTACCAGCACGGCCTGGACTGCCCGCCACCTGTCGGTTGGTGAAGGCCAGCGATATACATTGTCTGGAGGATTGGCATCCATGGCGTTTGCCCTTCCCGCAGCCATCGGTGCACAACTTACCTATCCGGAGCGAACCGTGATCGCGATTGCGGGCGATGGCGGATTTGGAATGCTGATGCAGGATTTTGTCACGGCGGTTCGTTACGACCTGCCAATTGTCGTCGTCGTCCTGAATAACGGGAAGCTTGGCTTCATCACCCTTGAACAGGAGGGCGCCGGCCTGCCGGACTACGGGACGGAACTGGCCAACCCCGACTTCGCCAAATTTGCGGAATCGTGTGGCGGTACCGGCGTGACCATTACCAAGCCGGAGGAAATCGGACCGGCAATCGATCGGGCTATCGCTTCCAGCAAAGCCACCGTCCTGAACGTGACGGTCGATCCCGACGCCTTGATAATGCCTCCGAAAATAGAGCTTGGCCATGCAGTGAATTTCACGCTAGCTAAGGCGAAGGAGTTTTTCGATTTCGATTAAGCGGCGTCGCTGTCTCAGGAATGGCCGTTTCAAGAATTGTCGAAATAGTTATAAACTGTTTCACAAATAGTTTGAAATGATTAATAGTGTGGCATGAGTACAATATACAATTGTGCTGATAACAAATTTTTTTCACGCGCAAAAGTAGGAGATTAGCCCATGTCTGAAAACAAATGCCCGGTGATGCATGGCGGTGCTACAGAGAGCAGCATGTCGAATATGGAATGGTGGCCTAAGGCACTTAACCTCGACATTCTTCACCAACACGATAGCAAGACCAATCCGATGGGAGCGGGCTTCAACTATCAGCAAGAGGTCAAAAAACTCGACGTGGCAGCGCTGAAGAAAGATCTGCACGCGCTGATGACTGACAGCCAGGCGTGGTGGCCCGCGGACTGGGGTCATTACGGCGGTCTCATGATCCGCCTGTCCTGGCATGCGGCCGGTACCTATCGTATCGCTGATGGTCGAGGCGGTGCCGGCACCGGCAACCAGCGCTTTGCACCCATCAACTCCTGGCCGGACAACGTAAACCTGGACAAGGCGCGCCGTCTGCTCTGGCCGATCAAGAAGAAATACGGCAACAAGCTTAGCTGGGCCGATTTGATTGCCTACGCGGGCACCATCGCTTATGAATCCATGGACCTGAAAACATTCGGTTTTGGTTTCGGCCGTGAGGACATCTGGCATCCGGAAATGGATACTTACTGGGGTTCAGAAAAGGAATGGCTCGCCCCCAGTGGCAGCGAAGGCAGCCGCTACTCCGGTGAACGCGATCTGGAAAATCCGCTGGCCGCCGTAATGATGGGCCTGATCTACGTCAACCCCGAAGGGGTGGATGGTAATCCGGACCCACTCAAAACGGCCGATGATGTACGCGTCACCTTTCTTCGTATGGCGATGAACGATGAGGAAACCGTCGCTTTGACCGCCGGTGGTCATACCGTTGGCAAATGCCACGGCAATGGCAGTGCAGAGTTGCTGGGGCCAGTACCTGAAGGTGCTGGTGTCGAGGACCAGGGTTTCGGCTGGTTAAACAAAACCAGTCGCGGCATTGGTCGTGACACCATGTCCAGTGGTATCGAAGGCGCATGGACGTCTAACCCGACCCGGTTTGATATGGGTTACTTCGACATGCTGCTCGATCATGAGTGGGAGTCAAAGAAGAGCCCGGCCGGCGCCTGGCAGTGGGAACCGGTCAACATCAAGGAAGAAGACAAACCGATTGATGTTGAAGACCAGTCAACCCGCTATAACCCGATCATGACCGATGCCGACATGGCCATGAAGATGGATCCGATCTACCTCAAGATCATGGAAAGGTTCCGCGCTGATCCCGACTTATTCAAGGATGCTTTCGCGCGTGCCTGGTTCAAACTGACGCACCGCGACATGGGGCCGAAGGCACGCTACATCGGCCCTGATGTGCCGCAAGAAGATCTGATCTGGCAAGATCCGGTTCCTGCCGGGCGCAACGACTACGATGTTCAGGCCGTGAAGGATAAAATTTCTGCCAGTGATCTGAGTATCAGCGAGATGGTGGCCACCGCCTGGGATAGTGCAAGGACTTTCCGTGGTTCGGATATGCGCGGTGGTGCCAATGGCGCTCGCATCCGCCTGGCACCGCAGAAAGAATGGGAAGGCAACGAGCCTGCTCGTCTGGCCAGGGTGCTGGCCGCTCTTGATCCGATTGCTGCTGAGAGCGGTGCAAGCGTAGCGGATGTGATCGTTCTCGCAGGTAACGTCGGTGTTGAGCAGGCCGCAAAGGCTGCTGGCTTTAAGGTGGCGGTTCCCTTTTCACCTGGCCGGGGGGACGCAACAGACGAGATGACTGATGCTGATTCCTTCGATGTGTTGGAGCCCCTCTATGACGGCTATCGCAACTGGCTCAAACAGGACTATGTCGTCAGTGCGGAAGA
>RCNF010003363.1_pt1 | contig 10425 bp, 10 predicted proteins | sample 2041311 | NCBI WGS metagenome assembly RCNF01 (sample SAMN09708228, study PRJNA481090) | Marine sediment metagenome, whole genome shotgun sequencing project. | biome: marine sediment; feature: ocean; material: sediment; isolation source: Sewage treatment plant 2 marine sediment (STP2) ... | reverse complement strand
CACCTTCATTCTTACACTGCGCCTCTATTGTCCAGGCAGCATCACTACTTGACCATGTCGCCTTCCGGACCTGGTGGTCATAACGGATATTCTTGTCAATACCATTTTCCGCCGCGGTCTCCCTGACGTATTTCAGGATCGATGGCCCATCCGCAATGGCTTTTGATTCCACCCAGGGTTTGAAGTTATAACCGAGTGTGTACATATCGCTATCGGAGCGGATGCCCGGATAACGGAAGATGTCCCAGGTTCCACCCATTGACTCCCGGCCTTCCAGGATGACGTAGTTTTTGCCCGGACACATATCCTGCAGGTGGTATGCAGCACCTATGCCGGACAGACCTGCGCCAACGATGACAACGTCGAAATATTCGGTACTCACGTAAAGAAACCTCTGTCTACGGCGTCGCATTTCGTTGATCCTGCACAATAGCAAAAAATCGAGGGGGGTCGGGTTTGTTGGCATTGCTTAAGTTTCATGGCGGTGTGAAAAATCAGCATTGATCGCCCGCTGGGCGGGCTCCTACAGTTGCTAATTAGAATTGTAGGAGCCCGCCCAGCGGGCGATTGCGCCGATCCCTGCAACACTGAAGAGCAAACCTATGGTCAACTGCTCAAGATTCCGCTAGAACGACCAGTCCCATTGAATCCGGATACGATTGTCTGTCTCCGTCTCCGGTGCGAGACGCCGCACCACCCGTGATATATCCAGGCTGAGCTTGTTGCGATGGCCACTGAAGAACCAGTTGGCAACCAACGTGGTTTCCTTCTCCACGTCATGGCTCAGGTTTTCGTCTGGATCAACACGAGCGTATCGCACCGCCAGCTCCAGGGGTTGCGGGAACGATTCGAACAACTCCGCAAAAAACATACCGGTTTGGGCGTAGCCGCCAACCAGGCGGCGCTTTTCCCCGGAGACCTGGTCGTCGATCGCCTTCCAGTGCAGTTCCTGCTGCCAGGAAAAGCCACCTTTTTGCCACGCAGTCTCGAACAGCCATTGGCGCAGGTAATACTGATCCGATTCACCGGTATCGAATCCCGGCAGCTGCCCGCCACCGGCACTGGAGAAACTCGTGTAGCGACTGTGTCCGGTTACCGCTGCAACAGCGATTGATCCCCGCCCCGTCTTGAATCGTTTCAGCGCGCTCTGGCTGAATGCCAGGACTTCCCCGCTAATATTCCATTGCAGTCTTGTCATCCACAAGCCATCTGCGTCTGACAACGACCCACCGCGCCCGGCACCGCTGAGCAGACCGGTCCAGTAACTGGTATCCAGGCGACTACCTTTGCCGATGCGCCCGGAAAACATGACCGCTTTCTGTCGATCCAGCGTAAACCACGGCGTAACGACGGAACGCTCGACAAACTGTTGCGCGCCTGATGAATCGGTACGCTCACGGTTGTACTGCGACTTCCACTGGCCTGCACGAACACTGAGCCAACCGGTAAATGCGTAGGTCGCTCGTAAATCAAGCAGCCGATTGTCTACAAAGTCATACTCCGAATAAACTGTGAAGTCCGGCGACACGAGGTGGCCACCAAGCTTCAATCGACCACGATTGATTTTAAGTTCTGAATCCGAGGAAACCGGGTTGCCTGGCAGTGCATCCTGGGTGACCTCGGAACTGGACCAGCGCGTCTGTAGTCGCACGCCGAACCACAGGTAGTTATTGCCACTGCCATCATCGAACTGCAGACCGCGGCTGCCGTAGGAAAATCGGCTTGCGGCAGGCGTTTTTTCCTCTACCTCATCTGCAGCGGCACTTTCTCCGGGCACGCATAGTATTGCGACTGCGGTCATTAGTATGAGTCGCCAATCCGGCAGCCTGTTTATCAGTTTGTCCGTCAACCGCATTTCCATATATAGGCGTACCTGCCAATCCAGCCATTTCGTGGTCACTGTCCGGTGAGCCGCATTCCTGTTGTTCGGCTGCTGCAGGTGGTGAGAACGAGTAGTGCAGGCTGATAGAATCCCGTGTATTCTTCTGCGCGAGAATCGGTTTGGCAAGAGTTTTATCACATGATCAGTATTCGTAAGTATTTCATCCAACTTGTATTTGTCTCGGCGTGCCTGACCTCCGGCAGCGCCATTGCCCAGGACGCTGCCGAGTTGGCGAAGGCGGTACAAAACCCGATTGCAAACCTGGTCAGCGTCCCGATTCAATGGAACATAAATCTCGAGACCGGCCCACTCGAGGAAACGCAGCATGTCCTGAATATTCAGCCAGTCATACCGTTAGAGCTGAACGAGGACTGGAATATTATTACCCGAACAATCCTGCCCTTTATTTCTCAACCTGCGTTTGGTCAGGGGCAGAGCCGCGAAGGCGGCCTTGGCGACATTCAGTTTTCGGCTTTTTTCTCACCGAAGAAGCCCGCTGCCGGCGGCTGGATCTGGGGCGCCGGACCAATTCTGCAATTTAATACCGCCAGCGATGACCGCCTCGGACAGGGTGTCTGGGGGCTTGGTCCTACGGCGGTTGCACTGAAAATGTCCGGGCCGTGGGTATTTGGAGGACTTATCAACAATGTATGGTCGTTCACTGAAGACAGTGGGCGAGCCGACGTCAACCAGATGCTCATTCAGCCATTCATCAATTACAATTTCGCCGACAAGCCCGGCCGATATGTGACATTTGCGCCAATCATTACCGCTAACTGGAAAGCGGACAATGACAAGTGGCTCATCCCACTCGGCATGGGAGTGGGTCAGGTTATGAAGATCGGCAAACAGCCAATCAATATTCAGGCCTCAGCCTATTACAACGTCGAGCGTCCCGACAATGCAGCCAGGTATCAGATCCGGTTGCAGGTTCAGCTTATGTTCCCGAAATAGGTGCACGGCCACTGCTGTCCCATAAAGAAGAGTTTCCTGGCGGTGGGCTGAAGCATTGGCGCTATGTTCCGCTATTTTCGCGGATTTGGGACATCGCCCGCTGGGCGGGCTCCTACATTACTAATTAGCATTGTAGGAGCCCGCCCAGCGGGCGATTGCGGGTCATTCAAGTCAACCTGATGCTCATCCGGGCGCCGATTTTGAGTTTATGGAACGTCAGTGCTGCACGGCTATGACGGCAATACTATTGCCGTATACTGTCCCTCGAATTGCAGCATCGCAGAAAAAGAAAAAAGGAAAGCATCATGAAATTCATTCGCCAATCACTCGTTATTTCATCGTTAATTCTTGGCTTGCTGGTCGCGTCCATGCCTGCCAACGCACAAATTCCGCCACCGCAGAATCCCGAGGAAGCGCTTTCTGAGGCCTATACCGGCAAGAGTTATTCGCCGTATGCCGGGCGCGATTTTCCGACTTTCCCACTCTGGGGCGATAGTCACCTGCATACCGGCAACTCGTTTGATGCCGGCGCATTTGGTGCGACCTTGCGTCCCGAAGACGCACTGCAGTTTGCCCGCGGTGACGAAGTCATTTCATCCACCGGTATTCCGGTAAAACTATCGCGGCCACTTGACTGGCTCGTTGTTGCCGATCACTCGGACAACATGGGATTTTTTCCTGATCTCAAAGCCGGCAAGCAGGAAATATTGGCAGACCCGAAAGGCCGTGAATGGTATGACAGAATTCAAGCTGGTGAAGGTTCCGCTGTCGCTTACGAAATGATCGGCCTGTTCGCCAACGGCAACTTTCCGGAATCCTTGATGTACTGGCCAGATGAATCGGCCTATAAATCAGTTTGGCAGCGGACGATTCATGCCGCTGAGGAGTACAACGAACCCGGTCACTTCACTGCATTCATCGGCTACGAATGGACCTCACTGATAACAGGCAACAATATGCATCGTGTTGTGATCTACCGCGATGGCGCCGACAAAGGATCTCAAATGGTGCCGTATACCACTTATCCGCCTTATGGCAGTCCGAACCCGCGTGACTTGTGGAAGTGGCTCGGTTCTTATGAGGAAAAAACCGGCGGTGACGTTCTTGCGATCGCGCACAACGGCAACCTCGCCAACGGCATCATGTTTCCGCTTCGTGAGCAATTCGACGGTAAGCGACTGGACAAGGAGTATGTGACCGAACGTGCCGAATGGGAACCGCTGTACGAAGTGACACAAATCAAAGGCGATGGCGAAGCGCATCCGTTCCTGTCTCCGGACGACGAATTTGCCGACTACGAAACCTGGGATACCGGCAATCTTGATATCCCCCAAACGGCAAAGACAGATGACATGCTTACAGGAGAATATGCTCGCGAGGCCTTGAAAAGAGGGCTGGCACTTGAAGCGAAGCTCGGCACGAACCCGTATAAGTTTGGCATGATCGGATCGACGGACAGCCACACTGGTTTGGCAACAGCTCAGGAAGACAATTTCTTTGGCAAACATACTGGAGCGGAACCTAAACCGGAGCGCATGAATCACCTTTTTATCGAAAGTGAAAAAGGCAAGATTATGGGCTGGGGCATGGTCGCATCCGGCCTGGCAGCGGTCTACGCAAAAGACAATTCACGTGAATCGCTATTCGACGCGATGTCACGCAAAGAGACGTACGCGACAACTGGAAGTCGAATGATGGTCAGGTTCTTTGGCGGCTGGGAATATACGGATGCCGACGTAGCTAGCCGTAGCCCGGCTTTCGCGGGTTACCAGAAAGGCGTACCCATGGGTGGCGATTTACGGGCTCGTCCCGGAGATGAGTCACCGAAATTCATGGTCTATGCACTACGTGACCCTATTGGCGGCAATCTTGACCGTATCCAGATCGTCAAAGGCTGGCTGGATGAACGCGGCGACACTCACGAGCAAGTGTATGACGTAGCGTGGTCCGGTGATCGCGTAGCGGGAGATGACGGCAAGCTACCTTCTGTAGGCAATACTGTCGACGCCGCGACCGCGAACTTCACCAATACGATCGGTGCATCCGAGCTTGCCACGGTTTGGACAGATCCGGAATTCGATGCTGAGCAGAGCACTTTTTATTACGCACGCGTCATTGAAATTCCGACACCACGCTGGTCAACTTTTGAGGCGTTACGTTTCGGTATTCCAATTCCAGACGGGGCACCGGTATCGACCCAGGAGCGAGCGTACACTTCGCCGATCTGGTACACACCATAGTTAGCACTATTGCTGACAACAGTCTGGAACAAACCAAGGGGTAGCATCACTGTGTTTAATTCTGTTCGCGCGGTGATGCGCGAACCATTGCTGCATTTTCTGCTCGGTGGTGCCGGGCTGTTCCTGCTATTCAACTATGTCTCCGATCCGGAAAGCGAACGTGATGATCAGATTATCGTCACGTCCGGGCAGATCGAGCATTTTGTAACCCTGTTTGTAAAGACCCGCCAGCGCGTTCCTACCGATGTGGAGTTACGCGGCCTCGTGGACAATTATATTCTTGAAGAAGTGCTCTATCGTGAAGCGCTCGGCATTGGCCTTGATAAGGATGACTCGATTGTTCGCAGACGGTTGCGGCAAAAGATTGAGTTTCTGCTGGACGATTTAACGCTGGTCGAGCCTGCGGATGCGGATTTGCAGCAGTTGCTGGATAACGAACCGGATCGCTTTCGTCTTGACGCCCGAATTTCTTTTGCCCAGGTATATTTACAAGAAGAATCACGCGCAGCGGCGGACTCGACATTGGCAATATTACAAAACGGTGTTGCCGATCCGAACCAGCTAAGCGATTCGTACCTGATCGCGTACCAGTTCGACGACGTTACCGAAGCAGTGGTTGGCGCACAGTTTGGTGATGCGTTTAAGACGGCATTGTTCGAGTTGGAAACAGGTCAATGGACGGGACCGGTTGATTCACCCTATGGATTGCACCTGGTTCGGATTGAGCAAATCGTCCCTGGCACAGTGCCCGCACTCGCCGACATTCGAGCGGAAGTGGAGCGGGAGTGGCTGGTCGATTTTCGGGCGTCAGCCCAGCAGGAAATCATTGACCAGATGAAGGCGAAATACACCGTTACAGTCGAGCCGTACGAAGCTACAGAACGATGACCTTTGCGGCACGTATATTTTATTTCCTGATTTTTTGCTGCGTTCTCGCCGTAACTGCTAATGCAGACGAGTCACGCCCTGCTCACCTGCAACTGACGTTAACCGAATCGGGCAGCGTCAACATGGTTTTCAAAGTGCCCGCAATCGGCAACAGGCGCTTGGGTCTATACCCGAAATTGCCGGACAACTGTGATGCTGCCTTCCCGCCCTCGGCCCAGATTATTGACAACGCCTATACGGAGAGAGCAACTTTCCAGTGCACTGGTGGAATCGTCGGTGAGACCGTTGTTATCGACGGGCTCTCGAGCACATTCACGGAAGTACTTGCACGAGTTATCCGACCGGACGGCGCCACACAGGTTGCGCGCCTGACTCCATCGGCACCGTCATTTGTCGTAGAGGAAACGCCGGACGCGTTTGCTGTCGTAAGCAGTTACCTGCTCTTTGGTTTTGCACACATTTTGGGTGGGTTTGACCACCTGTTGTTTGTGCTCGCATTGCTTATTCTCGTACCAAACATGCGCGTCCTGATTTGGACGATAACCGCATTCACTGTTGCTCACAGCATTACGCTCGCAGCGGCGACGCTTGGTTTTGTGAACTTTCCGCAGCCACCGGTGGAGGCGGTAATTGCACTGTCTATTGTCTTCGTCGCATCTGAAATCATTCATGTCAGCCAGGGTCGGCCCGGGTTGACGCAGCGCAGACCATGGATCGTTGCATTTACGTTTGGGCTGTTACATGGATTAGGCTTTGCCGGCGCCCTGACCGAGGTTGGTCTGCCCGAACAAGCAATTCCGCTCGCGCTACTGTTTTTCAATGTGGGCGTCGAGTTGGGCCAACTTGCTTTTGTTGCCGCTGTCCTGCTGTCGATAGCGCTGGCGAAACGTGTCCTGGGTACGACGCCAAAGTGGATGCCCACGGCCACCGCCTATGCGATTGGAATGGTCGCTTCCTACTGGACGATCGACCGCGTATTGGGGTTCTGGTAACCAGTCGCGTGACAGGCAAATTGGTAAAAAAATCGTCCGCCTGGGCAAGCCCCTGCGGTGCCAGGGGGGAAGGGAGAGCAAGAGCCCATCCCGACGGACGATTGTCAGACTTTGATTAGCTGTTTTTAGCAGCCTGTTTCTTCGCCATACGCTCGGCTTTGAACGCGGTGAATTCATCAGGACTCACCCCGCCGTCGCCATTCGTATCGATATCCTCGAAGGTCGGTGCGTTAGCCGCATTTTTCATATTGCCGCCAGCCGCTGCCCGCTCTGCCATGCGTTGACTGCGGAACTGGTAAAACTCCTCTGCCTCAATGGCGCCGTCACCATTGGCATCAATATCAGAGAACACCGGCGCATTTTGGCCCTTGCCCCTGGATGAGTCTTGCGCGATCGCTGTCGTGGCGAAAGCTATCGCCACAACTGCTATCAGCAATGAAAAAATATTACGTTTCATTTGGCTATCTCCTTATTATTCAATTCGCAGATTATTCTCGTACCGCAGTGACCTTACTGACCGGTTTCCTGCGGGCTGTTTATGATCGAGTCGTACTCTTCCTGACTGATGTAGATCGGTGTATACACAACGTTCATGTCCTCCAGCCGGGAAGAAAAAGCGCGCATATGATTTCGCGATCCTTTCAGCAACATTTCGAACACTAATGTGATGTCCTGGTTATCGACATCCGTCATCACCCTGTGCAGGTCGTAGATATCCAGATCTTCGATGGTGGCGCCGACAAGCAATGCATCCATCAGGCTCGGCGTACCCTGCGCAATGAGCATGTCATAGAGCCCGAGTAAAACCGGGTTCAGGAATTCGCCCTCTTGTTTTCCCAGGGACGGATCGTCCAGATTGTATTTCTCTATCAATCGCAGCACTGCGTCGGTATGCGTTTGTTCACTGTTGGCGATGTTGATGAAGATCTGTGAACCCCAAAGTTCGTGGAGATACAGGTAAACGTCCCGCGCAAGTTTCTCTTCTTCTCGCATGAATGTAATAGCCGCCAGCTCTTCATCACTGAGCGGTTCAAAGGGCAGCGCGTCGATCTGGTCCCACAGAGTTTGATTGCCGTTGCTGTTGCCGGATCCTGACAGCGGAATATCCTGAGCCGGGGGCAGAACAGTCGTGGGATCTGCTGAACCTCCGGAGCCACCGCATGCCGTGAACATCATCGCGATACCCAGTAATGTTATTGCGCGCATATTGGTTGAAATGTTCATGGCTGATTACTCCGATTCACCAGTACTAAGACGATAAGCTCGGTGGCATGCCACACAATTCCCGGTTAGCACGCCAAGCTCCTGGAAAACCTGCTCTGTGCTCTCGATCTGCTCAGCATTCTTAGCCAGCAAATCGAACTTGAGGTGTGTGTCCATTCCAAGCTTGCGAAAGCTCATGGGCAGTTTCGCGGCAAATTCCGCCGAGCGCGGATCCATATTTTCCTTACCGACTTCCCGGGCGGCGATTGCTACCGTGTTCAGGTCACCAGCGTTGTTCGCGACGATGACTATCTGCACCGCTTCGAGCAGGCCACGCATTTCGCCGAGAATCTGCTCACGCTCTACTGGCGTAACAACAATCGCTGTACGACCATCAGCGGACAGCTCGGTAGCACCAACCACCATGAACCTGACGACGAATGCAAAGAACACGAGTCCTATAGCGGCTGTACTGGCCCAACATAATTTACACATGACTAAGCTGCTCTCCTGTAGTGCGGTTCAACGACAACGCCCGATTACGTTAGCCGCGACCGCGACCTCTGCGTTGGTCGCCGGATGATCCATGTTCTCGTCCCTGGCCTTGCTGACCCTGAGACTCGTAGCGATTTCTCTGCTGTTGCTGTCCGTTGCTTTTTATCTGTTCCTGGTTCTGATGGCGGTTTTGCTGCTGCGCCTGGTTACCATTACCTTTCATCTGCTCCTGATTCTGGCTGCGGTTTTGCTGCTGCGCCTGGTTACCATTACCTTTCATCTGTTCCTGGTTCTGGTTGCGATTTTGCTGCTGCGCCTGGTTACCGTTACCTTTCATCTGTTCCTGGTTCTGCTTGCGATTCTGCTGCTGCGCCTGGTTTTCGTAGCGGTTCTGCTCTCGTACCTGTTTTCCGCTATCCGCGACTTGCTCCCTGTTCTGCTCACGATTCTGTTCCTGGGTACGCTGTTGCGGCACCTGACCGGCAGAATCTGAAGTTTCCTGGGCAAATGCTGCGCCACCGAACATGAAGCTCGCGCCAAGCAATAACCCTGTAATTTGTGCGATTCCCGGTTTCATGTCGCTTCTCCTCAATATTGCGAAGACCTGCCTGATTTTTTTCAAGCAATGGTTCAGTCGTTTATGTGGCTATAATTGACCGTTGTAGTAAGCATGCCGCGATCGTGTTTCGCGCGTGTTTCACGAACCACGTAATTTGTTACAAATTGTTTCCTATGAATTCAGGCTCTTCGGACAATTCGCTCGATGCACTACAGTTGCTGGTCGTTGATGACGACAAGGGCATTCGCGACCTGCTTTGCCGTTACCTGACACAGCAAGGTTTTCGGGTAGATGCCGTTGGGGATGGTCAGGCGATGGATGCCTGGCTGGATGAGTTCACGCCGGATTTGGTCATCCTGGATTTAATGTTGCCGGGTGAGGATGGCCTGTCCCTGGCGCGCCGCCTGCGGAGTGACCACAAACTGCCAATAATCATGATTTCGGCTCGCGGCGAGGACGTCGATCGTATTGTCGGTCTTGAGGTTGGCGCAGATGATTACCTCGCAAAGCCCTTCAATCCACGCGAATTGCTGGCACGCGTGCGTGCCGTATTGCGCCGCAACCCGGGTCATGTAGATACCGCGAAACAGGAAGCCGATGAATATCCATTCGGCCCGTTCTGTTTTAGCCCGGAACGACGAACTCTCATTCGTGACCAGCAGGAAGTCGAACTGTCCAGGGCCGAGCTGGACTTACTGAATGTTTTTGTCCGGCACCCGAATCGCGCACTTAGCCGCGACTTCATCATGGAAACGCTGGCCGGCAATGAGCGGGATCCGTTTGACCGCAGCATCGACGTTCGGGTAACGCGGCTGCGTCACAAGATAGAAGATGACCCAACCAAACCGCGTTATGTGCGAACAGTGTGGGGCGTGGGCTATCAATTTAATCCTGAATCGGCAGAACGGTGACCAGTAAACCACGCTCCCTGCTATTTCGTACGGCGATTACAATTACGCTCGCGTTGCTGATGTTCATGATCATTACGCTCGGGGCTGCCGTCTATTTCGTTGCCATGCCAATTGGCAAACGTTCAGCCGATGATCTCGCCGCGCTGATGATTCTGGCTGCCAATACCTGGTACGAATCTGCGCCGGTAGCGCACGCAGATTTACGCCAGCAACTCCTGACGGATCACGGTTTGTCCATTGCTGCGCAGGCGCCCGCTTTGCCTGCGCTGAAGATCGATTATCCCTACTTTCTGTTTTTGCG
>RCNF010002203.1_pt1 | contig 10426 bp, 5 predicted proteins | sample 2041311 | NCBI WGS metagenome assembly RCNF01 (sample SAMN09708228, study PRJNA481090) | Marine sediment metagenome, whole genome shotgun sequencing project. | biome: marine sediment; feature: ocean; material: sediment; isolation source: Sewage treatment plant 2 marine sediment (STP2) ... | reverse complement strand
GAAATCGAGCAAAATTTGCGTGAGATGCTGTTACATCTTGAAGAGCTTGATCTTGAAGATGCTATTCGCGTTCATCTGCAGTCAGGGTCACAGCGCTAGTATGCTAGTCAGGACATTACCGACCGGTACCGGAGTGTCTTTCTTGTTCCATGGTTGTTTTTGATAAAAGGATTAAATATTAAGAATCGGACACTGAAACAAATAACGCGACTGCGAAAAACCGACCCATAATGACACCTCAATGTTTGACGGTTATTGTCTCTCATTAACCCGAAGATTTCATAGGAATACTTAAAATATAGCTTAACAGTATGATTCTATTGATAAATATCAGTATATTAGCAAAACACACTATGTGCCAGGTATCGCTCGGCACACCGCTTCGCTGCTCCTGCATTGCCCTGCTACCTGCCATCCATGGCAGTATATACAGTTTTTTTGAAAAACCTCAGCGGCCCATGTTTGATTTATTTTGGGACCGATTCGCCTGTAACCATAGCTTATGTACAGGAAGTACGGTAGTAGGGCAATGCATGGAGCAATTGCCGAATGGCTATGCTTTAATTTCGGGCCTCCTGCCCATTACCCCTACGGGCTCGCTTCGCTCATGTATAATCGTTCCTACGATTTTATCGGCGAATAGACCAAACTGAAAACTGACTCACTGACCGATTTTATAAAACATGACCCCATTGTCTGTATTCCTATGAAATATCCGGGCTAATTAGCAGACAAGCTTGATTTTTCCTCTGTCTACCGATATTCACATAAGCGACATTGATGAAAATTACTAAATGTGAATAAATCAGTACAAAGCGGACATTGGGAGAATAGTCTCGGATAGAGTAAAGCTGGTGAATCACTCAATTCGAGCTCCATAAATTGAAAACCTGACAACGCAATCAAAACACAGTTTTTAAGCTTAAATACACAGTATCAAGCGCATATATCGCCAGATATTGGGTGACTTCTTCAATAGATTCTGAAAATTACGCAGGCCCTACCCCGGTAGGCGGTGTCACACAACTTATGCGGTATCAGGTAAAGCCTGTCGGACCATGGCCGTTGGTAATACCAGATCACCCTGGCACATGTGGAAATTCCCATCAAAACGAACGAGTTAATTGCAGGTATGTTTGATTGAGAGATAGTGTCAGTCCATGCATTCACATGACATGCAAGGACTGACACTAACAATGCTGGGTGACCGTGAAAACAGGTGTTCTAGTTGAACAGCTGTTCAATGCCTGATATCTCTTTTTTCTTCATATATGCCGGTTTGTCCTTGCGAAACTCGGCGCATTCCGCATTGGCCGCTGCTTCTTTCTTGTTTGCTTTGATACAGGCAGAAAACTCTTTCCTTGATGTCTTCGTCTTGCAGTCTGCGACGTTATAGCAGGGGTGAGTCTCTTTCGGTCCACCTGCGAACACAGGATTTACCGTTGTTAAACCAAAAGCAAGCGTCATAATAATGGCTAATTTTTGCATAGCATTCACTCCAGATGATCGTTTATATAATTGAGATTGACATAAGACATACCGGTTTCTATTCACTCTCACTGGCAACGCGTTGATCAACTCATCACTGCAACAAGTTCAATAACGAAGCAATCCAGTATGTCAAACATGTATAGAAGATATAAACGCCCCGACCAAATCTAAACCGACAACGACCGATAAAGATGGATACCTCAAAGTGCTGTTAATCACAAAAAATGCATGATTAATGGAGAAGCGTCTACGAAAAAAAATATACCACATGTGGGCCTTGTAGTCGATGACACCCGATAGCCCCGTTCAGGTTTCCCCTAAAACCGAAAGTTCGCATGGAATCAGAAAATAATTAGGGTCACCTCTAAGCCAATAGTTGTCACCCCAAATATAAAAAAGCGGGGATTGACCAGGGCGCAACGCCTGAAACGGGTATTCAAAGCTACTGCTTCTCGATAACCGCTCCTGCGTTACCCTGCTACCGTACGTCCTGTACATATGTATTGTCCTATTACAGTCCATCCATGGACATATGCTCACGCTCCTTACTATGACCACCAAGGATGGTGGAAATGCAAATAGATTGTCTGGAAAAAAATTTTTTGCCGTCCATGTTGGAAAAATCGACATAGAAGTGTGTGATATCGGTGGTAAAAATACCAGGGTGATTGCCTGTATTGAAGATCCAGCTGTTATCAAGGAAATACTCGCACACTTAAAAGTGCAAACGCCTGCCACAATAAAATATGTCATACCAGAAGGCAGGTCGCCACCGCAAAGTAGACTGTTTGCTGATTAAGATGGATGACATGGTAAGTAAAAGGAATGGCTACAGATTGTTGGCAGGATGGTGTTCGCCAGTTTTATTGAAACAAGAGGATAAGCTCTAAATTCTAATGATGTGATTTGATAAAAACGTGGAACTTATTGGTTAAAAGCAGAGAGGAAGGGGGTATCTTAAGAGTTTTTTGGTATGACTGTGGTTAGAAAGGGTGTTTATATTTCTTTTGCTTTAGATAAAAATTATTGCAGTAAATACTCTGATTTGTTATATTAGTGTTTTATAATATACTAATGTATAGGTTTAAACATGTTAATCAAAAACTTAAATGAAAAATACAATCCTTTGTATTTTCTAGCGGCACTAGGAGCAGGTGGACTTGCTGTCACTTTCTTCATGTACCCTAACTTCATGTTGCCACATAAAGACAACCCGATGATCACTTTTAATCAGCTTTACCCTATTCTTATGGGCGAAAACAAACTGACTGCCATTTTACTGTCAGGCGCTTTAATCGCCATCGCATCTTTGGCTTTATTACATTTCCGCCTTCTGTTCTGGAATATTAGCGAGTACCGGAAGTTTAAAAAAACCGATGAATTCCAGTCGCTGAGAAATTCAAATCGTGAAATCACGCTAATGGTGATTCCATTGACCCTGGCCATGAGCGTCAACGTCAGCTTTATTCTGGGTGCTGTCTTTGTGCCTGATTTATGGGGAATCGTTGAATACTTGTTCCCACTTGCGATTCTTGCATTCTTTGCGATCGGTATTTATTCACTTAAAATTCTGGGTGAATATTTCACGCGGATTATGACAACGGGTGATTTCAATTTTTCCCAAAACAACAACTTCAGTCAGATGATAGCGATCTTTGCTTTAACCATGATTGCGGTGGGTCTTGCGGCGCCAGGAGCGATGAGCCACTACAAGGAAGTAAATGCGATCGGCATGTTCATGTCAATTTTCTTCCTGTCTATGGCCATCATTCTGGGTGTAATTAAAATGACCATCGCGTTTAAATCTACGCTGGAGCATGGTGTTGATAAAGGCAGCAGCGTGAGTCTCTGGATGATGATCCCTATCCTCACCTTGATGGGTATCACAGTCATTCGTTTAACCATGGGACTACACCACGGCTTCGAGGAAGTACTTTCCAAACCATCTTTCTTCATTATTACGTCTGTGGTTTTCTCATTACAGATTTTCATTGGAATGATTGGTTACAGCGTGATGAAGAAAATAGGCTACTTCCGTGACCACAGTAAAGGCCTGGAAACCAATGCCGGTAGCTTTGCGTTAATCTGCCCAGGCGTTGCTTTCTTCGTATTCGGCATGTTCTTCATGGTATTTGGGCTGGTACAAAATGGTCTGGTTACGTTAATGTCACCTGTTTTCTTCATAATGATTGCGCCACTGGTACTGGTGCAAATCCAGACCTTACGCGTGTTCTTCCGTTTGCTTTGTAAAGTAACCGCATGTGGGCCTTGTAGGGTCAGTATTCCTGCTTAAGCAAGTTCCAGGAAACTCCTGATGTAGTACAAGAAAGCCCGCTGTTTACAGCGGGCTTTCTTGTGTTCCGATTATCAGATCCATGACATTGGTTGCGGTAGCACCGGTTACGATAAATTCATCGCTCTTTAGGTAACTGGTCTTATTAAAACCAATCTTTTGAAAAAACGTATTGGAATCGGCCCTTTTTAAATAATCCGATGCATTCAGTTTTACTTTGCACCAAGATCCACTGTCAGTTCAAGTCTTGTCCAATATGAAATAAGTCTGAAGGCAGGGTGGTGTTTCTAACATGAAATGAGTCTGGAACGAGCTTAATCGGTATCGGAATTCGCACATGATGGAGGGATGAAAACCATCATGAAATGCGAAGACTTAAAATCCATCGATCAACTCACCAATTTCCTGTCCGGCACCCAGACAGTGGCCTTTTTGGTCATCAGCGACAAGGACGCTTCACCACCGCAAAGTAGTCTGTTTGCTGATTAAGATGGATGACATGGTAAGTAAAAGGAATTGCTACAGATTGTTGGCAGAATGGTGTTCGCTAGTTTTATTGAAACAGGAGGATAAGCTCTAAACTCTAATGGTTTTATTTGATAAAAAAGTGAAACTTATTGGTTAAAAGCAGAGGGGAAGGCGTATCTTGAGAGTTTTTTGGTTTGACTGTGGTTAGAAAGGGTGTTTATACTTCAAATATTCAAAAAAGTCATGTTTGTTCAGTGCCTTGCTAAAATAGTAGCCCTGTATGATGTCGCAGTTATGCGTTTTGAGAAATTCCAGCTGTTCAATATTTTCCACACCTTCGGCAACAACTTTTTGTCCAAGGCTATGTGCCATAGCGATGATTGCTCTGACAATAGAATTATCATCATTATTGCCAGGTACCTCCATCAGAAATGAGCGGTCTATTTTCAGCTCATCGATCGGATACTTTTTCAAATAACTTAATGATGAATAACCGGTGCCAAAATCATCCAGTGAAAAAGAAACGCCCAGTTCCTTGATCTCACCGAGCAAAGTTACAAAATAGTCAACATTGCCCATCAGCATGCTCTCTGTAATTTCCAGGACAAGGTTTTCCGGATTCAGGCCACTCGACTGCAAGGCAGAAATAATTGATGCTTTTAGACCATCATCGGCAAACTGCACCGGAGATACGTTGACGGACATTTTTAAATCAGTAAATCCAGCATCAACCCATTGTTTAGCACACTGGCACGCCTCGTGTAACACCCAGTTTCCGATAGGTACTATAAGTCCTGTATTTTCTGCTACCGGGATAAACTCTTGAGGTGAGATAAACCCATCTTCAGCATGCTGCCACCGTATCAGGCATTCCATACCCATCGTCTGAGCGTTATGTGTCTTAACTTTTGGCTGATAGTAAAGCTCAAAATCCTGTTGATCAAACGCATTTCTAAGCTCAGCTTCCATTTTTAATAGTGCTCTGGAACGGGCATTCATATCACTGGAATAGAACTGGTAGCTGTCAGTACCCTGTTTCTTGGCAAAATCTTTAGCTGAGCCGGCATGTTTGATAAGCGTTTCTACTTCCTGGCCATCATCTGGATAAACAGAAATGCCGATACTTGCGGTCAGATAAATCTCCTCACCACTTTCTACGAACGGCTGTTTTATCGCTTCAAGTACTCTTTTGCTGACACTCGATGCATTTTCCATACTGTTTACACCGTGTAATATGATGGAAAACTCATCTGATCCCAGGCGCGCCATATTTTCGACCTGCTGCATCGTGTCTATTCGTCCAATCACATCACTTCGGCGTAATACTTCTATCAGCCTGTGTGCGACTTCTTTTAGAATATGGTCACCGGTATAGAGTCCCAGCGTTTCATTGATCTGCCGAAAACGATCAAGCCCAATATCCAGCAATACCAACGGGTGTCCTTCTCTCAAGGCCAGTTCCATTCCCCAGCCGAGACGATCGATAAATAATTTTCGATTAGGCAGCCCTGTCAGACTATCGTAATAAGCAAGCTGATCCTGATAAGCTTTCGCAGATAAGGTATTACGTACCCGCAGTGCTAGCTCACTGGGATCAACGGGTTTCGAAAGAAAATCGGTTGCACCGAGTTCGAGTGCTTTAAGTTTACTCTCTGGATCCTCTGATGCGGTCAGGATTATGACCGGCATATACTTGTAATGACCCTGTTCGCGGACGGCTTTGAGCACCTCAAACCCGTCTACCTCAGGCATGTCCAGATCAAGCAGCAAGATATCAGGGTTAGATGTTAACAACCTTGCCACTGCTTTTGTTGAATCGTCGACTTTTATAAAATTTTGATAGCCTTCGTCTTCCAGCAGGGCCTGGACGATTTCCAGCATGATGGGTTCGTCATCGACCATCATGATACTGGCCCGCTTCAATCTGTCAAAACGCGAATCATGTGGCACATGCTTATCCAGATCAATGGGGTTCGGCTTTATCTTCATAGCTTTCATTTCGCTTTTAACACCTTAGTCCTATCATATTACTGTTCACTCGAATCTAAAATCAGTTGCTGATAAAACCATCCATATTTACTTACTTACATTTCTGTCAGTTCAATACGGCGGTTGACATCCTCTATAGTTGTTAACGCATGCTTGATCATGGGTAGATTTTTTTCTTTCGCATAACCTTCCAGATCTCTTGCAGGTTCGGTCAATAGATCAAACCCCACTGAACCACCCGAAGCTTTTAACCAGTATGCAAATTTTCTTACTTCTTCATAATCCTGTTTTTCGACGACTGCATCTAAAATAATAAGCCACTCGGATAACTGGCTTATAAAATCATCGATAATAGGTCTTAATCTTTTATTCGTATCCAAAAGCCTGCATTTTATAGTTTCTGGTAATTTATATTCTTTTAGAAGTATAGTTTTATCAGCTGGTTGTTTTATTTCAATGACACCTTCAGGCAATTTGTCTGGCTCTGATTTAATCGCAACCCGAGCGACCAGACCGTGAAGTTTTTTGATGGCAATTTCAATATTAATATCATCTTTATCCAAAGAAAATTGTTCAAATTCACGCGCTGGCTCAACAAGGGCACTGAAGCCCACACTGCCTGAAGAACCTTTTAACCAGTGACCAAGCCTTTTAAGCTCATCATAATCACGCTGTAGCCAGGCGCTATCAATAACCGACATCTGCTGTCCAAGCCTGAGGATAAACTTTTCAACAATTTTCTGATATTTCTCACCAGCACCGGCGATACTGGAATATATTTTTTCACTCTGCCGTGTTTCATAAGATGCCTCTACTTGATTGATAACTGCGTCATTTGCAGCAGAATACTTAGCATCCGTTCCAGACTGTAAATTGTCATCACTGACGAGAACGCCTGCCAGCTGTTCTGCAAGGCGCTCTAAAAGATTATCAATATCAACTGGTTTGGTCATGTACTCACTGTAACCTGCATCAAAGCAGCGCTGCTGTGCCCCTAGCATCGCATCGGCCGTCATTGCATAAATCGGTTTGCTATAACCTCTGTCACGCATCACACTGGCTGCAGTGTAACCATCCATAATCGGCATCTGAACATCCATCAAGACGACATCAAATGATTGCTCAGACAACAGGTCGAGAGCTCGCTGACCATTCTCAGCAGTGGTCACTGATATTCCTACATCAGAAAGCACCACGTTAAGCAATTCACGATTCTCTTCTCCATCATCGACAACAAGAACATTAGAATCTTTAAATACCCACTGCTTTATCTGTGATTTAGTTTCAAACCAGCGGTTTGACAATATCTCGTCAACACTCAGACGTTTGATACCAGAAATCGCCCCTGTACTCACTGTGGTTTTGAAGATACTGCCTTCACCTTCCAGGCTCTCTACGATAATATCGCCGCCAAGAGCTTCAGCAAAGCGTTTACTGATAGTCAAACCTAGTCCTGTGCCCCCAAAGCGACGTGTTATCGAACTGTCAGCCTGGGTGAAAGGATTAAAGATGTCTTCTGCCTGTTGCTCTGTCATTCCGATGCCGGTATCAATAATATCGATCTCTAGCATGGAATCATCACCATTTTCCTGCAGTCGGGTAGTGATCGTGACACCACCATTTTCAGTAAATTTAATCGCATTCCCTACCAGATTGGTTATGATCTGCCTTAGCCTTGCGGCATCGGTGTTTATATATTCAGGCAGAGGACCAGACGGCTCGTACTTTAAAAATATATTTTTTTCTTCGGCTTTAACCTGCATGATCTGTGCAACTTCATGAATGATCTGGTGTGCAGGGGTGCGAATTTTCTCTATATCAATTCGACCCGCCTCAACCTTGGAAAGATCGAGAATATCATTGATAAGATTAAGCAGGTGATTACCATTAGACGAAATCGTATTAAGATAACGTATGCTATCACTGCTAGTTTTGTCATAACCTCGCTTGAGGACCTCAGAAAAGCCGAGAATAGCATTCATCGGTGTCCTGATCTCATGGCTCATATTCGCCAGGAATTCACTCTTAAATCGATTCGCCTGTTCAGCTTCTTCTTTGGATAGTCGTAATTCCAGTTCTTTTTGTTCAAGTTTGGTTACGTCATCAAAACTAATCAGTACTCCTGCAGGTTTGCCGCTACCGGATAAAACGGGAGAACAGTTCGTCATGAAAGTTTTATACTGCTCATCATCGATTTTCAACCGGATCATATCAGCAGTACGCACCAGTCCATCAGATAGTGTTTTAGCCCATGGCGATGTTTCATTATCAAACACTTCATCATCTATATTAGACCAGGGAAAACGACTGATTAGCCTTCCCATCAATGCTTCTGCAGGCTCATCTGCCAGAGTAGAAAATGCCTCGTTCGCGAGCACGATATTCTGCTTAACATCGAGCACCAGCAAACCCTCAGCCATGGTATCAAGCGCCGAGCGAACGCGATCTGGAATCGCCTGAGAAGGATCGAGCTGCTTGAGCATTTTGCCGAGATAAAAATAAAACATCACAAAACTTAAAAATGACACCAGGCTCAATAATAAAAATACCGGGTGTATTAGCTGGCCATACCAGGCAGCTGGTAGCAACGGTTTAAAGGCAAGCTCTACCTGCCCCCATTCATCAGAGCCTTCATAGATCGGCACCACGACTTGTGAATCAGATGATTTTCCATCATCAATAAAAATCCAGTTTTTTTCATGTTCACCGATGACGACCAATAATTCTCCATCTGCTCTTGTTACCGAAGCAGATAAGATATTTTCATTGCGTTCTACGACGACCTTCAGATTAGCTTTCATCCGCTTGATATCAGAAATTGTGATGAAGATGGAGCTGTTTACTGCAATTGACTCCGCCAGCCTGGCATGTCCATCTCTTATGGCAGCATGCTCATCAGGAATTAGGCCGAGCAATGCAGCTAGTAACAGCAAACTTACAATCATGCCGGACAAGCCCAGTGATATCTTAAAACGGGCACTTTTTTCTTTAAAAGGACGACGTAATAAATCGAGTATGCGTTTAAAACTAACCCTGAACATAGAGTCACTAGTATATATGGCCTGGTCAGTTGTATTATTCACAATTATTTCTGCTCCCCGACGATTGACTCGAGTGATTCTTCATCATCGGCCAGCTCTTTATACTGCAAGCTTGCCAATATAGGCAGTGGATCGACAAAACGCCATGCTGGTAATGATGTCAACAGGCTACTCATCAGCGCACCACTTCTTGCTAACCAGACCACATAACCTACAGAAAATCCGGCAGACACGGTTAAGCTGCCGCCTATAACTTTTTCGGTATTCTCATTCTCCATAATAAGTTCTTCGCGCAGATCGTTAAGCTTTAACAGAAATGATTCAGTTTCGATTAAATTTAGCGGATCATTAAATGCCATCATCTGCTCTCTAAGCCTTATCACAGTTGATTCGATCGACCCTGACTTAACTGTCACTTTATCTTTATCTGGCAAAGCTACAGTGTCTATAACATTAGTCTGATCAAAATGAATTTCATTCTGGCGCTCATTTAATACTGGGGAAACATCTATACTCGATGTTCTATTGATATCAACACTATCAACATCTACCTGTGCTTCAGTCGTTTCCTCTATTGCTTTTTCCTCTGTTGGCTCTGTTACCTCAGAAGTAACTGAATTATCTGAATTGGCTTCTGCAGAATTGTCTGCTGCAGGATCGCTAATCAAGGCACTAAGTAATTCAGTGTAGGGATTTATCGTGATGTTGAGTGAACCGAGTATTGGACCACTGCTTAATGCACTGCCATCGTCAATACTTACCGACACGACGGCATCCTGAGGATTAGAATCAGCCGGAATGAAACTTATATTTGCCAGCGCAAGATTAACATTTGCGATTGATCCTGTGATCGTCCAGACACCAGTTGTAGCATCGTAACTGGCGCCATCATTAGCGCTGAGTGAACCTGCATTGATATTGCTAAGGGTGAGCGTAGCCGTCACGATTTCTCCGCTGTCAACATCGGTAATAATGATATCATTTAGCGGTACACTTGAATCTCCATGATTAAAACTCACACTACTATTGATGTTCGTGACCACTGGTGCATCATCTATCGGCGTCACATTCAGGCTGATGGTGCCGGTGAGGGCGGCGCCGCCATCTTCATTGCCATCATCGATATCAACACTGATGCTGGTAT
>RCNF010002202.1_pt1 | contig 10427 bp, 10 predicted proteins | sample 2041311 | NCBI WGS metagenome assembly RCNF01 (sample SAMN09708228, study PRJNA481090) | Marine sediment metagenome, whole genome shotgun sequencing project. | biome: marine sediment; feature: ocean; material: sediment; isolation source: Sewage treatment plant 2 marine sediment (STP2) ... | reverse complement strand
TGTCAGCGCGTTGGATTTTCCTGCGCCGACCAAAGCGCCGATGGCCGCGATTCCATCATAAGCCAACCCGCCGATTGGATGAGGAGATCCTCCGTAAGTCCCTTGATAACGCGCTCGGAACGCGTTGTTTTTACCCGGATCAGGCAACGCAAACCAGCCGCCCTGCACACCGGGCAAGGCCAATGTTTGCGATGGAATATCCCATCGTGTCAGGCCAATATATTGGGTGTTGACCGGGCTCACTCCAGCCTCGGGCAATAGCTGAGACAAAAGCGGCAATGCGGACGCTGTTGTTGCCGTCGTAAACATAACATCCGCATTTGACGAACGGACAGCAGACAGAACGTTCGGAACGGCGGCGACGACACCTTGTTGCGATAGCTGATATGGGACGGAGGCTACAACTGAGGCGCCGGTCCCTCTGACGGCGTTTTCAATTGCCGCTTTGCCTTGTTCACCGGCGACATCTTGCGAATGGACCACCACGATTTTGGATTTGCCCTGTCGCGCCGCGAATTCAGCAAGCCGGTTGGCGCTATTTTGAAAGGTTGGCCCCATAACATAGACGTTTCCGCCGGCGATGGAGGTGTTGTTAGAAAAGGCCAGCACGTTCACGCCACTGCTTGCCACAGCCAGTCCGGCGGCATTTGCTGAGGCTGCATAGACCGGACCGAGGATAATTTTGGCGCCATCTTTGACCGCAAGAACGGCCTGATCAGCGGCAAGCTGAGCATTTCCAGCAGTGTCATACACCCGCAAATCGATCTCAACACCTTGAAGGTCCGCAATCGCAAGACGCGCTGCGTTTTCAAGGCTTTGCGCGAGTAGATCATCGCCAGACTGCCCAGAGCCCCGGGGCACCAGCAGGGCGACCGGAACAGGTTTGGATGTGTTGATTGATGGCCCGCCTGTATTGGAACCAGTCACATCACAGCCAGCAACAGCCACAATGCCCAGAATGGCCAATAGGCGCAGACCGAGCTTGCGGGTACGCGTCAAAACAGCAAACATGGACACAAGCGATACTCCCTGATCGGGTGGCATAATGCCCCCTTTTATCTTCGCCGCGATAATAGACGTCAAGAAAGGCGGGTCCAGCGTTGAATCACCAAAAGGTCAGATTGGCACCCGGATTGTACTTTGTCGCAACGCCTATCGGAACAGCGCGCGACATAACGCTAAGAGCGCTGGACGTGCTGGCGTCGGTGGACGTGCTTGCAGCCGAAGACACCCGCAGTATGCGGCGATTGCTGGATATTCACGGCGTTCCGCTCGGGGATCGCCCGCTGCTGGCCTATCACGATCACAACGGCGACGCGGTGCGGCCTAAGCTATTGCGGTATTTGGAACAGGGGATGTCGGTTGCCTACGCCTCGGAAGCGGGCATGCCGCTGATTGCAGATCCGGGCTTCGATCTAAGCCGGGATGCAAGCGAGGCAGGGTATCTGGTGACTGTAGCGCCCGGACCGTCCGCAGTATTGACGGCGTTGGCGCTGGCTGGGCTGCCCACGGATGCGTTTTTCTTTGCTGGGTTTTTGCCCAACGCGAAAGGTGCACGGCGCAGCGGGCTGGAGGCGTTGCGAGAAGTGCCCGGGACATTGGTGTTTTACGAATCCCCCAAACGCGTGGCCGCGATGTTGGCCGACGCAGCTGAGGTGCTCGGGGCTGAACGCAAAGTGGCGATCTGTCGGGAACTTACCAAGAAATTCGAAGAGATCAGGCGGGGCACATTGGGCGATATGGCGCTGGAATTGGCGCAAGTAACCCTAAAAGGCGAAATCGTTGTGGCAGTGGATCGCGGCCGTTTAGCATCTGTTAGCGAAGCAGAGATAGAACAGGACCTGAAAAAGGCGCTGAGCGAGATGTCGGTCAGAGACGCGGCGGATCTTGTATCACAAGCCCATGACCTGCCGCGCAGGCAAATCTATCAACTGGCGTTGAAACTTGGAAAGGTCGCGTGATGACAACAATCGCTGGTCAGGTGGCGTATCATTCTGGTCTGGCGGCTGAAAAACAGATAGCGCTGTATTATGAACGGCGTGGATTCCCGGTGGCCTGTGAACGCTGGCGTGGCAGCGGCGGAGAAATTGATCTCATCGCGCGTGATGGTGATGGTCTGGTGTTTGTCGAAGTAAAAAAGTCTCGATCATTCGCGCGGGCCGCTGAACAACTCAGCCAGCGTCAGATCGAACGTATTTGCGCCTCGGCATCCGAATATCTGGCACTTGAGCCGCGCGGCCAGCTGACCGATGTGCGGTTTGATCTGGCGTTGGTGGACGGACAGGGACAGGTTCAGATCATTGAAAACGCGTTTGGTCACGGCTGACCTTGCTTTAATCCCCATTGCACCCTGTGATTGGCTGCGCCATGTAACGCAGGCAACAAAACTGGGGAAGTGTCATGAAAATCGCGTTTCAAATGGACCCGATTGGTGCAGTTGATATCAACGCCGACAGCTCATTTCGCCTAGCGGAAGAAGCGCAAGCGCGTGGCCATACCATGTTCTTCTATGTGCCGGATCAGCTCGCCTATCAGGAAGGTCGGATCACCGCACGTGGCCACGATTTGACGGTGCAACGGGTGCAGGGCGATCACGCCTTGTTGGGTCCTTTGCGCGACGTGGATCTGTCTGACTTTGACGTAGTCTGGCTGCGACAGGACCCTCCGTTTGATATGAATTACATCACCTCAACCCATTTGTTGGATCGGCTTGCGCCGGGCACACTTGTGGTCAACGATCCGTTTTGGGTGCGCAATTATCCCGAGAAACTGCTGGTTCTCGATTTCCCGGATCTCACGCCACCAACGACAGTTGCACGTGATCTGGATACAATCAAAGCCTTCAAGGCACGCCATGGCGATGTGATCCTCAAACCGCTTTATGGCAATGGCGGCGCCGGTGTGTTCCGGTTGGACGCAAATGACCGCAACTTGACGTCCCTGCATGAGCTCTTCACCAGTTTTTCCAGAGAACCTCTGATTGTGCAAAAGTTTTTGCCGGATGTGAGCAATGGGGACAAGCGGGTGATTCTGGTCGATGGCGCGCCAGTGGGCGCGATAAACCGTGTCCCAGCCAAAGGTGAAACTCGTTCGAATATGCATGTGGGTGGGCGCCCCGAGAAAATCGGGCTGAGTGATCGTGATCGCGAAATTTGTGCAGCGATTGGGCCGCTGTTGCGCGAAAAAGGACAAGTGTTTGTCGGGATTGATGTGATTGGTGATTATCTGACCGAGATTAATGTCACGTCGCCAACGGGCATTCAGGAACTTGAGCGATTTGACGGCGTCAACATCGCGGCCAAAATCTGGGAGGCGATAGAGGCCCGCCGGGCATGAGCCTACGTAAGCATATCCTCAATCTGACCCTGCGCTGCTTGAGAAGCACCATCTTGTGCGCACAAAGAACCCGCACAAGCTGCGAAAGGCCTTTGAGCGGAAGGCCAGGTTCTGGTTTCGCCCACCCAAGGGATCGACATTCCGAGATCAGGTTTTGCCGTCGATGACCATTCAGTTCCGGTGCTGTGGGCACAAAGCCCCAACGGGTCCAAAACCGGCGTTATCCTGTATTTCCACGGCGGTGGCTTTGTCTTTGGCAGCCCAGCACCCATTCTGCCATGCTGGCCGGTTTATCGCTGTTAACCGGTATGGTGGCGTGTTTGCTTGCGTATCGACTTGTACCAGAACAGGCGTTTCCGGCAGCGATTGAAGTCGGCATAACGTCTTATCAGGCGCTGCTGAGATGTGGGTTTGCATCCAAGGATATTGTGATTGGCGGCAACAGTACAGGAGGAGGACTGGCGCCGGCGGTGCTCGGGCAGATCTGCGCAACCGATCTATCTGACAATAAGTGACACCGAGATATTGCTTCACGACACCACACGTATGGTGGCCCGGTTGAATGCACAGGAGGTTCAGGTTGAAACCCATGTATCAAAGAATCAACCGTATGTTTGGCAAATATTTCAAAACCTTATACCAGAGGCGGACACCGGTTTGCGCGATATTGCGGACTGTATCAGGCGTCTTGCACCTCGGAACATAGCCGAAAACTGACCGCTTCAGCGACGTGCGGGCGCAACACATCATCAGATCCATCGAGGTCGGCAATGGTGCGGGCGACACGCAAGACGCGGTGATAGCCACGCGCGGACAGGCCGAAGCGTACGGCGACCTTGCTCAGCAAACTTCGCCCCTCAGAATCTGGCCTTGCGATGCGTTCGAGCGTCTCACCTTCGGCGTCTGCATTTTCGCGCATCTGTGGCGTGCCTATAAACCGGGCGTGTTGGACAGCCCGTGCGGTGGCGACCCGGTTCGCAACGCTGGCAGAGCTGTCGCCGTTTGCCGGCAAGTCAAGATCTGTAAAAGCGACAGGGGGAACTTCAACACGCAGGTCGAACCGATCCATCAGGGGTCCGGAGATACGGCCCATATAGTCTTCGCCACATTGCGGCACCCGCGCACAGGCACGGGCCGGATCTGACATGTAGCCACATTTGCAGGGGTTTGCAGCTGCCACCAACATGAATTTGCAGGGATATTTGATGTGGGCATTTGCGCGGGCAACCATGACCTCACCAGTCTCGATTGGCTGGCGCAGGGTTTCCAGAACGGCGCGGGAAAATTCTGGGAACTCGTCCATGAAAAGGACGCCATTATGCGCAAGAGAGATTTCGCCCGGTTTAGCCCCGCGCCCCCCTCCGACAATTGCGGCCATCGACGCAGTATGATGCGGCTCTCGGAACGGGCGGGTGCGGGAAATCCCACCTTCATCCAGCAAGCCAGACAAAGAGTGAATCATCGAGGTTTCCAACGCCTCAACCGGGGTGAGGGGGGGCAAGATGCTTGGAATGCGCGCCGCCAGCATGGATTTCCCTGAACCAGGTGCGCCCACGAACATCAGATGGTGTCGCCCAGCGGCGGCGATTTCAAGCGCCCGTTTTGCCCGTTCTTGCCCTTTGACATCCCGCAGATCGCGCAGATTGGTCGCGGCAGGCACTTCGCCGGGCTCGGACGGAACAATTGGCGTCTGGCCAGTGAAATGGCGCACCACGTCGCCAAGACTGGACGCTCCGATCACCTGGGTCTGTCCAACCCATGCTGCCTCGGCCCCGGACGCCTTTGGGCAAAGCAGGCTGCGCTCTTCTTCTGCAGCAGCCATTGCTGCGGGCAGGGCTCCCAGAACAGGAACCAAGGATCCATCAAGCGATAGCTCTCCCAGAGCGACGGTGCCTTCGGCAGCGTCTCGCGGGACAATATCCAGTGCCGCCAGCAGGGCCAAGGCGATGGGCAAGTCAAAATGGCTACCTTCCTTGGGCAGATCAGCAGGTGACAAATTGACGGTGATCCGTTTGGAAGGCAGCGCAATTGCCATCGAGCTTAGAGCCGTGCGAACACGGTCACGTGCTTCTGAAACGGCTTTGTCAGGAAGGCCGACAATGGCAAAGGCTGGCATGCCGGGCGTCACGGCGCACTGTACTTCGACGATGCGCGCCTCAACCCCTTGAAACGCAACCGTATAGGCGCGCGCAACCATTCCTCGTCCTTTCATGGTTTCCCAATCGTTAATGGGTAACGTCTCAGGGGTTTAGGAAGGGTTAATAATCGCGCTCAAGCGGTTGGCCAGGGTTGATTGGGCAGAGCAAGCGGATAGGGGAATGGGTCGTAAGTCACGTCCTGCGCGTCCTGGCGCCATTTCAGGAACGCGGGGTCCTGAATCGCCTGAGCGCAATAGGCAGTTGCGGCCTCACCAACGGGTAGGCCATAGCCGATGATACGGGCGGCAACCGGGGCGTAAAACGCGTCTGCCGCACAGTATTCTCCGAACAACCAGGGTCCGTCATTTCCGTGTCGTGCGCGGGCCAGAGACCAAAGTAATTCAATGCGGCCAAGGTCATCCAAAACCGCTTGCGCGGGTTCAAAGCCCACGTGGCAATAGTGCAACTGCATCGGACAAGCCGCGCGCAAAGCGCCGAATCCAGAGGCCATTTCAGCACAAAGCCAGCGGGCCAGAATGCGCGCGCTCGGATCCGAGGGCCAATGCCCCGCCGTTGGATTCTGCTCGGCAAGGGTTTCAACGATGGCCATTGTTTCACCGACAACATTGCCGTCAGACATGCGGACTGCCGGCACCAGACACGCGGGTGACAGCGGGGCCATATCTTGGGACATGGTGCCAGAATAAAGCCCAACAAGATGTGTGGTGCAGGGAATGCCGAATTTTTCAAACAGCAGCCAACCGCGCATGGACCAGCTCGAAAACAGCCGGTCACCGATATAAAGATCATATGTCATTCTGTCAGGTTAGACCGGGATCGTTGGCGAATCAAAACGAAGATTTGTGAGCATTTGCATCACGGGTTGTGATTGATGACCTCAGCAACCGGTGACCCTGACTGCCAGTTGATGCGAGTCACAGAAAGGTTGTCAATATACTGGCCAATGGCTTGCTGGGGTGACAGTGATTTTGCTCTTTGGACCTGTGTCAGAATCACGCCGATATGGGCAACGGCAATGATATGCTGTCCTGGATAGAACTGTGTTGTCGCATCGACAAATGCGTTGACCCGGGCAGCGGCGGCGTTCCAGCTTTCCCCCCCAGGCGGCGTCACATCACCTGGTGTTTCCCAGTACGCGCGGCTGAGTACCGGGTACTTTTCCGCAACGGCCGCAAAGTACAGCCCATCCCATTCTCCAAAGTCGAACTCGCGCAGATCCGGCGCATGCGGCAAACGGGTTTGGCCCAGTCCGATGGCATCTGCCGTCGCAGAAGCGCGCTGAAGATCAGAGGCCACCAGCAGCGATTTCTGCGGCAAATAGGCCGCAAGCCGTGCAAGCTGATCCGTGTCGGACAGATCGGCGGGCACGTCCCGCCAGCCGACAAAGGCCTTCTCGTGGGTGGGGCCGTGTCGCACCCAATGCCAGACCGTCACGGCGGGGTGCCTTTCAGCACCTGCGGCAATCCTGCAGTTACAAAAACCACGAGATCAGATGCCTCTGCCAAGGCGGCGTTTAATCCGCCCTGCGCCTCGCGAAATTGGCGGGCAAGGGCGTTGATCGGAACAATACCCTGACCAACCTCGTTTGAAACGATCACAATCGGTGCGGGGCAGGCCCTCAGCGCTGCCAGAAGCCCGGTTTGTGCCGCGGCAAGATCGCTGCCATCAAGCAAATGATTGGAGAGCCACATCGTAGCGCAGTCAATCAAAACGCTGTCATTGGCTGTTAGGTTTGCTAACGCGGCAGGCACTTCAATCGGCACTTCTATTGTTGTCCAGCTGGGGCCACGGGCCGCTTGGTGTTTTTGAACCTTGGCGTTTATTTCGGCGTCCAAAATCCGCGCTGTTGCGATGTAAGTCTTTGAAACAGAATTGCTTTGGACCAGACCTTCGGCAAAGGTTGACTTACCTGCGGCGGCACCGCCCAGGACCAGACTTAGGTTTGGCAATGATTGATTCATATAAGATGTGATCCAAAATCCAGCCTTTTGCGTATCTAAATTATTGGTGCAATTCAAGGCGCGGGTGAAAGCGCCACCTTTCGTCGGAGGGATGAAACATGGCATTTGATACAGTTCGAGATGCTTCAATGATGCGCACGGTCATGAAGGCCGAATTGCTCGACGCTGAAACAGAACTGAAACTCGCTTACGCGTGGCGCGATGATCGGGATGAGGCGGCTTTGCATCGTTTGATCACGGCCTACATGCGTTTGGCAATTTCGATGGCGGTGAAATTCAAGCGCTACGGCGCACCGATGAACGACCTGATTCAGGAGGCTGGCGTCGGCCTTATGAAAGCCGCAGACAAATTCGACCCGGATCGGGGCGTTCGCTTCTCCACATATGCTGTGTGGTGGATCAAGGCGAGCATTCAGGACTATGTCATGCGCAACTGGTCGATGGTGCGGACCGGATCAACCTCTTCTCAAAAATCGTTGTTTTTTAACATGCGCCGAGTCCAAGCCCAGATTGAGCGTGAGTCTGCGGCAGAAGGCGAGACCCTTGACCAACATCAGATGCGCCAGAAGATTTCGACCAAGATTGGCGTGCCAATGCGTGATGTTGAGATGATGGACGGGCGATTGTCTGGTTCGGATTTTTCTCTGAACGCGACTCAGTCCGCCGAGGATGAGGGCCGCGAATGGATTGATGCGCTTGAAGATGACAGTGCGCAGGCGGCAGAAGTTGTCGAACATGGACATGATACGGATAAGCTGCGGAAATGGTTGCTGGAGGCGATGAATGCGCTGAGCGAACGCGAGCGGTTCATCGTGCGCGAGCGCAAGTTGCAGGACCAGACACGAACGCTGGAGAGTCTGGGAGTCGAGTTGGGTTTGTCAAAAGAGCGTGTGCGCCAGTTGGAAGCTGCGGCGTTCGTAAAGATGCGCAAAAACCTTGAACAGCAGTCGCGCGAAGTGCATCAATTCCTCGTATGAGGGTTTTGCATCTGATCGCATTTTGGGGCGCATCTGTTCTGGCCACGCCTTTTGTTTGGGCGCAGGATATGTCCGGAGCAGATATCGTGATTCTGGGCGAAGTTCATGACAACCCGGCACATCATAAGCATCAGGCAGAACTGATGGTCAAGATTGGGCCAGCAGCCGTGATATATGAGATGCTGAGCGACGATCAGGCGGCGGCTGTCACGTCCGACCTGATCAGTGACGAACCCGCATTGCGTGCAGCGTTGAATTGGGATGCCTCCGGATGGCCTGAATTTGCGATGTATTACCCACTGTTTGCCGCAGCACCTCAGGCGCACGTGGCTGGGGCCGCAGTGCCACGTGAAGTCGCCCAGAACGCGATGGAAACCGGAATAAGTCAGATATTTGGGGATCAGAGCGTCCGCTATGGTCTGGCCGACCTTCTCCCGGCGGATCAGCAGAACATACGTGAGGCTTTGCAGATGGCAGCACATTGTGATGCCTTGCCCGATGAGATGTTGCCGGCAATGGTCAACGTCCAGCGTCTTCGGGACGCCTCATTGGCCCAAGCCGCGCTGTCAGCATTTGAGGAAACGGGTGGTCCGGTTGTCATTATTACCGGAAATGGCCATGCGCGCAAAGATTGGGGCGTACCTGCTGTTCTGAAACGCGCCGCTCCTGACGTCTCGGTGATCAGCATTGGGCAAGGGGAAATCGGCCAGATCCCCGAGGGAGGGTTTGATTCCGTTCTTATGTCGGACCCGGTTGAGAGACCTGATCCGTGTTTGGCGTTTCGATAGAATTACGAAACCTCTGGAAGATTTTTCACCATCCCCATATGGTCGCCCAAGTCACGAAAGAGGGCCATAATGCTGGCATCCAAGCGGATATTGCTGATCATTGGCGGCGGGATTGCCGCCTACAAGTCGCTCGACCTGATCCGACGCTTGCGAGAGCGTGGTGCAGACGTAACTGCAGTGCTGACCCGCGCGGGCTCTGAATTTGTCACCCCATTGTCGGTTTCCGCACTGGCCGGCGAAGCGGTTCACACTGATCTGTTTGACCTGACAACCGAAGCGGAAATGGGCCACATTCAGTTGTCGCGCAGTGCTGATTTGGTGGTTGTGGCACCTGCAACGGCAGATTTGATGGGCAAAATGGCCGCAGGCCTAGCCAATGATCTGGCTTCAACCCTACTCATGGCGACGGATAAACCTGTTTTGCTGGCCCCTGCGATGAATGTGCGCATGTGGGATCACCCCGCAACACAGCGCAATCTATCGGTTCTACAGGGGGATGGGGTTGGTGTTGTCGGCCCAAATGAGGGCGACATGGCGTGTGGTGAATTTGGCCCCGGCAGGATGGCCGAACCACTCGAGATTGTTGCTGCTATCGAGGGCGCATTGGGCGACGGCCCATTAACGGGACGCCGAATTCTAGTTACGTCTGGGCCCACCCATGAGCCGATTGATCCGGTGCGCTATATCGCAAACCGGTCTTCTGGCGCGCAAGGTTCAGCGCTCGGAAAGGCATTGGCGGCGCTGGGGGCGGAGGTGGTATTTGTCACCGGTCCTGCTGACGTACCGCCGCCAACAGGGGTGCAGATAGTCCGAGTACAAACCGCAGCAGAAATGTATGATGCGGTCCATGCTTCGATGCCGGTGGATGTGGCGATATTTGCAGCTGCGGTCGCAGATTGGCGGGTCACCTCTGCCGCATCCCACAAACTAAAGAAATCGAAAGAAGGCTTGCCAGCGCTGGAATTGGCCGAAAACCCTGACATTTTGGCCGGCGTATCGCAGATGAAAAAGGGACGTCCGGCGCTTGTTGTCGGATTTGCGGCGGAGACCGATGATGTGCTGGCGAACGCCAAGGCCAAGCGGAAACGCAAAGGTTGCGACTGGATCGTCGCCAATGATGTGTCTCCGGAAACCGGCATTATGGGCGGGTCTGAAAACGATGTGGTTCTGATAACAGCGGACATGTCGGAAGATTGGCCGCGCATG
>RCNF010002200.1_pt1 | contig 10430 bp, 8 predicted proteins | sample 2041311 | NCBI WGS metagenome assembly RCNF01 (sample SAMN09708228, study PRJNA481090) | Marine sediment metagenome, whole genome shotgun sequencing project. | biome: marine sediment; feature: ocean; material: sediment; isolation source: Sewage treatment plant 2 marine sediment (STP2) ... | reverse complement strand
AATCCACAGTTGGACAGGAATCTGCTAAGGAACAACCCGCATTTAAATCGGGCAAAAGAACCTTTTTGCTTTGGGTGAGTATTTTGGCTGTTTCAGCCATATAGTGAACACCTGCAAAAACAATAATGTCTGCATCTGTTTTGGCCGCTTCTTGCGCAAGAGATAAACTATCACCAACAAAATCAGCAATATCCTGAATTTCTGGCACTTGATAATAATGGGCTAATATAACCGCATTTTTTTCTTTTTTAAGTCGGTTAATCTCCTTTATATAATCAATATTTGAAGTAGGGATATTTAAGTATCCTGTTTTGTTGAGTTCACTCTTAGCTCTAGATAGATTCATTTCAATATAGTTTGATTCTGTAAAAGTAATTATTTTGATTGATTCGAGACTTTCAACTTTTCAATTTTATCTTTACGCTTTTATATTTTCTTTAGCTTTCAAAACCGCGGCTTTGTTTATCTTTGCGAACAATGAAACGAGTAAGTTTTCCTTCCTATCAACATATAGGTAAGACTATAAACAGCACAACAGAAATTTGCGGATGAAATTTGAATTAAAAGGAACCGACCCAAATACTAGCGCACGAGCCGGATTATTACAAACAGATCATGGGATTATTGAAACACCTATTTTTATGCCTGTTGGAACTGTTGGAACGGTAAAAGGGGTGCATCAAAGTGAACTAAAAGAGCAGATAAACCCTGATATTATATTAGGAAACACCTATCATCTGTATTTGCGCCCAGGAACAGATATATTAAATCAAGTAGGCGGTTTGCACAAATTTATGAATTGGGATCGCCCTATACTAACTGATAGTGGTGGATATCAGGTATATTCACTGGCAGAACGACGTAAAATTACCGAACAAGGCGTAAAATTTCAAAGTCATATCGATGGTTCTTATCACAATTTCTCTGCCGAAAGTGTGATGGATATTCAACGTATAATCGGGGCAGATATAATCATGGCTTTTGACGAATGTCCGCCGTTTCCATCAACTCATAAATATGCGCAAAAATCCATGCACATGACACATCGTTGGTTGGACAGAGCTATCAAACACCTTAAAGAAAATCCACCCTTGTATGGTTATGAACAAGCTTTGTTCCCTATTGTACAAGGAAGTACCTATAAGGATCTACGTCAGCAATCTGCCGAATACATTGCTAAATCAGATGCCTTTGGTAATGCGATAGGTGGATTATCTGTTGGGGAACCTATTGAGGAAATGTATGCCATGACGGAATTAGTATGTGACATTTTACCTAAGGACAAACCACGTTATCTAATGGGTGTTGGAACACCGATCAATATTTTGGAAAACATAGCTTTAGGTATTGATATGTTTGATTGTGTGATGCCAACAAGAAATGCCCGAAATGGTATGCTCTTTACAGCTCATGGATCCATAAATATAAAAAACAAAAAATGGGAAAACGACTTCTCTCCTATCGATGAAATGGGAATAACAGATGTTGATTTACAATATTCTAAAGCATATTTACGACATTTGTTTGTTGCTAGAGAATTATTAGGCAAACAAATAGCTTCTATTCACAACCTAGGGTTTTATCTTTGGTTGGTGCGTGAAGCGCGGAAACACATTTTAGCTGGAGATTTTAGAGAATGGAAAGAAAAAATGGTTAAACAAATGGACAACAGGATTTAAAATCTATTTATCAATACATGCGCATACTGGATGCCTACATATTAAAACGTTTTTTAAAAACATTGATACTGATTATCTCAATTATTTTACCAATTGGTATTGCTATTGATATTTCAGAAAAGATTGATAAATTTCTGCATCACAATGAACTTACATTCTGGATAATTCTACAAGATTATTACCAACACTTTATTATTACCTATGGTAACACATTTCTACCGCTAGCCTTATTTATAGCGGTAATACTTTTTACTTCAAAATTGGCTAGCAACACGGAAATAATTGCAATTCATTCGGCTCAAGTTTCTTTTAACAGATTACTATTTCCTTTCTTTTTAGGTGCGGCAATTGTCACTGTTTTTTCCCTATTTATGAACCATTATATTGTTCCGAATAGTAATGCCAAATTCACTGCCTTTAACAAACTATATATCAGTTCCAAACGAGAAGCCAATACTATTCACAATATCAGTTTGCAATTAGGTGAAAATGACTATTTATTTATTAAAAGTTTTTGGATGAATCGAAATAAAGGTTCCGATTTCATGTATGAACATTACGAAGGCACAGAACTCTCCTATCGTTTAAAAGCCACCAATATAAAATGGAATCCGAAAGACAGCACCTATAAATTAAATAACTACACAAAAAGACACCTCAAAAGAGGAGATGATATCATAGAATCCGGAAGGTCTCTGGATACTATCTTTGATTTTTTACCAAAAGACCTCTACTATATAGACTATTTGGCAAAAGAAATGACAAGTCCAAATCTGAAGGATTATATAAAACTATCTGAAAAAAGAGGTGTGAAGAATCTCAACCCATATAAAGTAGAATTACAAAAAAGAAATAGCCTGCCTTTTTCTTCTTTTATTCTAACAATGATCGCCGTTGCGTTGGCAGCAAAAAAGAAACGAGGAGGTATTGGAATTAACTTAGCACTTGGTGTTGGTTTGGCTTTTATTTACATATTCTTTCTGAAAATTTCTGAAGTCCTTGGAGCAGTAGCCGGAGCAAATACCTTATTTCTGGTATGGTTTCCAAATATCATTTTCGGAGTTTTAGCAGCCTATTTATATTGGAATGCGTCGAAACAATAACATACAAAGCTATTTAAAACTTCATTTCATCATATTGATTTGGGGGTTTACTGCCGTTTTAGGCGCCTTGATTTCTTTGGAAGCTATCCCATTAGTATGGTATAGACTAGCACTTGCGTTACCTTTCTTATTACTTTGGATTAAATACAAAAAACTACCGATTGGAGTTAGGCCAAAAAGCATGATGAAATTTGCTTTTGGTGGCTTCATAATTGCGCTTCATTGGGTAGCCTTCTTTATGGCAATTAAGGTGTCAAATGTTTCTGTTGCGCTTGTCACAATGAGTACAGGTGCTTTTTTTGCCTCTCTTCTTGAACCGCTGTTTTTTAAAAGAAAAGTGAATCCTATTGAAGTGCTGTTGGGAATTCTAATAATTGGTGGATTATATCTGATCTTTAGGGTAAACGACATGTATGTTTACGGAATGTTATGGGCATTATTGGCCGCTTTTCTTTCTGCACTTTTTTCTGTTATAAATGGGCTGTATATAATAAAACATGACGGATTTGTTTTATCGTTTTATCAGTTACTTTTTGGATTATTAGCCTTAAGTATTTACTTATTATTTAGTGGTGGCTTTTCATATGAATTCTTTCAGTTGAGCAATTCAGATTGGCTCTATTTATTGATTTTAGCTACCTTCTGTACTGCCTATGCTTTTGCAGCTTCCATCAATCTTATGAAGCATCTAAGTCCCTATACAATAATGCTTAGCATAAACCTTGAACCAGTGTATGGTATCATCTTAGCTCTCATAGTCTTTGGTGAAAAAGAAAAGATGAGCACGCCCTTTTACTTAGGAACTATCCTTATTTTAAGTATTGTAATTCTGAATAGCTTCCTTAAAATAAAACAGACAAAATCAGACTAAATACGTACTGAGAAGTTTCAAAAAAACTTGATTCCTTTAGGTACTGAATTAATCCTTATATTTGCGCCCACCAACTAAAACAAACAATTTTTTATTATGGAATATTTAGATTTTGAACTACCCATAAAAGAATTAGAAGAACAGTTAGATAAGTGTCTTTCAATTGGGGAAGATAGTGGAATAGACATATCCGATTCTTGTAAAAAAATTGAGATAAAATTAGACGAAACTCGAAAGGATATTTTTAAAAATTTAACTGCATGGCAAAAAGTACAATTAGCTAGACATCCATCCAGACCGTATACATTAGATTATATAAACAATCTTACCCAAGGAACATTTATGGAACTTCATGGCGACAGAAATGTACGCGATGACAAAGCCATGATTGGTGGACTGGGTAAAATTGGTGATCAAAGTTTTATGTTTATCGGTCAACAAAAAGGCTATAATACTAAAACTCGTAAACTGCGTAATTTTGGAATGGCCAGCCCAGAAGGATATCGGAAAGCGCTACGATTGATGAAAATGGCTGAAAAATTTGGAATTCCAGTTGTTACTTTATTGGATACTCCAGGAGCATATCCAGGTCTAGAAGCAGAAGAACGCGGTCAAGGAGAAGCTATTGCACGAAATATATTTGAAATGACTCGTCTTAAGGTGCCAATTATCACAATTGTAATTGGTGAAGGCGCCTCAGGTGGTGCTTTAGGTATTGGAGTTGGTGATCGAGTTTTCATGTTGGAATACACTTGGTATAGCGTTATTTCACCTGAATCTTGTTCGTCAATTTTATGGAGAAGTTGGGAATATAAAGAAACAGCTGCCGAAGCCTTAAAACTTACTGCCACCGATTTAAAGAAACAAAAACTAATCGATGGTATTATCAAAGAGCCAATGGGTGGTGCTCATACAAATAGAATGATGGCATATGATGCAGTAAAGAAACAAATCTTGAAATCCTTTAAAAGCTTAAAAGATTTAAAACCAAAAGATTTGGTTAAGAAACGTATGGACAAATATTGTTCCATGGGAGTTTACGACTAATCTAAATTTGAATGCCACAATTGAAAAAATTCTTACTACTTCTCGTTTCTTCGATTTTAGTAATTTCATGCCAATTTGATAAAGCTCCAGAATTTGTTAGGGTTTCGTCCATCAATGTTAGTGATTATACACCAGAAAAAATCACACTAACTTCCGATTTAGTTTTTAATAACCCCAATCATGTTGGCGGTGTTTTACAGGCAGAAAACATCAAAGTAATTATTAATAATATTGAAATGGGGACTGTAAATAGTCCTGATTTTATTGTTCCTTCACTCCATGAATTCTCAGTGCCCATTGAATTCGTATTCTCGTACAAAGATATTTTTAAAGATCCAGAAAATTTGTTGGTGAACATCTTGAATGCTGCCACTAACAAAAAAATCAATGTGAGATATGTAGGTAATATTACTTACAAATTAAACGTTTTTACGTATGACTATCCATTGGAATATTCACAGGAGATTCATTTGAAGAAGCAATAAATATTGATGTACACCAAATACCTTTTCTTTTCACTGCTGCTTTTTCTCAGTTATACCTGTACAAAAAGTGAGGATGAAACTAATGATGAACTGACTATTAGATCTTTAGATTTATCTTTTCTCCCCAAATTAGAGGCCTTGAATATTGCATTCTATGATGAAAATAACCAAAAAAACGATGTGGTAAGCATTGCTAAAAATCAAGGAGTAAATGTAGTTAGATTGCGTGTCTGGAAAGATCCAACAGAAGGTAATTCATCACTAGAAGAAGTAAAAGCATTTTCAGAAAGATTAAAATCGAATGGATTAAAAGTTTGGTTATCTGTGCACTATTCCGATACTTGGGCAGATCCTGGGAATCAAAGTATTCCAGAAGCTTGGGAAGGAATCTCATTTGAAGCTCTTAAAGACAGTGTGTATACTTACACCCAAAAAATTGTTACCGAAATCGAACCCGATTATATTCAAATTGGAAATGAAATAAACAACGGTTTCTTATACCCTTTTGGAATTATTTCTACTAACGAAAACCAATTTATTGAACTTGTTTCTAAAGGAGTTCAAGCAGTTAGAGACACCAATAGCAATTCAAAAATTATTATTCATTATGCAGGGACTGATGGTAGTACTAACTTCTTCAACAAACTAAAAAATTTGGACTACGATATCATTGGGATATCCTATTATCCTATTTGGCACGGTAAAAATTTAATTCAATTAGAAGATGCCTTGTTCTCGCTACGTCAAAGCTTTTCAAAAGAGGTAGTCATCGCTGAAACAGCCTATCCTTTTTCTTTAAATTGGAACGATTGGACGAATAATATTGTCGGTTTGGATGAACAACTGGTTCTACCCGAATTTCCAGCTAGTATTGAAGGACAAAAAGATTTTCTACTAAAAATTAAACAACTTACGCAAAATGCTAATTCTCTAGGATTCTGTTATTGGGGTGCAGAATGGGTAGCATTTGACGGTCCACAATCGGCAACGGGTTCACCTTGGGAAAATCAAGCTTTATTCGATTTTAACAATAAAGTGCTACCTGCGATTGAAGCTTTCAACGAATAAAAAAGTGATAACTATTTACAATTCAACAACCAAAAATCAGCTAAAACCAAAGCGGTCATAGCTTCTACAATTGGAACTGCTCTAGGAACTACACACGCATCATGTCGCCCTTTTCCTTTTATAACAACCCTTTTTCCCTTTTTATCAATACTCTCTTGATCTGTCATTAAAGTGGCAACAGGTTTAAATGCAACTCTAAAGTAAATTGGCATTCCATTGCTAATACCACCTTGAATACCAGCAGACAAATTTGTTTGCGTGGTTCCATCTGGGTTAAAGATATCATTATGCTCAGATCCTTTCATCTTAGCAGCACAAAAGCCTGCACCATATTCAAAACCTTTAACAGCGTTAATACTAAACATGGCTTTCGCCAGATTTGCTTGTAACTTATCAAAAATTGGTTCACCTAAACCAACCGGAACATTCTCAGCAACACAAGTAATGGTTCCTCCAATTGTATCTCCTTCTTTTTTAATGCTAGAAATCAATTCAATCATCTTTTTAGCATTTTTTTCATCTGGACATCTGATTTCATTGCTTTCAATAAGTGAAAAATCCAAATCTTGATAAGGCTTATCTATAAAAATTTCTCCTACCGATGAAGTAAAAGCAGTAATTTGAACGTCTTTAATTAGTTGCTTGGCAATGGCTCCTGCTACAACCCAATTTGCCGTTTCACGTGCCGAACTTCTTCCACCACCACGAAAATCACGGTGTGCGTATTTTTTATCGTATGTAAAATCGGCATGTGAAGGACGATATACTTCTTTAAGGTGGTCGTAATCTTTAGATTTTTGGTTCGAATTCTGAATAATAAATCCTATAGGTGTTCCTGTAGTTTTTCCTTCAAAAATACCAGATAAAAATTGAACTATATCTGCTTCCTTTCGTTGTGTAACCAATTTAGATTGACCTGGTTTTCGTCGATTTAATTCGTGTTGAATCTCGTCCAAATTTAATTCCAAACCTGAAGGGCATCCATCTAAGATTCCTCCAATAGCTTCACCATGAGATTCACCAAATGTTGTCAATGTAAGTCTGTTTCCTATAGTATTGTGTGCCATGCCAGCAAAGATAACGAATTGGGACTAGATAAAATGAGCAAAATTATCGCGGCTTTAAAAAGTTAGCTATTATTTTATTGATTGTTGTATTTTTGATGCATCTAAAAGGCATCAATGCAACTAAAAAACTTTTACCATAGCATCCGAAAAATAATAATTTTAAGTCTGTTTGTATTAATAGGTTTTAGCACTTCTTTTGCCCAACAGCCTGATCCTCTTAGAACAAAAGACTATTTAGCTCAAGAAAAATGGGTGGATAGCCTGCTATCTAACATGAGTATTCGTCAAAAGATAGGACAACTTTTTATGATTGCAGCCTATTCCAATAAAGATAGCAAGCACGAAGCTAGTATCAAAAAACTCATAGAAGAGAATGAAATCGGTGGTTTAATTTTTATGCAAGGAACGCCCTTCAAGCAGGCACAACTCACTAATGAATATCAATCAAAATCTAAAATACCTTTGCTGATTGGTTTTGATGGTGAATGGGGTTTGAACATGCGATTAGATTCTACTTATCGTTTCCCTTGGAATATGACACTAGGTGCTATTCGTGATAATAAATTACTTGAAGAAGTTGGAAGGCGCATAGGTGAACAACACAAACGAATAGGAATACATATAAATTTTGCACCAGTTGTTGATATTAATACTAATCCCAACAATCCTATTATCGGAAACAGATCATTTGGAGAAGAAAAAAAGAACGTGACAGAAAAAGCAATTTCTTTTATGAATGGCATGCAAGCATCAGGCGTATTAGCTTGTGGAAAACACTTTCCTGGACATGGAGATACAAGTAAAGATTCTCACAGTGTTTTACCTCAAATCCTTTTTGATTCCATTCGCATTGACAGTGTAGAATTATATCCCTACAAAAAGCTTATCGAATCTAAATTGGCTAGCATCATGACCGCTCATTTGAGTATACCAAGTTTAGAAAAGAACAGCAAAACTCCAACATCTATTTCTAAAAGTGTAATCACCGATTTATTGCAGCACAAGCTAGGTTTCAACGGACTCATTTTTACTGATGCTTTAAATATGAAAGGGGCTACTAATTTTGCCAAGAATGGTGAAATTGACACTGAAGCTTTCCTTGCTGGAAATGATGTATTGCTATTTTCACAAGATGTTCCCAAAGCAATTAGGTATTTGGAAATTGCTCTTAACAATGGTTCTTTTTCAGAAGAAAGAGTAAACTATTCTGTACGTAAAATTTTAAAAGCTAAATACTGGGCAGGACTCAATAACTACAAAGATATTGTGCTTGCAAATATTACCAAGGATTTGAATACGATATACGATGAGGTACTTCACAGAAAACTTGTTGACGCTTCAATCACGCTACTTAAAAACGAGAATATATATCCTATAAAAGATGTTGAACAAAAAATTGGGTATCTAAAATTGGGGGATGAAAATGCCGAAAGCACGTATTTTCTACAAATGCTACAACGATACACAAAAGTAGATGAATTGAAGCTGACGAATTTGAAGCAGCTAGAAAAAGAAGTAAAACAATACGATGTAATAATCCTTGGTTTTCACAAATCCAATGCCCACCCATGGAAAAGTTATAAGTTTACAGAAGACGAAATAGATTTAATTCAACGAATTTCAGCAAATAACAAATGCATTCTCAGTGTTTTTGCTAGTCCCTATAGCTTGTTGCAAATCCCCGACTTTGCTACAATTGAAGGAGTAATTGTAGGTTATCAAAATTCCCAATTTGCCCAGGAACTGACTGCCCAAAAAATATTTGGTGCACTAGAAACAAATGGAAAATTACCAGTAAGTATTGGGGCGCATTTTACATCTGGATTTGGCCTTTTTTCTCATAGTTTAAAACGCCTTTCATATGGAATTCCAGAAGAAGTTGGGATGAGTTCTAAAATGTTACAACGAATTGATTCTATTGCAAATGAAGTAATTACACAGGAAATGGCACCTGGAATGCAGGTTTTGGTTGCGAGGAAAGGAAAAGTCATCTATCAAAAAAGTTTTGGCCATTTCACAGCTGAAAAAAAACAAAAAGTCACCAATTTGGATCTCTATGATTTAGCTTCTATAACCAAAATTTTAGGAGGATTACCTCTTTTTATGAAAGCTGAAGAAGAGGGTCTATATAACTTAGACGATTCTTTGGGCAATTTGATGCCGATACTTAAGGGAACAAATAAAGACAGTATTTCCGTTAGAAGAGCTTTGGCTCATTTCGGACAATTAAAAGCTTGGATTCCTTTTTACATAGCTACTTTAGATAGTGTATCAAAGAAACCTTTGGATACATATTATGCAACAACTCATTCTAAAAAATTCTCTATAAAAATTGCTGAGAAATTATACTTGAGGGAAGATTATCAAGATACTATTTACCAGCGTATTGCTAACTCGGATCTTCGGGAATCACCAGGTTATAAATATAGTGGGCTTATTTTTTACCTGATAAAAAACTATGCTCAAAATACGTTCAAAGAAAAAATGGAAGTGTTGAACGATAAATTATTTTACCTACCATTAGGAGCGTCAAACCTTACATTCAAGCCATTAGAAAAGTTCCCAAAAGATAAAATTGTACCAACAGAAATTGACGATTATTACAGACACAATCTAATTCAAGGAACTGTGCACGATATGGGTGCAGCAATGATGGATGGAGTAAGTGGCAACGCCGGACTTTTTGGGAACAGCAACGATATTGCTAAAATGATGCAAATGTATTTACAAGGTGGTTTTTATGGTGGAAAACGCTATTTTAAATCACAAACAATTGATAAGTTTAACACAAGATACTTTGAAAAAGATTCCGTTCGTCGTGGTTTAGGGTTTGATAAACCACAACTAGATGAGGAAGTTTTGGCAACTTGTGGTTGCATGTCCGATAAAAGCTTCGGACACAGCGGATTTACAGGGACTTACACATGGGCGGATCCCGAAACAGAGCTTTTGTACGTATTTCTTTCAAATCGTGTCTACCCAAACATGGGTAATACAAAACTAGTTGAAGAAAATATTAGAACTAAAACGCAACAGCTTATCGTTGATGCCATTGAGAAAAAATGATTTTTTTACATCAAACTTACACTCTGTTTTTTTATTAAATATAT
>RCNF010002189.1_pt1 | contig 10449 bp, 10 predicted proteins | sample 2041311 | NCBI WGS metagenome assembly RCNF01 (sample SAMN09708228, study PRJNA481090) | Marine sediment metagenome, whole genome shotgun sequencing project. | biome: marine sediment; feature: ocean; material: sediment; isolation source: Sewage treatment plant 2 marine sediment (STP2) ... | reverse complement strand
AGTTGACCCTGGTATTGCTGAAAAAGATATATTTGAAAAGAATGTGGGCCCGGAACAAATAGCAGCAGCTCAGACTGATCTTGTCATCCTTAAAAATTCTATGGCTGAAAAGCTGGGAGGACCACTGGAACAATTAGGCATCCCGGTTGTGTACCTGGATCTGGAAACACCGGAGGTTTTTTACCAGGATATTGCGGTATTAGGTCAGGTGTTTGGAAATACAGATCGGGCAGATGAGATCATTGGCTTTTACCAAGAACGGGTATCCCGAGTAGAAGAGTTAGTATCAAAAGTTGGTTCAGACCAGATGCCGTCAGTCTTGATTCTGGAATACTCTGACCAGGGTGGGGAAGTCGCTTTCAAGGTTCCGCCTGTTTCCTGGCTTCAGACAACCATGGTTGAAACAGCTGGTGGGTCCCCAGTTTGGAAGAGCCTGGAAATCAGTGGCGGGTGGACCATTGTAAATCTGGAACAAATCGCAGCCTGGGATCCGGACCAAATCTATATCATTGATTATTCGGGTAAGGCCGCAGCGGTAAAGGCGGATTTAATGATCAATCCCATTTGGAGCAATCTGAGGGCGGTGCAGGATAACAAGCTTTTTGCATTTGCCTTTGATTTTTACAGCTGGGATCAGCCGGATACCCGCTGGATCTTGGGAGTGCAGTGGCTGGCCACCAAAATCCACCCGAATCTAACTGCAGAAATTGATATCATGGAAGAAGTTTATGCTTTTTATTCAGAGTTATACAATCTCGAACCTGAGGTGATTGAATCGAAGGTCATCCCTATATTAACCGGGGATCTTCCCTGATCGAAGGTAAATGAGAAATAAAACGCTCTCGAGAACGTTATTGCTCCTGGGGTTGGGAGTCCTGGTGATACTGCTGGCTTCAATTTTTATTGGCCGTTATCCAGAACCATACTGGCTTCCTCCAAAACTATTAGGAGAGGATCAACTTGCAAGACAATTGGTCTTGAATTTGCGCCTTCCCCGACTGTTAACCGCTTTATTGCTGGGGATGATCCTTTCCGCAGCAGGCTCTATTTTACAAATGATTTTTAGGAACCCCCTGGTTGAACCCGGTTTTCTGGGCGTCTCCCAGGGGGCTGCTTTTGGCGCCGCTGTCAGTATTTTGTGGTTGGGCAAACATCCATTGACAATTGAGTTAACCGCTACTTTTTTTGGTTTGCTGGCGTTGGGATTATCGTATTTGATTTCTACCCGGATCCGTTATGGTGGTTGGGTGCTGCGGCTGGTTTTGTCTGGAGTGGCGGTTTCAGCTCTGTTCTCAGCAGGTGTGGGAATCCTGAAATACATTGCTGATCCCCTCACTGAATTGCCTGAGCTTACCTTCTGGCTCTTGGGAGGATTATATAGTGTAACCTGGCGTGATTTTCTTTATGTCCTGCCATTTGCGCTGGCTGGTATTTTCACAGTATATGCCATGCGCTGGCGAGTTAATCTGCTTTCCCTGAACGATGACACGGCTTTTTCTTTGGGTGCCTCATTAACCCGCGAACGAATAATTTTACTGACAGTGACTATATCAGCTGCAGCCGCCCTCACCGCGATCAGTGGAGTGATAGGTTGGGTTGGTTTGATTGTTCCTCATATTTCCCGCCGATTGTTTGGAGCAAGTGCGGAAAAATCCATCCCGGCAGCCATGCTCATTGGAGGAGCGTTTACCATGATAGCGGACGATCTGGCCAGGACGCTGCTTCCGGGAGAAATCCCCCTTGGTATCCTAACCTCTTTAATTGGCGCAATCCTCTTTATTTATTTGATGATCAGCATCGGAGTAAAAGTGAGGCGGGATGGATAGGATACTTTCCCTGGAAAATATCCATTTCCGGTACTATCCGGATGACCCTAATGTACTGTCCAATCTTTCATTGGAAATACCAGCTGGAAAAGTAACGGCTATCTTGGGACCCAATGGTACTGGGAAAACCACCTTGCTTCATATTCTTCTGGGATTACTTAAACCGCTTAATGGTGTAGTAAAAGTATCCGGGAAATCTCATAAAGAGTATTCTAGGCGTGAACTCAGCCAGATGATCGGGTTGGTTCCCCAATTTGAAAGTATTCCCTTTAATTTTTCGGTCTTTGAATATGTATTGCTGGGAAGATCTCCTTATTTAAAACCACTCCAGCTTCCTGGTCCTGAAGATTTCAGGATCACTGAAGAAGCCCTTCAGGCTGCCGGGGTTGATCACCTAAGCAATAAACCCGTCAACGAAATCAGCGGAGGAGAGCGCCAGCTGGTCCATATTTCTCGCGTCTTAACCCAGCAAACCCAAATTTTATTATTGGACGAACCCACTGCACACCTGGATCTGGAAAATCAGAACCGGATCCTGAGTTTATTAAAACAAATGTCATCTCAAGGGAACACGGCTGTTCTGACCACTCATGATCCCAATGCAGCTATTTTTGCTGCGGACTATTTTGTCCTGATGAACCGCGGTAAGATTGCAGCCCAGGGCAATCTGGACGAGGTGATCACTGCGAAAAATCTATCAAAGATCTACCGAACACCCATCCGGGTAGAACAAACCAATGGGTATACGATGGTAGTAATGGATAAACATTGATGAAGTCGGGCGAGATAATTCTACTTACCGGAAAACTACAATCCGGCAAGACCAATTTTTGTCTTGATCTTGCCCAGAATGCTAAGGATATGGGTTTCAATCTGGCCGGTGTTCTTTCACCGGGAGTATTTCATCAAGATGAAAAAATCGGGATTGATGTCATCAATCTGAATAGTTGGGAGAGGCGGCGATTGGCTGTACTCCGGGGTAGAGGGCAGACGGGACTAGAAACCCGACGTTGGTCTTTTTATCCCGAGATAGTGGATTGGGGGAATCAAGTCCTGAAAAATGCTGTTCCTTGTGATTTATTGATTGTAGATGAATTAGGACCATTGGAATTTGAACGAGAGGAAGGATGGATTGCCGGACTTTCAGCTGTGGATAGCGGGGAATATCAGGCAGCTCTGGTTGTGATAAGACCCTCTTTATTAAAGATGGCAAATCAACGCTGGAAGGTTTCCCGTCTGCACGATTTGGATGAACCTCAAAATGACTCGTTTTCAAGTGAGGAACTATTGGCAAGGTTAATTGTTGAGGGGAAGAAATCTAACTAAGTGCCTATCCCTGTTTCCCCTGCAAGGTATAATATACGCTGTACAACCATAGGATAAAACTTAAAGGAGTATTAAAATGTTCGGTAATCTTGGTACAACAGAACTGGTTATTATTCTGGTTATCGTCGTCGTTATATTTGGTGTCGGCCGGATAGGAAAAATCGGTGGTGAGCTTGGCAGCAGCATAAAAGCATTTAAGGAAGGTCTGCAGGGTGAAGACGAAGAGGAAACCGACGAGGAAGAGAAAGAATCCTGAAGTCAGTCCCCAGGACAGTGATTTTCCTAAAATATTCCCTCAGAAGTAAAGGGAATTAATACTATTGTCAGGAACCGCTGTTTGTTGAAGCGGTTCTTTGATTGAGATCATAGGATATTTGGATCATCCCTGATATACAGATCCAGATTTATCTCGAATTGCAGGAATGAGGAAAATGTGAAAGAGAAAATTAAAGCTTTTTTCAGACGAATCACCAAACCCTTCCGGCTGATTGGTAAGTGGATATCAACCCCTTTTAAAAAAACTGTCGATTTTTTCCAAGAAGAACCCGGTGATGCGCCGATGATGGACAGCCTCCAGCTAGCTTTTGAAGAGCCGGCAAGTTTTTTGGAACATGTGGGAGCACTGCGAAAACATATCCTGCGGTCGATAGTAGTGTTGCTAATTTGTGCGGTAATCGGTTTCGCTTTTCTCTCCCCCTTGCTTGAGTTTATCGCTCAACCAATAGGAGGGCTTTCAGAGCTGCAAGCAGTAGATGTGACAGAACCCATCGGGGTTGGAATGCGGGTTGTCTTGCTGGCTGCATTTGCGGTTGCTCTTCCCTACATTATCTTCGAAATATTCCTATTTATTGCTCCAGCTCTCCCCAGGCGAGCCAGAGTGATCGGATTATTCACTATCCCTCTTGTGGTCATCTTTTTCTTTGGCGGAATGGCATTTGCATATTACCTGATTTTGCCAACTGGTCTCCCGGTCCTATTAAATTTCCTTAATGTTTCCACCCAGATCAGGCCATCCTCCTATGTTCGATTTGTGACCAACTTGATGTTCTGGATAGGGGCTTTGTTTGAATTTCCACTACTGGCTTACATCTTAACCGTAATGAGAATTTTATCGCCCTCTGTACTGCTCAAAAACTGGCGGATTGCCGTGGTGGTGATATCTGTTTTATCTGCCTTAATTACACCTACTATTGATCCGATTAATATGCTCCTGGTGATGGTGCCGCTGATGTTGCTCTACGGCCTAAGTATTTTGCTCTCTCTCCTCGCAGGAGGTAAAAGAGTCCCGGCAGAGGAATCCTGAAAAACTTAAGTCCTTAATATAACAAATCCCAAATCTTGTTAATTTGGGATTTGTTATTTTTCTTTCGTAGATCGCGATTTAAAGGCTGGCTATTTTCCCCCGATTCTTTATAGCTGCAGATTATGCTTCAGTGTCAATAAAACCCGGCCATTCCCCTGATCACCCATCCCCATTGGGAACCCAGGTAAGAACTGTGGTGCCCTTATCCGGGGCGGAATCAATTTGAATTCCTCCTCCAACTTTTTGGGATCTGCGCTGCATATTGGCAAGTCCATGCCCCAGGGTCGCTTCAGTCTTATCAATATTAAACCCAACTCCGTTATCCACAATTTGCAGATAAATGTTGCCGTTCTCTTCCCAGAGTCGGAGATCGGTTTTGGTGGCTTTTGAATGACGGGCGGTGTTGGAGAGGGATTCCTGGGCAATGCGGAACAACGTAACAATATTCTGATAATTTGTGTTAAGTGGTGCTTTGATTTCGTCCTTTAAACTTCCAGGAATTTTGGAGTTGTTCTCTAATTCCTGGAGTAAAAGATCCAGGTTTTCAGAAAAAGTTTTATTTTCCTGGAGTTGGCGGGGACGTAAATCAGAGATATATGCCCGAATATCAGTGATTGTGCTGTTAATTCCATCTGTAGCAAAATCTAATTTTTCCAGGCTTTCAGTGCGGTCTCCCTCAATGATGGCTTTAACATAATCCAGGGTGAGACCAATTGAATATAAAGATTGGATGATTCCGTCGTGTAAATCCATCCCGATCCGTTCACGTTCCTCAAGGACCGCGATGTGTTTCGTCTGCTGCTGGAGCAGCGCATTCTGAATAGCTGTGCCGGTCCACATTCCGATTGTTGTCAATAAATCCAGCTCTCGGGCTGAATAGACGCGATCCTTTTTGCTGGAAAGGGTCATTACACCAACCACTTCCCGCGTTGCCTGGAGGGGGATCACTGCCTGGCAGGTAAAGCCAGCTTTGGCAATGGCTGGACGCATTATTCTTGGATCCGACTCTAGATTGTAAACCACCAGGGGTTTGTTTAAACCAACGGCTTTGCCAACTACTCCATCGCCGATCCGGAAAACACTTTTGGTGTAGAAAGCTTCAAAATCATCACCCCGGAGCAGAGAAAGCCTTAATTCCTTTCCCCCCCGGTCTAATAAGAAAATTTCCCCGGTTTCAATTTCCAGGTATTGCAATACATATTTTAATGTCCGGCTCATGATTTCCTTGATATCCCAGGAGCCCGCAATTCCCTGGGCGAGGTCGTTTATCAGTGATAAATCTTCGTATTGCTGGTTTAGGGTTTTATCCCGTTCAAGGAGGTGGTTGTATAACTGGGCATTGGTGATTGCAACTGCTGCGTAAGCCGCCAGGGTTTTCATCAACCGCTCATCATCACCGGTGAATTCAGTGGAGTCAAGTTTGTTGGTTAAGTAAATTTGCCCCAGGATTTTTTCGCCTGTGATGATCGGAACTCCCAACATAGAAGTCATCTCTGGGTGGTATTTCGGGAAACCGGAATAGCGGGGGTCTTGCATAATTTCCGGGATGCGTATGACCTCGTGTTTGTTTTGAAGCTCTCCCAACAAACCCTTGCCTTTTGGCGGGTGCGGCATCAAACTAATTTCTTCCTCAGACATACCGGTATGAATGAAATTAACTACCTTTCCATCTTTGTCCCGGATTGCAAGAGCTGCATATTTAGCTTCAACCTGAGCCTGGGCCAGGCGGACAATACGCCACAAGACAGTTTCCAGGGATAAATCCTGGACTAGATCCTTGCTTGCTTGATACAAAGATCCTATTTGATCTTCTAATTCCTTTTTGGTTTTTCGGGTCATAGTATCTATCCAGAAGACATTTTACCTTATCTGTTTTGATTTTGATAGTTTTTGCTAGTCTTGGTAGCGTATCTTATAAACTACTTAGAAAGATTGGATGTTTTTCATTCAGGCAGGGGTTCTTATGAAGAAAGAGGGTAAAAGCTCTCGGATCAAGGGTTTTTATGATTTTTCCCTTGAAAAACGGCGTCAAATATTGATCGAAAATGGATTCCTGACAGCAAAAGATCTGGAAAATCTAGATCTGGATGGGGGTCTTCCTCTGGAAACAGCGGAAAATATGATAGAAAATGTAATTGGTCTATTCAGTTTACCGCTGGGAGTTGCCCTGAATTTTACGGTCAACGGAAAGGATGTCCTAGTCCCAATGGTAGTCGAAGAGCCTTCAGTAGTCGCTGGAGCTTCTTTTATGGCAAGGCTGGCACGGGAGGGGGGCGGATTTACTGCTCGTGCTTCAGATCCCGTGATGATCGGTCAGTTACAAATCCTGGATTTAAAGGATCTTTCAGCTGCTGAGAAAACAATTCTAGAACACAAAGAGGATTTACTGGCAAGCTTAGAGGGTGTTGATCCGATCTTGATCGATCTGGGTGGAGGACCCCGGGATTTGGAAGTCAGGAAGATCGCCAATTCAGCAATTGGACCCTTCCTGATAGTTCACCTGTTGTTTGATGTGAGAGATGCGATGGGCGCCAATGCGGTAAATACCGCCTGTGAGAGGTTAGCTCCAGCCCTGGAAAATATTACAGGAGGTAGAGTTCACCTGCGCATCCTATCCAACCTGGCTGATCAGCGCCTGGCGAAGGCGGAGTGTACCATTCCAGTCAAAACCCTGGCTTTTGGTGATTATTCAGGCGAGCAAGTCCGGGATGGGATCATAGAAGCCTGGGCTTTCGCAGATGCAGATTCATACCGGGCAGCAACTCACAATAAAGGCATCATGAATGGAGTTGACGCGGTCCTCCTAGCTACAGGAAATGATTGGAGAGCGGTGGAAGCAGGGGCGCACGCCTATGCCGCCAGGTCAGGATTTTACCGGTCTCTTTCAACCTGGTCCAAGGATCAAAGTGGCAATCTACAGGGAAGATTGGAATTGCCGCTGGCGGCAGGCATCGTTGGTGGAGCTACCCGGGTTCATCCGGGCGCAAAAACAGCCTTAAAGCTGATGGATGTAACTTCCGCCCGGGAGTTGGCGGAAATTATTATATCGGTTGGCCTGGCACAAAATCTAGCAGCTCTCCGGGCTTTAGCGACAGATGGTATCCAGCAAGGGCATATGCGATTACATGCCAGGCAGGTTGCGATTGCCGCCGGGGCTGAAGGAGAGCAGATCAATCAACTGGCGGAACAATTGATAACAGATAAAAAAATTCGAATAGATCATGCAAAAACAATCTTTGATAATTGGAAATAAACTGCGAAAAACTACAACAATCCCCCGAGTTTATTATGGAAAATGAACAGACTAAAAATAGAGTGATGAAACCCTCCCAGCCTGTAGGTATTATCGGGTACGGTGCCTATGTGCCCCAGTACAGGCTTCCTGCGACTGAAATTTCCCGGATCTGGAAAGGTGGATTGGCTCTTGAGCCGATCGTGGAGAAATCTGTACCGGGAATCGATGAAGACGTGATAACCATGTCCATTGAAGCAGCCCGAAACGCGATGATGAGAGCGGATGTAAATCCATCGGATATCCGGGCAGTGTGGATTGGGTCAGAATCTCACCCCTATGCAGTTAAACCGACCTCTACAGTAGTTGCGGAAGCCCTGGGAATTACACCCTACACTCAGGCGGCTGATTGGGAATTTGCCTGTAAAGCTGGTACGGAAGCCATGGTTGCGGCTATGGCTTTGGTGGGTTCCGGGATGGGAAAATATGCCCTGGCAGCAGGAATGGACACAGCCCAGGGGAAACCCGGGGACGCACTTGAATATACATCGGCAGCGGGAGGTGGAGCTTTTATTATTGGACCGGCCGAAGAATCTCTGGCCGTGATTGAAGGAGTAACCTCATTTGTCACCGACACTCCTGATTTCTGGCGCCGGGAACATCAAATATACCCAGAACATGGGGGACGGTTCACCGGTCAACCAGCATACTTTAAGCACATCCAGAGCGCAGTAAATACCTTGCTGGATGAAATGGGGACAAAACCAGAAGAATATGATTTTGTGATCTTTCACCAACCAAATACCAAATTCCCCCAGCGGGTGGCAAAGGCGCTGGGATTTACGCCTGCTCAGATGGAAAAAGGTTTTTTATCCCCCAGAATAGGAAATGCATACTCGGGTTCATCATTACTTGGATTGACTGCGGTCCTTGATATCGCTGAGCCAGGAAACAAGATACTGATGGCTTCTTTTGGGTCAGGCGCTGGTTCAGATGTAATCTCATTCCAGGTTATGGAGAATATTATATCTCGCAGAGGAAAAGCGTTAACCACGGAAGATTATATTAACCGGCGGATAGAAATTGACTACGCCGAATATGCCAGAATGAGGGGCAAAATTATCCTGAAATAGAATAATTTTCCTTTTTTGGAGGGGTTGCTGCCTGGAAATTGATAGTTCTTGATAGTCCGACCCCAGTATACTGTCCCTGTTGAGTTGCTGATTTACCAGTAGCTGGACTTGAACAGGAGTAGGAAAATTATGGATATACCGCGCCACTGGCGTTTGAACAAACAGCGTTACGCATTAACCGGTGAAGTTTGTCCGCACTGCAACGCCAAAATATTTCCTCCCCGGGATGTATGCCCGGAATGTGGTGATGAAGCAAAAACTGAATTTGAATTCAGTGGAAAGGGTGAAGTATATTCCTTCACTGATATTTACAATGCGCCAGAGGGTTTTGAAGAAACCATCCCTTATACGGTTGCCCTGGTGAAGTTGGATGAAGGTCCTGTTGTGACAGCCCAGTTAACAGATATCGGCGACCGCCGGGTTGAAATAGGTATGCCGGTAGAAATGATCACTCGAAAACTCCGTTCAGATGGTGATGATCGAGGTCTGTTGGTTTATGGATATAAATTCCGACCGCAGATGGGCGCCTAGATAATTTCTTAACCATAGATAGAACCCCTTTCATAAGAAAGGGGTTTTTAATTTAATAGTTCCAGATTAATATGATCCTTGTGGTTATAGAATTCTGAGTTTAATAAACTCCAAATTCTATGGTTGCTAAGGAATTAGATAGGTATCATGAATTTCGCCCTGGGGATCAATCAGCGTAACTGTCTCCCCTGGCTGCCAGATCGGATCTGACAATCCCAGGTAAAGTTCTATGGGATTGGAGCTTCCTTCTTTGGTGTAGATGTTGACAGCACCCTGACTGTGAAGTTCCAGACTCGCCAGACCAGATTGTTCCAGGATGGAATATTCGTTGTTATTCTCATCTTTTATGCGCCAATCCTGAAGTGAAATGGTATCTCCAGCAGCAGTCCCTGGCTGGGTCAACCGGATATATTCTGTGGCCAGATTTCCAACACCGCCAACTTCACCGATTTTAATCAACAGATTGGAAATATCTTCAGAGGTTTCTCCCGAAGAGGATGAAACAAATTGTTCAGCAGCTTGTTCCGGATTATCAAACAAGATATTTTTTAGCCGGGTGTTTTCCCAAAGAAAGAGAACTACCAGGATAGTCACTGCGGAAACGACAATATTCAAGACAACATAGAAAGTCAGTTTTTTTGCCTGATTCATGGTCAGATTCAATCTCCAGTAAGCTACGAGTGAGGCTTGATAATTATTATACCTCAGAGGGAGTTTGTGTCAATTTTTAATGGAAAATACTCGGATTTTTCAAGAAAATGTAGATACATTGACATCTTAGGTTTAATAGTCTGTAGCTTCGGGTGTAGTTTGTATGCAATTAGGAATTTACAGATGGAAAATCTACCACTTCTACCAATGGTCAGGCAGATTTTCCCTAAGAAGGTGACACTTTGTACACTTAATAAGCTTGATACTCCGCGTTTATAACGAGCGTCTGATTAAAGATCAGGTGGTACACAACGGTTTTGAGCAGAGGCGCCTGGCTTCGTCCTGTCACAGGTTATTTCAGCATTTCAGGTCGCTTCCAGCGAATTGTTATACCGAATTCTAGCTACGCAAGTGCTGGTCTAGGGTCATAAAAAAGAATTTCCTCAC
>RCNF010002188.1_pt1 | contig 10449 bp, 8 predicted proteins | sample 2041311 | NCBI WGS metagenome assembly RCNF01 (sample SAMN09708228, study PRJNA481090) | Marine sediment metagenome, whole genome shotgun sequencing project. | biome: marine sediment; feature: ocean; material: sediment; isolation source: Sewage treatment plant 2 marine sediment (STP2) ... | reverse complement strand
TGGTGCGAAAGGGGGGACTCGAACCCCCACACCCTTGCGGGCACAAGAACCTGAATCTTGCGCGTCTACCAATTCCGCCACTTTCGCACACAGACGGGACGTGCATCGTAGATCCGGGTGGGTCGACTGTCAAGGTTGAATCCCCGGCAGAGCTTGTTGGGTGATAGGCTGTCGGTGAAATTGAAATGGACGGAAAAACCGAAAGGAGAATGAGTTGAAGTTGAACATCAAAGCCTTCGCCCTGACCTGCGGCATCCTGTGGGCGCTGACCATGTTGTTGATGACCGTGTTCATGGTGCTGCGGAACGATCTATGTTCCATCATGGACAACTTTTCGTCGATCTATTACGGCTACACGGTGAGCTGGTCCGGCGCGGTCATCGGCACCGTCTGGGGTTTCATTGACGGCTTGATCGGCGGCGCGGTCTTTGCCTGGCTCTACAACAAGCTCGCAGGCGGGCAGAGCCCGCCGAATTAGGAATTAGGAATTTCGGACACCCTTTCACTCTCCCCAAGGACAGAAACACAGGGCGCATGACTGGGTGGGCTGCATTCCTCATTCCGAATTCCTCATTCCTAATTCAAAATGTTGTGCTTCAATAGGGCCGATGGCGAATACAACCAACACAAGTGAAATCGACGCCGAACGCGTACTTGCTGCGATCCACGAGCGCGGACAGAAGGGTCTGACGATCCAGCAACTGGTTAACCGGCTGGCTGCGGAACACGACACGGATCGATCGGAGACGCGGCACCTTCTGCGTCCGGTCCTCAAGAAATTGCAACGCGATGGGCAGGTGGTGCTGGGGCGCGGTAAACGGTACTTCGTGCCGGAAGCCTCGGATCTCGTGAGTGGGCAGCTGCGTCGTGTGCCGGGCGGCAACGTGGAGCTGGTGGCGCCGAGTCTCGCCGGGCCGCCGGTACGGGTCCCGCCGCGCGGTCTTCGCGGGGCGCTCGACGGCGACACCGTGTTGGTGCGGTTGGAAAAACCGCGCAAACGAGCCCGGGCGGACGGCGTTCGTGAGGGCGTGGTGGTGCGAGTGATCGAGCGCAGCCGCAGCGAGATCGTCGGGCGATGGATGGTTGGCGGTGGGCGGCCGCACGTTCGCCCACTGGATCGGCGGATGCGTTTCAAGGTCACGCCGACGGGCTCCCGGGTCGAAGGACAGCCGACCGAGGGCGAGATGGTTGTGATTTCGCTGGATACGGTGGACTCCCAGGGCGAACACGCCCGCGGCGTCCTGCTCGAACGGCTGGGCCACGTCGCGGACCCGGGTGTGGTGGAACGGGTCGTTTTGCGGCTCAACGGCATCGAAACCGAGTTTTCGGCGGCCGCGCTCCAGGAGGCTGAGCTGCTGCCGGGAGAGATCTCGGACGAGGAGATCGCCCGCCGCGAAGACCGTCGGGGCGAGTTGGCGATCACGATCGACGGCAGTACCGCACGGGACTTCGACGACGCGGTCAGCGCCCGTCAGGGCCAGAATGGCGCGATAGAGGTCGAGGTGCACATCGCCGACGTCAGCCATTTCGTGCGCCCGGGCATTGCGCTGGACGATTCGGCCGCAGAACGCGGCACTTCGGTCTATCTCCCGGGTGTGTGTGTGCCGATGTTACCGGAACGGCTGTCCAACGATCTGTGTTCGCTGCGCGAGGATGTGGACCGTTTGACGTTCAGCGTGCGCTACACCGTCAGTCGGGAGGGCAAGATCACCTCGGCAACGACGTATGACTCGGTGATCAGATCGCGTCGCCGTTGTACCTACGGCGAGGTGGCCGAGTGGTTGGAGATGCCGCGCACCCAGTGGCCGGCGGAGACGGCAGACTTTGCGGATTCCCTCGACCTTCTGGCCGAGGCCGCGGCGCGGTTGGGCGCTGCGCGTCGCGAGCGCGGCAGCCTCGATTTCGACCTTGCCGAGCCGGAACTGATCCTGGATCCCGAGGGCCGGGTGGTGGCCATTCAGCCAGCGGCCCGCAATCGCGCCCACCGTTTGATCGAAGAACTGATGGTGGCCGCCAACAGCTGCGTGGCGGGGATCCTGATGGCGGCCGATCAGCCTGGGCTCTACCGGGTGCACGACCAACCCGAGCCGTCGCGGGTCGAAGAGCTCAAACAGGTTGTGTCGGACCTCGGTCTGCGGCTCAAGGGCGATTCGCAATCACTGAGACCGGCGGCGCTGCAGGAGCTCCTCGAGGCGGCCGATGGCAGGCCCGAGGAGCGGCTGATTGACATGCTGGTTCTGCGGACGCTGGCGCGGGCTCTCTACAGTCCTGATCCGAGGGGACACTACGCCCTGACCACCGACGAGTACCTCCACTTCACGTCGCCGATCCGGCGCTACCCCGATCTGGTGGTCCACCGGATGCTGCGGCAGCTCAACCACGATGGCCCGATGCGGGGTGGCGAGCGGCGGGTGGCCGTTGAGGCCGAGCTCAAGGAATTTGGCGAGTCCTGTTCGGCGGCCGAACGCCGGGCCGAGGCTGCGGAGCGGGCGGCCGTCGAATGGAAGACCATTCTCTTCCTGCGCGAACGGGAGGGCGAGGTCTTTGCCGGCCACATCTCCGGTGTGACCGACTTCGGGCTTTTTGTTCGCCTCGACGAGATCTCGGTCGACGGGATGGTCCATATCTCCGAGCTCGGCGACGACTACTACCAGTACGACGATCGGCGCCACCGCTTGGTGGGAGAGCGAACGGCAAGGGTGTGGCGGTTGGGCGACGCCATCGAGGTGAAGCTGGCCCGGGTCGACCTCGAATCGATGCAGCTCCAGTTCCTGCCGGTAGGGATCAAACCCGACGCACGCGCCGCACGCAAGACCGGACGGCCGAGGAAAAAACGCCTCAAAAGGTAACGCATCTGCGATGCACGAGATTCAAGTTCGGCGCAGCAGGCGGGACGCCTGCCCCACAATTTTCGTCTCGAGCGAGCCGCGGAGCGGCGACAGAAATTAGCCTGGGGCGTTAGCTGTTCCGTATCAGGAGATCGGTAACAGAATCGTATCAGGACATAGGTAACACCTCGGGTGCCGACACAGGACGGACCACCGCGGTGGTCCGTCCTGTGTCGAGGTCGATTTCTCGAATGTACATGTGCCGATAGGTGACGAGGAGTCGATTGTCCATTTCACGACACCAGACCCGTTCTCCCGCCAGAGCCTTACAGGCGTAGTATTGCCGGCCCTTGTAGACGAGGTTTCCCGCGTCGCTGACTCGCCTGAGATCGGACTCTTCGGGATACTCCCATTCAGGAGGATTCGGATTGAATGGCCTCGGGCTTGGTGTGTATCTCGCTGATGGCACGTCCATGTCGAGAGCTTCGTGGGGCCGTACCTCGTTGTAAACCTGGCGAAAGTGACTGAGGGCCTTTGCGATGCCTTCTACGCTCTGAGGCACCCCTCGGTGCTTCAATTCCTGTTTCATCGTCCGATGAAATCTCTCCACCTTCCCCTGCGTCTGAGGATGTCCTATCGATCCATTAATGAGCCTTATCCCCTGCTTTATCAGGCTCACGCTAAATCTCGTCAGCCCCTGTGCATTGCTCGAATTCCACCATGGCGTCCCGTGGTCCATCAGCATCGCTTCCGGCACTCCATGGGCCTCAAAACATCGCTCGACGCACGGCTGGACAAGGTCGCGGCTCGTTCGTGTCAACGCAAACAACCCCACCGCGTAACGACTGTGGTCATCCAGTATCGACAACGGATAACACCTACTTCTGCCACCAAGCAGATACTCACCCTTGAAATCCATCTGCCACAGCTCGTTCGGCTGGGACCTCTCGAATCTCTTGGTGGCTGCTTTGCTCGATGCTTCCTTCGACACCAGTCCTCGCCGTTTGATGATTCGATCGATCGTCGCCGTCGACAGCGACACCCCCTCTCTATTGAGCAGCTCGTGGAGCTTCGGTCCCGACCACCCGTACTCGAGCCGAAGCTCCACGACTCGATCCTCTATTACCTTTGGTGTCTTCTTTGGCTGTCCTCTGGGCCGTCGCGATCGATCTGAAAGCAACGGAAACCCTCCCTCTTTGTACCTTCCAAGCCATTTGTGCCCTGTCTTTCGACTTACGTCGAATTCACGGCAGAGATCACTGATGCTCTCATCGCCGCTTCGAGCCCTCACCACGAACTCGATCCTCTGGCTCAGCACATCGGTCTCCTTCCAAGGCATCAATCACCTCCGGCTTCAACCGAAAGCATGCCTCATGGTGTTACCTATGTCCTGATACGAAAGTGTTACCTATGTCCTGAGGTCGTACAGCTGACGCCCCGGGCTACCTCTCTTCCGCCCCTCCGGGGCTGTCGTGGTACCGAAAGGAGAGAAGCCACCTTCAACATTGTTTGCCCGAATCATCGTGCCGACAGATGCTCGTGAATCAAACAATATTGAAAATGGCACCTCCACCGCACGAGGCTCGTATCCGCACGCCCTTGAAGAAGAGCCGCCAAGCGGCGGCGTGTGGATGGAAATTCCGAATTCCTAATTCCTAATTCCTAATTCGAAAAAAGCCCCCTTCCGCCGGGAGGTGGTTGGCGGAAGGGGTCAGAAGGTCGCCGGGCAGCTGCCCGGAAACCGAGAATCGTGGTCGCCCCGGTCAGTCCATCTGTTTGCGCAGGATCGCCGGGATTTCGTAGTCGTCGCTCTGGTTGATCCCGTACTCCGAGTTGGGCCCACCGGGGACCAGAAAACGGCTCGCTCGGGTCGGTGTCTTCTCCTCGAAGTCCGGTTCGATCTGCGATCTCGCCGTGGTTGCCGGGAAGTGAGAGCTGTCGGGAATCGCGTGGAACCCGGTTGCAATCACGGTCACCTGCAATCCGTCACCGAGCTGTGAGTCGACCACCGCGCCGAACAGGATCTGGGCATCGGGGTCGGCGCCTTCGGTGATGATCTCGGCCGCCTCGTTGATTTCGTTGAGGGTCACATCTGTGCCACCGGTGATGTTGATCAACAAACCGCGCGCGCCCTCGATCGAGGTCTCCTCGAGCAGCGGCGACGCGATGGCCTGCTGTGCGGCTTCGACGGCCCGGTGCTCGCCGGATGCGGTGCCGACACCCATGATGGCGTGGCCCATGCCCTTCATCACGGTGCGAACATCGGCGAAGTCGCGGTTGATGAGCCCCGGAACAGTAATGATGTCGGCGATCCCCTGCACCGCCTGACGCAGGACGTCGTCGGCAATGCTCATGGCTTCGGTGAAGTTGGTGTTGCGCTCGACAAACTTGAGTAACCGGTCGTTGGGGATCGTGATCAGGGTATCAACGTGCTCTGCGAGCATGTTGATCCCTTCTTCGGCCACGTTGCGGCGCCGAGAGCCCTCGAAGGAGAAGGGTTTGGTCACCACAGTGACCGTCAGCGCACCGACGTCCTGCGCCATCTGCGCGATGATCGGTGTCGCACCGGTGCCGGTGCCGCCGCCCATGCCGCAGGTGATGAAGATCATGTCGGCACCGTCGAGCAAATCGAAGATCTTCTTGTCCGCCTCGAGGGCCGCGTTGCGACCCACCTCCGGGTTGGCACCCGCCCCGAGCCCGCGGGTCAGTTCCGCGCCGAGCTGGAGCTTGATTGGGGCCCGGCAGTTCGACAGTGCCTGGGCGTCGGTGTTGGCCGCGATGAATTCGACGCCGGCGAGACCGGCATCAATCATGCGGTTGACCGAGTTGCAGCCACCACCACCGACACCGATCACCTTGATCCGGGCCGGGGCCGGCGTCTCGTCGAGAAGAATCGCCGGCCCACCATCGACCAATTTCAGTTCCCTGGTTTCATCTTCGTTGCCATCCGGCTCCGTCAGCACACCATCATCAAACTCGATCATGTCCACCTCCCATTTCGAAAATATCTCCGAGAGCGGAACGGAGCCATACAAGGATGCTGCCCCGGTTCTCTCGCGCAGTCAACGTGTGATGTCGTCGAGCATGCTGCAGGCGAATCAGACCGCACGCAACAGCCCATTCCGGTCCTGAGACCGGTTCCACTAACCCGGCCAAAGCACGCGGCATCCCGAGCCGCACGCGGTGACCGAAGATCGTTTCCGCCACTTCTTCGAGCCCTTCCAGCCGCGACCCGCCGCCTGTCAGAACGACCCCTCCACGTGGAACTCTGTCGAGCCCCTGGCTCACCAGAACCCGGTGCACACCGATACAGAGATCGCGCGCCCGCTCGTGCAGGATCTCGGCCGCAAACGCTGCCGGGTGGATCTGGTTGCCATCGGCGCCGAGGGTCGGCACTTCCACCGCTGCGGTATCCAGCCCTTCGCGATCGAACGCGGCACCCACCTGCATCTTGATTCGCTCGGCAGCCGCCGATGTGGTCTTGAGCATGGCCGCGAGATCGGCGGTGAAGTGCCGTCCGCCGATCGGTACCGCACCCGACGAGGCCAGTACGCCCTCGGCAAAGAGCACCCACTCGGTTGTGGCGTGGCCGATATCGAGCAACAGACAGCCGAGCTCCTTTTCGTCCCGGGTGAGGACGGCCTGTGCCGCTGCCAGGGGCTCGAACATCAGCTGTTGAATCTTGATTGCGGCGTGGTTGACCGCCTGCTCGACCGTCTCCGAGTGGGTTCGGTTTGCGTACAGAACGTATGCAGATGCATCGAGACGGGTGCCCGGCATGCCCACCGGATGATCGAGCCCCGACTGGCCATCGAGAGCAAAACCGCAAGTGATGATGTCGAGAACCCGGTAGTCCTCGGGGATCGAGACCTGGGCACAGGCCGCCAGCGCCCGCTGGAGATCCTCGGCCGTGACCGTATGGTCGCGCCCGGTGACCGGCACCGACGCCCTCGAGGGCACCCCGAGAATCGGCAGACCGCCGATACCCACATGGGCGATCTCCACCGGCACCGAGGCCATCGCCTCGGCCTCTTCAGCTGCGACCCTCACTGCACCCGAAACCTCATCGAGGCTGGCGATGACACCCTTGCGGGCACCGTCGTGGCGGGCCTGGCCACAGCCCCGGATCACGAGCTGCTCCTCTTCGATCTCACCAACCACCACCGCCACCGCGGACGATCCAATATCGATGCCGACCAGGGGACGGGTATCGTTCATACGCCACCCCCGATCACGATCCTGTCCGACCGCCGCAGATCGGCCCACGGCTGGACGATCTTGCCCGACGCAAAGGCCGCACACCACGACTGCTCTGCAGCCGAGCCCCGGGGTCGGATGTGAAGAACGACCGGCGCCCGGCCATCGATCGCGGTGAGTTGAAGACGGTAATCGCCCGGGGTGACGCGCTGCACCATTGCCACGCGAACACCCGCAACATCTTCGATACGTCGTGCGGCCTCGAGCCCGCGTCGCCGGTCGGCGTCCGCTGAAAATCCCTCGAGCACCGGCGTGACGGCACCCTCGAGTCTCCCCGTGAGACTGCCGTCAGCGCCCACCCCGTGCCAGCTGCTTCCGACCCGCAAACTGCCCTGCGTGGGGGCGGTTTCGGCACGCACAACGATGGTGTCCGGCAGCAAGAAGTCAACCCGGACCTCGCCCACTCCCGGCCATATCTGGATTCGTTCCTTGATGGCCCCGACATCGAGACCGATTGCCGGCTGTCCCACCAACTCCTGCAGCGACGCCACCGCCGACTGCGGCAGCTTGGGGCAGGCGTCGATCTGAACATGTTCGACCCGCCACATCGGGACGGCAAGCAACATGAACGGCACCACGGACAGCAATACCAATCCACGACGCGACCGGCGGCCCGGGGTCTGCGGCCGTAAATACTCCGGCAGGAAGCGGGGGGCATCGGCGGTCATGACGCCACCTCCAACCACAGGCTGCCGACACGGTCGACATCACCGGCACCGAGTGTCAACAGAACATCACCGGGTTCCAGAATCTCGTCCAGCTCGGGAAATGCCTCCTCGGGGGCTGGACCGGTTAACACTCTGGGATGACCGAGACGTTCGGCCTCGTCAATCACGAGCTGCGCTGTGACGCCGTCGATGGGGCGTTCTCGTGCAGGGTAGATCGGGAGGACGACGGCAACCTCGGCGCCGAGCAAGGCGGCGGCGAAATCGCGAGCGAACTCGCGGGTGCGGCTGAAGAGGTGCGGCTGGAAGACCGCGACCACCCGTCGTCCGGGCATCGCCTGACGTGTGGCGTCAAGAACCGCGGCGATCTCGGTCGGGTGGTGTGCGTAGTCGTCAACCACGGTCACGCCCCGCCGTTCACCCAGCACTTCGAAACGCCGCGCCACCCCGGTGAAGCTGCTGCACGCCGCAGCCAAGATTTCAAAATCCACTCCGAGCTCGAGACCGACCAAGATGGCGGCCCCGGCATTGAGGGCGTTGTGGGCCCCAGGCAGAGCCACGTGGGCCTGGCCCAACTCCTCCCGCCCGCGCGACACATTGATGTGCGTGCCTCCGGCGTCGCTGGCCACGATCTGCAGCCGAAGATCGGCGTCAGCCGATGTGCCATAGGTCAGAACCCGACGGCGAAGGCTGCCGCGCAGCTCGAGCGCGCCCGCGTCATCGGCGCACATGACGACCGCGCCAAACACCGAGGTACGGTTGGCAAAGGCCGCAAACGCAGCCTCCAGGGTCTCCTGGTCTCCGTAACAATCGAGGTGCTCCGGCTCGAGGTTGGTGATCACCGAGATCTGCGGCGCCAGCTCGAGAAAGGACCGGTCGAACTCGTCCGCCTCGCACACCAACAGGGATCCCGATCCGACGCGCGCATGGGACCCCAGCCCGTGCGAGCGACCGCCGACAATCACCGTCGGGTCTTCTCCGGCCACGGACAGGATGTGACCGATCAGAGCCGTGGTGGTGGTCTTACCGTGGGTGCCGGCCACCGCCACCCCGCGCTGCATCCGCATCAGTTCGGCGAGCATTTCGGCGCGGCGTGCAACCACCAGACCGCGCTCCCGCGCCGCCGCCAACTCGGCCTCGTCCGGCGCCACCGCGGACGACATCACGATGGCGTCGACGTCATCGAGGTGGGACGGATCATGACCACTTGCGACCGCAATTCCCAGCCCCTGCAGGTAGCGCGTGCGTTCGCTGTCGCTGAGATCGCAGCCGCTGACCGTGTGTCCCTGACTGTGAAGCACCTCTGCCAGACCGCACATGCCGACTCCGCCGATGCCCATGAAATGGAGGTGGTGCACAGTCATGCAACCCCTCCCACTGCCAGGAGCCTCTCGGCGATCCGGGCGGCGGCACCGGGCAGCGCCATCTTGCGGGCACATCGGCCCATCTCCTTGAGGGCCTCGGCGTCGCGCAGGAGATCCACGAGCACCTCGGCGATGCGCTGCGGGGGGGCCTCATTCTCGGTGAGAACAACCGCCCCTCCGGCGCTTTCCAAACTTCTGGCGTTGAACTCCTGGTGATTCCCGGCCGCCGCCGCAAAGGGCACCAGCAACGCACCGCGGCCGGCAGCCGCGAGCTCGGAAATCGTCAGGGCGCCGGAGCGCGAGACCACCAGATCGGCCTCCGCCATCGACTGCCATGGCTGCGCCAGAAAGGCCGTCACTTCGGCTTCGATCTTGAGGTCGCTGTAAGCGGTTCGAACTACCTCGGCCCACCGCACCCCGGCCTGGTGCCGAACCTCGATATCGAGCCCCGCGGCCTTCAACACCGGCAGAGCCTGCGGCAGTGCGCGGTTGAGAAACAGGGACCCCTGGCTTCCGCCGAGGACCAGCAGTTTGGGCCGGGAGCCGATTTCAACATCCGGGACGTCGAAGAAATCCGTCCGAACCGGGTTCCCGGTCCACTCGGCGGGCATCGATGGAAAGGCCGCCACCGCGTCCTCGAACCCGCAGCAGATGAGATCGGAAAAGGGGGCCAGAAACCGGTTGGTCCAACCGGGAATCGAATTCTGTTCCTGCAAGACCACCGGCACACCCAGTAATCCCGCTGCCGCCAGACCTGCGGTCGACGCATAGCCGCCGACGCCGAGGACCGCCAGCGGTCGGTTCTTGACAATCGTACGCACCGCGGTTGCGACCGCTCGCGGCAACAGGGACACGGCCCGCACCGCCGCGCCGGGACCGCGCGCCTGCATGCCCTCGAGTTCGACCAGAGTGATCGGAAAGCCCCGTTCGGGAACGAGCTCCGCCTCGAGGCCCTTGCGCGCACCCAACCAGTGGACCTCGATGTCGCGGCTCTTGAGTTCGCGGGCAACGGCGAGTCCTGGAAACACGTGGCCTCCAGTACCGCCTCCGGCCACCACAACCCGCCCCCTCACGGCCCCACCTCGCGTGACAGGTTGAGGAGGATTCCGGCCGACATCAGACTCACCACGAGGTCGGTCTTTCCATAACTCACAAACGGCAATGGGATGCCCTTGGGCGGCAGCAGATTGAGACAGACCGCCATATGTACCAGGCTCTGCGCGGCAAAGGCCACCGTGAGGCCAAAGGCAAGCAGCGCCAGGCGCGAGTCTGCGAGCCTGGCCGCTATGACCATGCCCCGCCAGGCAAATATCGCGGACAGGATCAGCAGGGTCG
>RCNF010004126.1_pt1 | contig 10450 bp, 11 predicted proteins | sample 2041311 | NCBI WGS metagenome assembly RCNF01 (sample SAMN09708228, study PRJNA481090) | Marine sediment metagenome, whole genome shotgun sequencing project. | biome: marine sediment; feature: ocean; material: sediment; isolation source: Sewage treatment plant 2 marine sediment (STP2) ... | reverse complement strand
CCCTGTTTCGGTCCTATGAAATCGAATTGGGCCTGGATCCCGATACGATCAATTCCATCATGTTTGACAGCCAGGCCTGGCAAGATGCCCTGCTTGGCCGCAAAACAACAGAAGAATTTTGGCATCTGATCGGACCCGAGCTTGGATTAAACACGGCTGATGAAGTTAATCATTTTCGCCGCCGTTATCATGCCGATGAAGCAATCAACGAAGCCGTGCTGGATTTGATCCGGAAACTACGCGGCTGTTATAAACTGGCCATTCTTTCAAACGCGCCCCCGGATTTAACGCGCTGGCTGGATGATTGGGAGATGCGCGACCTGTTTGAAGTGGTGTTCTGTTCGGGGGATGAAGGTATGATCAAGCCCGACCCTGCCGCTTTCAAGCTAACGCTTGAGCGATTAGGCGTCGAGCCTGGGGAGGCCGTCTTTATTGACGACACCCCAGAGCATGTTGAGGCCGCCCGGAAACTGGGAATTCAAGGGATCATTTTCACCACCGCAGCGGCGCTGAAAAATGATTTGACAAAATTTCTCGGTTTCGATGTCAACCGAGGTTGTTAACCTCGAGACAAAGAGGGAATTATTGTTAGAATCAGATGTGGCCCGGTGGTGTTGGAGAAAGGTTCAATACTTCTCAATCAACCCGACTGAAAGTCTACAAAATGGTGGTCCTGCCGGATTGAGAAGCTTGCGTCCGGGCTCCTAAAACCTTCATTTTCGAAAAATTAAAATCAGCAAGCATGCTATCGTATTTTTCAATCATGGCTTTCGCAACATGGGACCAATTGAATTGGCGAACCGAATTACGAATTGAATCCGCTGATTCCATCGCATGACGCGGCTTTGAAAAGAAATCATGGATGGCCCTCGCAAATGCCTGTGGCCTGGAATCCGCCACAACGCTACCTGTTTTACCTTCACAGATAACACTATTCATGGCACCCACTTCCGTTGCGACCACTGGCGTCCCACAGGCAAGTGCTTCAAGAGCCACAAGGCCAAAGCTCTCGTGATATGACGGTACCGCCAGGAGGTCCGCTGCGCTGTAATACGGCGGCAGGTCTCCTTGTTCTATTCTGCCGATAAACGATATCATATCATTAATGCCTAATTCAGAAGACAGGCGTTTAAGGGCTTCAAATTCAGGTGCACCATGACCATCACCGCCGATAATTACCAGTTTGAGCCCATTGTGGTGGCGTAAATGTGTCATGGCTTTCAGCAAACGGTCGATGCCTTTTAAAGCTGCAAATCGCCCAACATACAAAACTATTTTTTCATCATCCGAAAAACCCAACTGTCTGCGGGCAGACCCTTTGTCTACGGGTTGAAATACCTCCATATTCACACCGCATGGAACCACATTCACTTTTCCCGATTCGGCACCATAAAATCGCATCAGTTCGGATTTTTCTCTTTCAGTGGCTGCAATAATGCGATGACAATTTTGGACTATTTGCCTTTCGGTCGTAATGCGAAGCAAAGGTTCTTCCTCCCCCACGCCGGTGGTGTTTTTGACGGCGCCAAGGGTGTGAAACATCAGCATGTGGGGCACATTCCAACGGGCCTGGGCCCATCGGCCGACCTGACCCGAGAGCCAGTAATGGCTGTGGATCAGATCGTAATGAAGATTTTCCCGCAAAATAAAATTTTCTAAAGTGCCGGTAAAATCATCAAGGTAAGGATAAATAGCCACTTTATGCATATAGCCATTTTTGCCGGCACGCAAATGAATAACGCGTGCATTTTCGTTCAGGTGGATCACCTGCGGATCGTTGGATCGTGAACCCGGGTATAAATATCGACGCGATGTCCTCTGTTGCCCAACTCGCCGGCAAGTTCACGAATATAAACATTCATTCCACCGGTATCTTTTGTTCCCAACTCTCCGACCGGACAGGAATGAATACTAAACATCGCAACATTCAATTTTTCTTCTTCCACCAGAGCTTCCTTTCAACATTAAGCCGGAATCCGTGCTGCAGATGATTTATATGGCTGCTTTATATCATTTTTATTGTAAATTAATTTTACATTCGTACAAAGGCACTTCCTTGCCGCCCAGGCGATATTTATAAGATTCGGCGCCTTTCAAAAAATCATATTTATGTCTGTTATTTTCGATGCTGTCTTTGATGCTGAAAAGCTTACACAGTGTACCGACACTCAGTGAATTAAATCTAATGTCAAATCCATTATTGTAAAGATATACGCTCGAATTATCATCAAAACACAATACTGCTGCGGCCGGTATTTCATTTATATCCATGAAAAAGAGTTTCAACATCTTTTCAGCTGCCAGAATCTCTGCCAATGACCGAAAAAACGATGCCATCTTATCAGTCATGAAGGTCTTTTTATCTTCTCTGCTTAATCTGAACAGCTCAAAAAAGGTTTCTATCTCCTTTTTTACCTCCTTGACCTCTTCGACAACACGATAGGAAATATTTCCGGCTTCCTGCAATCGTCTCAGTTTGCGCCGTATTTCATGTCGCTGTTTGCCTTTTAGCTGGAGCAAGTATTCATCCCACGTTGCGGGCAAATCCAACTCGAAAGAAACATCCGACTGGCTGCATATGACCCCGCATCCGCGCTTTGTGGCAATATCCGCAAGTCCCCGCATGGTTGCTGAATCAGGGCGCACAGGCTTTAAATCTAAGGCGGTGATGCCTTTAACGCTCAGATCGTCAAGCAGCACATTGAAAAAATCATTACTCCTTCCGGGGGTGATAATGAAATCCTGGAAATCACAAACATCTATGCTGCCCATAAATGATACGGTTGCTTGTTTCAGCAAAAGAGGTGCTATACCGATAACTTCTTGCGCATGTTTTACTGCACAAAGATACATCTCAGAGGTGGAGCCGAATGTACGCCACCAGGCTTTTAACCAGGGGGGCAATACAAAAAAACAATCCCATTTCAGAGATAAATCTGAATTGCGCCAATAAGTGAAAAGGGTTTCGAAGCTCTCCTCCGTAACGCTATATGGTTGTTGTGTCGCGGTCGGCATGTAAACCTTTGATTTGTAAAATTGCCTATAAGTGATTTTCATGGAAAATCACGGCAGCATAGGACAAAGCTCATTGGGTGTCAAGAACAGGATGGCAGGACCGACCTCTTGACAATAACGCCTCCAGGAGCAAAATGCGTCAGTCTATAGGCTATAAACCAATTAAAATGAGGTAAATCGTGATGGCAAAAACAATCGAGATCAAACCAGCTACCGGAAAGCTTGGCGTGTTGATTCCAGGCATGGGTGCTGTAGCGACGACCTTTGTGGCAGGTGTTTATGCAGTTCAAAAAGGTCTCGGAAAACCAATTGGTTCTCTTACCCAAATGGGGACTATTCGACTTGGCAAACTTACGGATAAACGGATCCCATTCATCAAAGATTTTGTTCCATTAGCCGATCTTAATGATCTGGTTTTCGGAGGCTGGGATATCTTCCCGTATGACATGTATGAGGCGGCAATAAAGGTCGGGGTATTGGAAAAGGAAATTCTGAATGGTATCCGATCCGAATTGAAAAACGTAAAGCCGAGGCCGGCTGTTTTCGATCAAAATTATGTGAAGCGGCTCAATGGAACGTATGTTAAAAAAGGTAAGACAAAAACGGATTTTGCCGATCAACTTCGCAAAGATATCCAAGATTTTTTCAGTATTGTTCCGGAAATCTTCATTATTCGGGCGTTTCCAAACCTTCCAATTCCAGATCAAGGCATTATCCTGATGACGTTTTCGGCTGCTATTGTATTGTGTGGTTCTGAGGCAGGAAATTTGTGCGTGATAGCTTTCAGAATACCCTAAAATATACGAATTCCAAAATGCTGTAGCTGAAGCGCTAACGCTCGGGTTGAGCCGTGGCGGTGAAGCGTAACGGAACCGGCGTTGGATGGAAGCCTTCGTTAGCACATACCATCTGCCTGTTGCTAGTAAAATTCACTCCGATTCCGGTTCCGTTACTATATTGTATCGTTCCTCGCTACTTGTTCTGGCCGCGGATCATTCCCCGGATGTAGGCGACCTGCCCCAGGTGCTGACTTTCCTCGACCAGTATGTGACCCAGAATCCACGAACCGGTTATGCCCGTAAGCCTCGGGTGGGCGTAGCTAGCCTCGATGTCCGCAGAGGTCATCCGCTCCAGGTACGCCAGGGTGGAATGTCGAACGGCGTCAAAGTAAACCAGCAAGTCTGACATCGCCACCTCGGGCATCGCCCGAACCTGGGCTTCCGTCTCCCCATATCCATGCGCCTCCTTTGACATGCCGAACTTCTCGTGCCAGCCATCCTTGATCCAGAGCTCGACATCTGAGCGCAGCACGCGGTTCACCCATCGGTCTTCCACACGAGCCATGTGCCAGACAATCCAGGAGATGGAATTCGATGCCAGCGTTGGTTGCCACTGCAACTCAGCGGGAGTTAGTCCGTCCACCGCCCTTTTCAGTGCCTCCAGATATTCATCCAGCGCGCTCTTGATCGCATCTTTGAAGTCAGACAATTGATTCCCTCCATAATCCTTTTCAAGTGTTTAAGGTGTAAACTTCTCCGATTCTCACTCCTTAAGCAGGAGCATTTGGGAGTCAAACGTCACCCAATTACATTGCTACTCTGTGCACGTAAGTGGTGAATTGTGATACCCAGGTTTGGTTACTTGATGCGCTTCTCCAGGAATTCGAGTGACCGCTGCCAAGCGAGTTTCGTGGCCTCTGGGTCATGGTTTTCACTGACTTCGTTGCCGAATGCATGCTTTGCCTGGTAGCGATAAATTTCGTAATTGACCTTTCCTACCTTTAGCCTGGACTCAAGGGCATCGACCTGATCGGGGGTAAAGTGCTCGTCCTCCAGGGCGAAGTGCCCCTGGATGGGAATCTCTATAGTCCTTGTATCTGCTGCCTCTTCGGGAGGGATGCCGTACCAGCATACAGCCGCGTCGACCTCCTTCACATGGACTGCAGTGAGAATAGACAGTGCACCACCCATGCAAAACCCGAGCACCGCTACTTTAGGGCTGCTCCCTTTAAGGTATTGAATCGCACCTCTTATGTCTTGGGTCGCCGCATCAGCGAAGTCTAAATTACTCATCAGGTGCTCGGCTTCTGCCACCTCCAAAGTGACTTTCCCCCTGTAAAGATCAGGTACCAAGGCTCTGTGTCCCGCCATGGTAAGACGATCGGCAACACCCCTAATTTGATCGTTGAGACCCCACCATTCCTGTATTACAACAACACCTGGAGCTTCTTCCCCAGCGTCTGGGACGGAGTAGTAGCCTGAACTTTCTTTTCCATCGGGTCGCTTGAATATGATTTTCTCCCCCATTGTTCTCCTCCTTTCTGGACTATGAAGTTGAAATTAGGGTAAATTACCCTAAGTGAGTCTACGTTAAAGTCATCCCGATCAAACCTCAAAAACCGTATCGGAATCAGAGACCTGACTGTAAATATTACACAATCTGAGGATTTTCCGCAATGGAAACTTATGTACGAATATGCTGTTTAGCAATAGGGTTGAGGCTGTGTTTATTAACTCAAATATAGTGATCTGATTTGGCGGTAAGTATCGATTAGAAGTACAAGTCTTGATTATTTGGGCCTTTCAAAACCTTCCAATTCCAGATCAAGTCATTATAGTTCTGAGGCCAAAGGCTGCTTATCGAAACCTTGAAAATGGGGCCATCAGATTTTATTAAGACTACCAGAAGAAACATTGAAAATCGATGGATTCAAGGATCATAGAAGCCATACATAATTCAAAGGGGTTTAAGTATTCATATCCCGTCATTCGATCCCTAGTAATATTCCTGTAAACCGGGCTTAATGTGTTCCAGTTCATAGATCTCCCCCAGACCGGTTCGTTCCGCTGTCTGTCCCGTTTCCTTTTGTAGGAACAGTTTTTCAAATAGCTCTGTCTCTTGCGCTTTCAACTCTTTATCAACCAGAACGCTTTTCCTTTCAACGTACACTTTTTTTCTTTGATTCAGCAATATCTCCCGAAAAGGATTTCGATAAGAAAGAGACGACCGCAATTCTGCCGCGTAATAGCTCAAAAGAGGAGGGTATTTTCTTAGATCGAGGTGTTTCCATAGCGATTCGTGGAAGTAAAGCCTGGTCTTGTTGCCAGTCAGTTGCCACAGATCCCTGGGGCATCCTGCTCTTTCCAGCTTTTCAGCAATTAGAATCATTTCTTCCGGCTTGCTTTGGACAGACAGAGTCCTTATCATGCCTGACTCGGTGATCTTTTCGTAGGGTCTTAACAAGAACGGAGCACAACGCTTTTTGAGGCCCGCACTTTGATATCTGTGTTTATAAACAAAACTGCAATAATTGACAGACAGATCGATTTTATTCTCTTTAACGAATCGGATCATCCTTAGCGCGCAAAGCTCCGATTCCAGGATCGTAACTTTTGGGCCGTGAATAAAGGTATAGTTTCTTCGATCAAGGTATTTTCTGTTGTGAGGCGTACAGCGCAGTTGGTGAAGATTAATGTGAGCCACTCCCATTGCGTGCAGTTCGAGAATGACTTTTTTTAACAACTGCTCATCCTCGGGAATTGCCGGTATTTCAACGGTGACCACCGGAATGAGATCGACGGCAAGCTTGACTTTCTCGAGTCTGTAATTACAAACGCTGATGTTAAAACGGATTTCATCCAATCCGGCCCTTTTCAGCCTGATCAGCTTCTCGCGATCAGCCAATATGCTGTTTGTGTAGATCCACAGATAAATTCTATCGCCAAACGTATTCTTTATCTCTGATGCGAAATGCAGGGTCCGGTCAAAAGTCATCAAAGGCTCTCCGCCGCTAAGGCTTACTCCTCTGAAGTTAAAACGTTTGACAAAGTCGAGATAATCCTTAGATCTGGCAAATGTTATGCTATTGGTCATGGGATCGGAATTTGACAGCTGTTCTGTGGGGCAATAGAAGCAGTGCGCGTTACATATGCCATTGACAAAAAGGCAGGACCAGGTCCCCTCACCACACAGACCACAACCAGTTGAAAGATTTTGACAATCTAGCTTGGTTTGGGTGAACCCCCACAGCGCATCCCCTTTCAGGAAAGCTAAGAGCTCCTCTCTCTGTGTTTCAGCCTGTCCTGCCTGTTCTTCTGTGATCCATCGGAGCTTATCGTAGGCTTCACCATATTCCAGTCTGTTTGTTTGAATGTCCTTCTGTTTATTCCATACCATGGAGCCAATCTCTAACCTTCAGATCGGAATTGCTTATTAAAGACTTCAGTTCAGGTCATAATCATAAGTCTTTCAGGATCACATCTTTCAAAAAGAGAGGTCGAACAATGGCAAGTCAGTTTTCGGTCAAAGCAATTCATAACAATGGTCGCAATAGTCCTCTCCTAACATGAGGGTTTTCGTTCGTTTTAATGTAATATCTGGCCAAAAAACCTCGGCTTCACCAAAATCGAGCTCGTAAGGTAGAGTATAACCACTCTCCGGGAATCCCTATTGTTCAATGCAATTCGGCGGTCTGCATTTCTTGCCTTACGGTGAAATCCGATTCTATCCAGCCCTTGTAACGATTACAAACCAAATACTTAAAAATTTCAGCCCGTTAACTCTTTCCAATTATAGCATTATAAACATCGACAACGGATGCAAACGAACTCCTGACCAAGAAAAAAGGGGGGCAGAGTCCCACTTGATCAACTGGCCACCAGCCTCGCTGCAAGTTGCCAGTGAGATCGGAAATAGGCGTCTACTTCAGGCGGGACCGAGATTAAGTATCATTCAAAATATCGTGGTACACGTATCTACCGTCCACAGGTCATTTTTCTTCTGACCCTGACATGAGGATTCTCAGGATATCCCCCTTTCCAACGACTCCCACAAGCTGTCCCTCATCAACAACAGGCAGGGTGTGAAAATTCTTATCCACCATGAGACTGGCCAATTTCTCAATTCCTGTCTCGGGCCGAACAGTGACCGGATTTGATGTCATGGCATCGGCCACGGTAGTGGCCGCCATCTTCTTAACTGCCTTCTCTAAATGCTTCATGGAGGTCAAGGGAAAGAAGCCATCCAAGAGGGTGAAAACGGAAGGGATGGGAAGCGATTTCTGCTGTGCAATCAGGTCACTTTGACAGATGATCCCTACAAGCTTGCCAATTGCATCCACTACAGGGACGCCATTAATACCTTTCTCAAGAAGAAGCTTTGCAACATGAGCAATCTCCATCTCGGGCGATACGGTAATAACGTTTTTTGTCATAATATCTTTTACCCTGACCATGGCACCACCTTTTGTCATTATATTATCATTCCTGAAGTATAGGGAAATTCGCCTTCTGTGTCAAATACGACACTCTTAGGATGTTATATGCTCGCAAAAGCCATCATTATTCTCTATTATACCCATTGGAGAACTGAGATTAATGCGGCAGTTTTGATGCAATCTTGAGAAAATACGTTTGCCAGAGTTAAACGTTTGTTTCATGAAGAATGTATATCAGAATAAGGATGAGGGAGCTAATGGTAAGGTGTGTGAAAACCATGATTAGAGCCTATGGCGTAAGCGTTTTGCTATCGGGTCATCCAGAAGTACGGAGGCTCAAACGTCTTCATGCTTCTTCCGTTCACGGAAATAAATTTTGGACTTCGAGCTGGTTGTTGATGGATTTCTTAAGACGCCGGGGATTGCCGGAAGGGACACGGATACTCGATGTGGGATGCGGTTGGGGGTTGGCTGGAATTTATTGCGCCAAAAAACACAACGCCGTGGTAACTGGCGTTGACATCGATCCCGAAGTTTTTCCCTACTTGCGCCTTCACGCAGAAATCAACAAGGTGAAAATTGCCACGATGAAGAGAGGCTTCGGTGGACTCACAGGCAAGCAGTTAATGAATTTCGATGTTTTGATCGGTGCTGATATTTGCTTTTGGGATAAATTGACCTATTCCTTGAAGAGGCTCATTAACCGAGCTATGCGAACAGGGCTGCAGATGGTAATCATAGCTGATCCAGGAAGACCTACGTTCGATCAAATAGCAAAATATTTCGTTGAAAAACGGGGAGCAGAAATCTTGGACTGGACTGTTCAACGCCCACGACGCATACAGGGGAGAATTCTTAAAGTCGGTTCCCTTTGAGTAGGTACGCGATTCATAGACAGGATTGTTACATCAGATACCCAATATTTGCTGTTCTCTAAAAAACCTCAAGTTAAAGTATTCATAGCTTATCGTCCTTCTCATTTTGATTCTATTATAGATTTATCATGGTAATAGAAACTTTTTCGGCCCTCCAATTTTTCGCCATCATAGTAGGATTGTGAAATCCGTAATTTTGATCAGATAATTATCGTAGTTGTTACTTTTGGGACACCAGATTCTCTTTCGATTAGCAGAAGAAACATTGAAAATCGATGGATTCAAGGATCATAATAATCTTCAATTTTGGATAAATTAGGATTGGGATTAACTGGAGTGGAGTTGTATTAATAACTTACGCCGTATACGTTTCAAGAACCGTTGGATGTGGGAGTATTTCGATCGATTGCCAGAGATGTATGAGGTTTTGAATGAGGACAGATTGACAAGCAGACCCGGTTATTGAGGGAGCTTTCTGAAACAGCATTTAGCCGGGATACCCCCACTGGAAATGTTGAAGAATTTCTGGACAACCAAATTCGCCTAAGCCAGAGGAATAGCCCTAAATTAAACCAATACGGAAGATAAATATGGATCAATATAATTTAAATTTTAATAAGAAGCCCAAAAAGAAAAGGTTAAGCGATATTGTATATTATGTTATCTACGCATTATTACTTGCGCTAATATTGGCTACTTTTTTCTTTCTCTATAAACTATTAGAGTTTGAAATGAGCGGAAAGGTAATGTAAAGATTCCGGGTAATACACCAGTGTTTTCACCATATATTCAGCCATCAACTTTCGGTTGAAAGCCGGCTAACTCACTATGATGCGAGGGTTCAATCTTTCTCTACATAGAGTTTTCTCCCTGTAAAAAAACACTCTTGTAAATTCTCCAGGTTATACTTCTTGACGATATCAAGATCGATATAATGTTTTTCATCATTTATGATTATGTAGACTTTCGTAGAAACTGTTTTCGGCTTGCCTTCCTCATCATCGTAATCAATCACCATCAATAACCTCCTTATATTGCTACATCTTTTATTGAATCGTGCTGCCATGAATATTCATTTCGGCCTTTGTTAGGGTAGGAATTGTCTGTATGGCAACCGCTGTTGTCACAATAAAAAAAGCGGATTATAAATACTACCCAAATAGTCAATTCTACTTAACAACTTTTAATGCTGGACTTTAGCATTTCAACGAATTAGTGTAATTAATTGGATGGATTTAGACAATCAAAAAATGTCACCTTCATTATCCAGAGCCCCAAGGCACATCACCTCTTTTGGTCTATCCTTCTTAGGGAATCACTAACGACCTGCCGTTCTTTAGCTTTA
>RCNF010002187.1_pt1 | contig 10451 bp, 9 predicted proteins | sample 2041311 | NCBI WGS metagenome assembly RCNF01 (sample SAMN09708228, study PRJNA481090) | Marine sediment metagenome, whole genome shotgun sequencing project. | biome: marine sediment; feature: ocean; material: sediment; isolation source: Sewage treatment plant 2 marine sediment (STP2) ... | reverse complement strand
GAGCATACGTCCTGCCATGGCGTGATGATCGGACGGGGTGCCATCGGCAATCCCTGGATCTTTAGCGAGATGCATGCCGTCGATCAGGGCAAACCCGCGCCCGAAGTGAGTTTTTCGGAGATGTGCCTGGCGACCATAGATCACCTGCTGGGCGAAGTCGCCTTGCGGGGCGAACCCCAGGGATCGTTTGTGGTGCGCAAACACATCGCCCGCTGTTTCAAGGGCTATCCCGGCGCGGGTATCCTGCGCCGCAAGCTGTACGCCACCACAGTGGCTTCAGAAATGGAAACCATCCTGCGGGATGCCGCCGCTGCCGGTGATCCGCGCTACGACGAGTTCAACGAGGCTGAGGGAGATGCCCATGCTGACAACTAGGCGACGTATTGTCCTGCTGATTGCGGTGGGGGTGCTGAGTCTCCTGGCCGGCTGCGCCAAGCAGTCCGCCCCGGGGCTGTCCGAACAGGACATCGTGCCGGCCGACCAGAGGATCATCGAACACACCGTTGGTCCTGGCGAATCATTGGCCCGCATTGCCGACAATTATTATGGCGATCCAGATCGCTACCTGGACATTGCCCGTGAGAACGGCATCAGTGATCCCGGCCGGATCGTGTCCGGGTCGGTGCTGCGCCTCAGCTTCAGTGCCGACCAATGGGACGCTGCGCGTCAGCGGGCCGCGGCGTTGAAACCCTACAACAAGGGTGTCGACCTGATGGCCAACGAACGGGTGGGCGAGGCCGAGAAACAATTCAAACTGGCGTTGGAAACGGCACCGGATCTGCGGGCGGCCAAGTACAACCTGGCTCTGGTGCATCTCAAGCGCGGGCGCAACGATCGGGCGCTGATCCTGCTGGAAGAATTGACCACTGAGCGCCCCGAAGATCCGGATTTTCTTTTCGCCCGGGGCAACGCCCTGTTCCAGTCGACCCGCTTTGACGAGGCGGTGGTGCAATTCGCGGGGGCTCTGGAATACCGTCCGGGATTCAAGCGGGCGGCCTTTGGTCTGGCCCGCAGTTACCAGGAAGCCGGGCAGCGCCAGCGAGCCATGACCGCCTGGGAAGACTACCTGAAACTGGACAGCACCTCGAGTTGGGCGGCCACTGCCCGGCGCAACCTGCGGAAGCTGCAGGATGAGCCCGGGCAATAGTCCCCTGTTGTCGCTGCGTGGCTGGTCGCTGGACCGCCACTCGGCCGCAGGCCCGCGCACGGTGCTGGACAGCATCGACCTGGATCTGCACGCCGGCCGCTGGTTGGCGGTCATCGGCGCCAATGGCTCGGGCAAATCCTCCCTGCTGAAATACCTCGCCTCCGAAGACTCGCCCCTGGCCGATCAGGCCGCCATCATGTTCCAGGATCCGGACGATCAGATTTTTGCCACCGGCGTGGACCGCGAGATCACGCTGGGCCGAACCGGCCGCGATGCCGAGGCAGTGCGGCAGGAGTTTGGTCTTGAAGGGTTGGGGGAGATGAACCCGCGCCTGTTGTCGGCTGGTCAGAAACAACGTCTGGTCCTGGCGGTGGCTTTGGGCGATTCGCCCCAGGTGCTGCTGTGCGACGAGCCGACCAGTCTGCAGGATCCGGGGCAGGCGCAGTGGGTGCTTGATCGCCTGGATCACTGGCGGCACGAAACCGGCGGCTCTCTGGTAACCGCGACTTGCGACCGTAACGAAGCCGCCAGGGCCGATGAGATTCTGGTGCTGGCTGACGGCAAAATCCTGGCTCAAGGACCAGTGGCCGAGCTGCTGGACGACCCTCGCGTGGTGGAGTTGTTGGGGACCGGAATACCACCAGACACCGCGTCACCAGTCAGCGGCGATGCGGCGGGCGAGCCGGTCTTGATCCTGAGCGATGTCGGCTGTGATTTTGTTTCTGGCGGCGGCCTGGCAGGAATCGACCTGACCGTCCGCCCTGGTGACAGGTGGGGCCTGATGGGCAGCAACGGTTGTGGCAAGTCGACGCTGTTGGCGCTGTGCGCCGGTGCCCGTCGGCCCGACCGCGGCACGGCCGTTCTGGTCGGAAAACCCCTGTACCGCCAACCCGGCCTGGATCTGGACCACGGTCGGGCTCTGCTGGCGCCTCAGTTCCCCGAGTACCTTTTCACCCGGTCGGATGTCACGGCGGAGATCGCGCTGGATCCTGCCCTGGCCGGCCAGTCGACCGAGACTTTCCTGTCTGCCCTGGGACTGGCGCCGGAAGTGGCGCACAGCAACCCCCACGATCTGAGCTGTGGTCAGCGCCGCCGCCTGGCTCTGGGCCTGGTCCTGCTTTCGAACCGCCCCTTGATTCTGCTGGACGAACCGACGGCCGCCCTGGACGCCGCCGGACAAGAGCGCATCTTGCGCCTTTTGGACCAACTGCCGTCCAAAACGGCCCTGGTCATCGCATCACACGATCAGGATTTCCTGGCCCGGGCCGGTTGCCGGGTGTGCGAAGTTCGCCCTGAGGGATTGGACCTCCGGTGAGCGGTCTGGCCCAGTTGATGCCCAACCTGCAACGACCGGTGCCCAGCGATCAGGCCCAGCGCCTGTTCCACGGCCGCGGCCATGCCTATGCCGACTTGCACCACGTCACTGTCGACTGGTTGCCACCCGTGGCGCTGATCACTCTTTTTTCGCCCGAAAAGCCTGCCGATGTCTTCCGGTTGGCGCAGGATTTGGCGGCAGCCTTGCCCACCTGCGAAAGTGTCCAGGTGCAGCACCGCTTCGAGAAATCCGGCCCGATCGATGTGGTGTGGGGCCGGGAAATCCGCGAATTGGCCATTGCCGAGAGGGAACTGGCGTTCCATCTCCGGCTCGGGCAGGCCCGCAACACGGGTTTGTTCCTGGACATGAAAACGGGCCGGGACTGGGTGCGTCAGCACAGCCGCGGCTTGCGTGTGCTGAACCTGTTTGCCTACACCTGCGGGTTTTCGGTGGCCGCGGTGGCCGGCGGCGCCCGCTCGGTGCTGAACGTGGACATGAGCAGCGCGGCTTTGGGAGTGGGTCGTGACAATCACCACCTGAACCGGCAGTCCCTGGACGCGGTGGATTTCGAAAAGCTGGATATTTTCAAATCGTTCGGCCGCCTGAAGAAGCGGGGGCCCTTCGACCTGCTGATCTGCGACCCACCGACATTCCAGAAAGGCAGCGTCGACATTGAGCGGGACTACCCCAAGATCCTGCGCCGCCTGGGTCAGTTCATGGCTCCCGGCGCAACGCTGATGTTGTGCCTCAACGCGCCGGAATTGAGCCGGGATTTTCTGGTCGAGCAAGTGGCAGCCTGGGCGCCGGAATATGGCTTGAGCGGTGAAATTCTGCCGCCGGCGGTCTTCGTGGAGGCCGAACAGAAGGGCCTGAAGGTTCTATTGTTCAGGAACGAGGCCCCCGGTAACGCCCAAACCGGTCGGATTGGGCCGGATATCGGTACTGTATGAGCCGAAATCCCACCATCTGAGAATCCGCTTGCTGGCGCCTCGCCGGGTTGTTAGATTCCGGCCGACAGGAGATCCGGAATCCGCTTAAAGGAGGCGATTGGGAAACAAACGCATGACCGTCAAGGCCATGCTTTTTTTTGCCCGGGAATCGCCCTGATCCAGCCAGAGGAAGACCCATGAATTTCGCCGAAAAAGCCGTCATCATGAACGCCAGCGAGATCACCCGCGCGATGAAGCGCATGGCTCACGAAATCATCGAAGCCAATAAGGGCGTCGACAATCTGGTTCTGCTGGGCATCCAGCGCCGCGGGGTGCCGCTGGCGCGCATGCTGGCCGAATCCATCCAGCAGGTCGAAGGCCACGAGGTGCCCCAGGGTGCTTTGGACATCACCTTCTATCGCGATGATCTCAGTACGCTCGGCCCTTCACCTCAGGTCTCGAGCACCGAGATGCCCTTCGACGTGAATGAAAAAATCATCATCCTGGTGGACGACGTGCTCTACACCGGCCGCACGGTGCGCGCGGCCCTGGACGTGATCATGGACTGGGGACGGCCCCAGGCAATCCGCCTGGCGGTGCTGGTGGACCGCGGTCACCGCGAACTGCCGGTGCGCCCGGATTTCGTGGGCAAGAATGTGCCGACCTCCCAAAAAGAGATCATCAAGGTCAAGGTCAAGGACTTCGACGACAAGCTTGAGGTGGTCGTCGGGGAGGTGACCGAATGATCCTGCAAAGTAAGGATGTGCTCGGCCTCGAAGGACTGTCGGCCGCAGAGATCCTCGGCGTATTGGATGTGGCGGCCCACTTTCGGGCCGTCTTTGACCGTCCGGTGCGCAGCGTGCCGATCATGCGCGGACGCACGGTGGTGAATTTCTTTCACGAACCGAGCACCCGCACCCGCATCAGTTTTGAACTCGCCGAACAACGCCTTTCCGCCGACATCATCAACTTCGCCGCCGCCACCAGCAGTTTCTCCAAGGGCGAAACCCTGCGCGATACGGCCGAGAACCTGGCGGCCATGAAGATCGACATGCTCATCGTGCGGCACAGTTCGCCGGGCGCGGCGCAGTACCTGGCCAAGGTGCTCAAGTGTTCGGTCATCAACGCCGGTGACGGGGCCCACGAACATCCGACCCAGGGCCTGCTGGACATCATGACCATGCGCCAGCGTTTGGGCGACATGCGTGGCAAGAAAGTCACCATCATCGGCGACATCACCCACAGCCGGGTGGCACGCTCCAATCTGTGGGGCTTGGTCAAACTGGGAGCCGAAGTCACTCTTTGTGGTCCGCCAACGATGATTCCCGGTGGCCTGGACAAGCTGGGCGCCAAGATCGAATACAATCTGGAAAAGGCCGTGGCCGACGCCGATGTGCTGAACGTTCTGCGCATCCAACTGGAGCGCCACTCGAGCAAGAGCTTCCCCGGCAATCGCGAATACCACCGCATGTATGGCATCACCGAAGACGTCGTGCGCAAACTGAAGCCCGAGGCCTTCGTCATGCATCCCGGACCGATGAATCGCGACGTGGAGATCGCCAGCGAGGTCGCTGATGGCCCGCGCCAGGTGATCCTTGATCAGGTCGCCAACGGCGTGGCGGTGCGCATGGCGCTGATATATCTGCTGAGTGGCGGCGATCCCCGGGCCCTCGGTGGCCAAGCAACCGGCTGACATCAAACCCTGCAGTTTGGGCCCTGAGACAGGGCCTTCGAGAAAGAGGTCGGATCATGGAGTGGAGCTGGCAGCGCATACCGGCGGAATACCTGGTGACCAACGTCAAGCTTTGCCGCGACGGCAAGTTGGCCAAGCGCAAAGGTTACCTGCACGTGCGCAAAGGGCGCATCGAAGGCCTGGGCGTCGGACAACCGTCGGTGAACAATGTGCCCGTCCTGGACGGCGAGGGCCTGGTCTGTGCACCCGGTCTGGTCGACTTGAGGGCCTCATTTCGCGAGCCGGGCAACGAGCAGATGGAGACCGTGGCGACCGGTAGCCGGGCTGCGGCCGCCGGCGGGTTCACCTCGGTGGTGACGATGTCGGGCACCGATCCGGTGATCGACAACTCGGGCATGGTGCGTTACCTGATCGACCGCGGACGCGAAGCGGGACTGTGCCGCATCTACCCCACTGGTGCCATCAGTCCCGGCCTCAATGGTGATGGCATGTGCGAGTTCGGCGACATGGTCAACGCCGGTGCCGTGGCTTTCACTGATGACGACAATCCCGTGGCCAGCGGGGGCCTGATGTCCAACGCTCTGAAGCTGACCAAGGTTCTCGGCGTTCCGGTCATCACCCACGCCGAAGACCGCACCATTGTCGGCAAGGGCGTCATGCATGCCGGTTCCTGGTCCGGCCGTCTGGGCATGGCGGGCATGGGGCGCGCCGGTGAAGACTCGGCCGTGTTCCGGGATGTGGAATTGGCCCGCGCCACTGGCGGCCACCTGCACGTGGCCCACGTATCGACCAAGGGCGCCGTGGAAATCATCCGGCGGGCCAAGGCCGAGGGAATCAAGGTGACGGCCGAGGCTGCGCCGCACCACTTCAGCCTGGACCATTCGCGCTGCCGGGATTTTTCGCCGCTGTTCAAGGTGACGCCGCCGCTGCGCGAGCCCGATGACGTCAACGCCGTGGCCGAAGCCCTGGCCGATGGCACCATCGATGCGATCGCCTCGGATCATGCGCCACACACCGGCACCGAAAAAGAATACCAGTTCGACCAGGCCCCGTTTGGCGCCACCGGCCTGGAGACCAGTCTGGCGGTGGGCATCACCTACCTGGTGAACAACGATATCCTGGACCTGGGGCAGTTGATCGCCTGCATGAGCGAAAAGCCGGCGCGCATTTTTGACCTGCCCGGGGGGCGTCTCGAAGAAGGCGCCGAGGCCGATTTTGTGCTCATCGACCCCAAGCGGACCTGGACCGTGACGGCCGACAGTTTTCAGTCGCGCAGCACCAATTCGGCGTTCCTGGGCGAGACACTCACGGGCCAGGTGCAGGCGACTTTCCTGCGCGGACGCCTGACCTGGCGCCAGGAAAACTGAGCAGAGTGGCCGGACGGAACGAAAATTGCTTTTTTAAGTAGAGGATTGCGTCACGCCGGCTGCGGCCGGAAAGATCCAGCACATCGGGTATCTTATAGACAATGAATAAGTTGCGGAAACATGCAGGCCGTCTCAGCGGGGGCGCCAACTCTTTGGCGCGCTCTGTCGGTGGTCTCATCCCGCGGGCAAAGCGTCCGCAATTCAGGACGCAAATTCCGGCCAGTGGGCGCCGTCCCTGGCTGCTGGTGCCCATCCTGGTGGTTCCTTTGCTGTTGCTGGCCGCCGGTTGTGCCAAATTCAACACCTATTACAACGCCAAGCGCGCCTTCGACAACGCCGAGGCCATACGGGAAGATGCCATCAAGAAACATCTGGATCCTCCGACCCCCGCCGGCACCCAAAAAGTCGACTACGAGATGGCCATCAAGAAGGCCCAGAAGGTACTGGACGAATATCCCGGCCACAGCCTGACCGAAGATTCTCTCTTTCTGCAGGGCAAGGCCCACCATCGGTTGGAGGCCTACCGCCAGTCGATCCGCAAATTGGATCTGTTGTTCCAGAACTATCCAGCCACTGATTTGATGGAAGAGGCCCTGTACCTGCAGGGGTTGAATTACCTGCTGATCGGGGCTCTGGACAAGAGCCAGGATTATCTGGACACCCTGGCCAAAAATTATCCGGACAGCAAGTACCAGGCGGAGACCCGCAAGGTTTCAGGCGACAATGCCTTTGCCATGAAGGACTGGGAAATTGCCTCGGTCAGTTATCGCGAATATCTGGATCTCAAGGGTGAGGTCGCCGAACGGGACCGCGTGGGGCTGAAGCTGGCCCAATGTTACTGGGAGCTGGAAGACTATTACCCGGCGGCCGAGGTCCTGCAGGAAGTGAGTCACAATACTTCCAGCGCCGATCTGGCTTTCCGCGCCCGCTTGCTGCGCGCGCGAGTGCACGTGCGCATGCAGGACTACGAAATCGTGGAGTTGCTGATCAGTCAGTTGCGGGATGAAGCGAAGATCTATCAGTCCGAAGGCGAAGTGCTGCTGGTCGAAGCCGAGGTGCTGGTGGCCCAGGACAAGTCCGATGAAGTGGCGCCACTGCTGCAGAGCATGCCCACCGAATGGGAGACACCGGCGGTCAAGGCCCGCGCTTCGGAAATTCTGGGCCAGATATTTCTGGATCGCGGCGAGTGGGAAGATGCCCGGGAGAAATTCCAGACCGCGATGCTGAAGAAGGATTCGCTGGAAGACGAAGACAGAGTGCGTCGCCTGAACGACAACCTGAAGGACTTCCTGGCTGCCGACCAGGCCCTGCCCGACGCCAGTGGGGACCGGGTGGCGCGCCTGAAATTGCTGCAGGCCAACTCCCTGCTGTTCGGCTTTGAGCGGCCACACATGGCTGCCACCCTGTATGTTGAGGCGGCTGTCGACACCGCGGCCGATACCACGGATGCGGCCCGGGCCCTCTATGGTGCCTACCTGACCTACGACCAGTACCTGGACCTGCCAGACTCGGCCAGCCTTTATCGGGCCTCGTTGGAGCAGCGTTTTCCCGCTTCACCCCAGGCTTTTGAGGCCCGTGCCGAAAGTGGTGCGGATTTGCTGGGTTATCTGCTGACGATGCGGGCTTCGCAACAAGCGGAAAATCTGGCCAATCTTTCGGTTGAAGATCGGGCGGCGCTGCTGGAACTGGGGGATGTCGATACGGCCAGATTGGGTATCAGCGGCCGGCCCCTCGAAGGAGTGCGCCGGCGAATGGTCTATCTTTCCCGCCGGGACAACCTGATGTTCCAACCGCCTGAACGTGCGGTCGAGCTGATCTCTGAACGACAACGCACCCTGGTTGAAGAACAGGCCGTCGATGCCATGCAACAGGCGCAATTCGATTCGTTGCACGCCCTGGGCCAGGTCGGCCCAGCTGCGGTGCGGGCGGATTCCACCTTGACCGATGAGTTTGGCAATACGACCCCATTGGATCCCAACAATCCCGCCGAGGCCATTGTGCCAGCCGAGGCGGTACTGACCGAAGAGGAAAAAGAAGCCGCCGCCAAGGCCGCTGCTGAAAAAGCTGAAAAGAAGAAGAAGAAAGAGGCCTATGACTCCGATTTCCTGCGCTGACCCTTGCCAGGGAGGCGACCGTGCCTGAATCGTCTGTGCCTTCGGCGGTCAGCTGCCCCGCGGGTTTCATCACCAACGTGCGTGAATCCAGCGGCCTGATCCGGCTGGACTTGACCCTGGATCAACCCGTCAAATTTTTACCCGGCCAATTTGCCATGTTGAACCTCGCGGGCGATCGTCCCTTCGTTTTCAGTCGGCCTTTTTCCATCCTGTCGGCCGAGGGCACAACGATGTCCTTCCTGTACCGCGTGGTGGGCCGGGGCACCGAGGCGATGGCCGACCTGAAGACGGGCCAGCCGATGACGGTGTTGGGGCCATTGGGCCAACCGTTTCCGGGCCCGACCGAAGTGGGGGACAAGCCAGTGGTGCTGGTCGCCGGCGGCGTGGGCTTGCCGCCTCTGCACAACTGGTTGGCCCGCTATGGCCGGCCCGATGATCTGGGTTTCTTCGGGGGCCGCGACGGTGGCGATATCCCCTGGAACCTGCTGGCCGGCAAGTGGCAGGTGAGTGTTGACAAGGCGATGGATATTCCGGCGGGCCAGGAGGCCTACGAAGGTTTGGTCACTGAACTGGTGGCCCAGTATCCGGCCCTGCAGGGCGACCGGCCGCGGGTGGTGATGAGCTGCGGACCGATCCCCCTGTTGAAGGCTGTGGCGGCCCTGGCGCACGCCCGCGACTGGGACTGCTACGTTTCCCTGGAAGAACACATGGGCTGTGGCTACGGCGCCTGCAAGGGTTGCGTGGTGCCGGTTCAGGACGCCGGTCCGGACGGTTGGCGCAACGCCACCTGTTGCGAAGAAGGGCCTGTTTTTCCGGCCGAAGAAATCTGTTGGGACCGCTACGGAGTGGCGACGCTGCCGCAGGTCGATTGAACCTTTGACGACTGCATGCTGGCCGATGAGATGGCCGCAACTGCTGAAGGAATACCATGTCTCTGACTCTGCCCGCCTGGTGGAAAACGGACCCCTGCGCCCCCTTTGTCCTGGGGCCGCGCGAACTTCCGGGCCGCATATGGACGGCTTCGGGCTGTTTTGCTTATGGCCTGACCGGGCATGATATCTCGGCGCCAGATTTCGCCTCGCCATATGTGGGGCTGGGCGCGGTGGTGACCAAGACCGTCACACCCGCGCCGCGTACCGGCAACCCCATGCCGCGCCTGGCCGAAACTTCCTGCGGCGCCATCAACAGCATTGGCTTGGAGAATGTGGGATTTGATCGCTTCTGTGCCGAGACCCTGCCCACCCTCGAAAAACTGGGGGTGCCAACGGTGGTCAGCATTGCGGCCACCCGGCCTGAAGAGTTCGGCACGATGTGTGCCCGCTTGCACGAAGTGGCGGCGGACTTCACCCACTGGCACGGCGTGGAAATCAACTTGAGTTGTCCCAACGTGGCTGAAGGCGGCCATGACTTTGGCCGCGATCCAGCCACGGTGGCCGACTGTGTGGCGATGTCGCGCCGGGAGCTGCCTGACCGGGCCCTGCTGGCCAAACTGACGCCCAATGTGACGGATATTGCCGGGCTGGCGACCGCTGCCGCCGCCGCCGGAGTCGATGCCGTCAGTGCCATCAATACGGTGATTGGCCTGGAAGTGGATTTGGCCACCGGTCGTCCTGTATTGCCGCGACGATTCGGTGGATATTCGGGCCCCGCGGTATTGCCGATCGCTTTGGCCAAGGTGGATGAAATTGTGCAGAAAGCCGGTGTGCCCGTGGTCGGCGTGGGGGGCATTGCGACTGCAGAGGATGCCCTGAAGTTCTTCGCTCTTGGCGCGGTGGCCATTCAGGTGGGCACCGCCCAGATGCGTGACCCTTTTGCGGCCGCGACTGTGGCTCGGGAGCTGAGTTGACACTGTCGGCCGCCGTGTTCTTTTGTTTTGTTTTTTTGGG
>RCNF010002186.1_pt1 | contig 10452 bp, 8 predicted proteins | sample 2041311 | NCBI WGS metagenome assembly RCNF01 (sample SAMN09708228, study PRJNA481090) | Marine sediment metagenome, whole genome shotgun sequencing project. | biome: marine sediment; feature: ocean; material: sediment; isolation source: Sewage treatment plant 2 marine sediment (STP2) ... | reverse complement strand
TCGCGGTCCGGGTCAGTTGCGAGGGACAGGGCATCGGCTTTCTTCAGGGCACGGATAATTGCCTTGACGTGTTTCTCGTTGCGTTCAATGACCTGGTATTTCATTGAAAACTGGTTTTCGGTATCGACGGCCCCTTCTTTGGGCACAAGATCCCGGACATGGCCATAGGAAGCCAGGACGTCGAAGTCCTTGCCCAGGTATTTGCTGATCGTTTTCGCCTTGGCAGGCGATTCAACAATAACGAGATTTTTTGACATCGTGTATTTGGGGTCCCAAAAGAATAAAACCGCGGACAGTGCCGCGGTTCAATTACAGGCTTGTTTGCTACGTGTCAAGTTGTCGCAGTTCCGGACCTAGTGGATCGAGCCTGAACTTTCGTCGAATACGAGGTCTTCCATGCGGGCGTAGGCCAGTTCCTGGCCGGGCTGGCTGAACAGCACCATGAGAACAACCCACTTGATCTGTTCGACGTCGATATCCGCAGTTTCCAGCGCCAGCAGTCGATCTACCAGTATCTCGCGCTGTGGCGGCGACAGAATGCCGATTTGCTCAAGATAGGTCATATAGCCGCGACATGACGAATCGAGCCGTTCATGTTCGAAGTCGTTGTAGATGCGCATGCCGGACCCGGTCTGGCCGCCGTAGTCGAGGCTTTGCTGCTGGTCCGTCAGGCCATCCAGCCACTGCAATGCGCGTTCGATTTCACCGTCACCGAATCCGGCGCGTGACAGCTCGGCGCGTAGTTCGTTCTGATCCGGTTCGGGTTCTTCTTCGGTGTCGACGTACGTTTCGAACAGGTACATGAGCACATCGAGTACGTTTTCTTTCATGCCTGGAGCGGCTCCTTGCGTTGTCTTTTGACTTAATGCTCAACCTGATAAGGCGTATCGTCCGCCGGACAATGACTCCACTTCTCCATGGAGCTCCAGTATCAGAAGCATGGAGGAAAGCTGGTCGATCGTCAAACCGGATTGGCTTTCCAGTTCATTGATCGTTATCGGGTCATGGCTAAGAATAGCGCGCAGCTCATCGTAGTCACTGTCGGAATTCAGTGCCAAAGTTTCTGAGCGTGTTGATTCCATTGTGTTTTGCAGCATGTGCCCGGTCAGTGGTGCGAGCTCGTTCATGATGTCGCTTGCCGTTTCGACGAGTTTCGCGCCCTGTCGTATGAGTTCATGGCAGCCTCGCGCCAGCGGATTATGGATAGAGCCTGGCAGAGCGAATACCTCGCGGCCCTGTTCGGCCGCCAGCCTGGCTGTAATCAGTGAGCCACTGCGCCTGGCGGCCTCGACAACCAGCGTTCCGAGACTCATGCCACTGATCAGCCGATTGCGTTCCGGAAAATGCCAGGGTAACGGTCGCGCGCCGAGCGGGTATTCGGTAACCAGCGCGCCGGCAACCGAGACGGCGTGCGCAAGGTCCCTGTTTGCCGCGGGGTATACGCGGTCGATGCCGTGACCGAGAAAGGCCACGGTCTTGCCGCCGACGTCGAGCGCCCCGCGGTGTGCCGCCGTGTCGATGCCTTCGGCCAGCCCGCTGACAATTGAGAAGCCCTGCTGCGCGAGGTATCGGGCAAATTCGACCGAATTACGCAATCCCCCTCGCGTCGGGTTGCGGCTACCAACGATGGCGAGTGACGGCAGGGGCAATGCCTCGATGTCGCCGTTGACATATAAGAGGAGTGGGCGGCCCGGTATCTGCGTCAGTAGTTCGGGATAGTTGTCGTGTCCGAACGTGACCACATGGTGCGAGTCGTGATCCAGCCATTTAAGAGCGCGGGAGAGACACTCTTCATCCGGCGACACGATGGCCGAACTTTTTTCATCAGACAGGCCGACATCTTTAAGGCCGCCTCGTCCTTGCGCGACGATACTCTCAACGTTGTCGAATCTGGCCAGCAGCGCCTGGAATTCCGCGACACGTAGATGCGCATGCGCGAGAATCAACCATGCGCGGGTTAATCGATCCATTACCGAATCCGAGGGCGGGCATTGCAACAATGATACCGTCAAAAGCCTGCTGGCTGGCGCCCATAATTGGCAGCAATAAGGGAAATTAGCCCGCAAAAAAAACGGCGCCATTAAGGCGCCGTCATCTCAAAGCTGTTGTAACGTTACCGAATCGGATTGCGCACGGCGTCAAGTACATGGATGGCTTGTGTCGCTTCCATCACGAGCCCGTAGCTGATGCGGTCATAATTCTTGAATATCATTACGGTGCCTGCGTCCTCATCCGGAAGTTTCACGCTGCCGCCCTTGACGCGATCTTTGACGACCTCACCGCTCTGGAAGACCGAGAGGACATCGCCGACCGACAGCCCGTCATTTGAGCCACGATTGATGACAACGACCTGGTACTGGCCGATCTGCGTGACGCCACCGGCAACTGCAATTATTCGGCCATCAATGAACGTATCCGGTGAGCGCGGGAAGAAATTGAGCGGAACGTCGATCGATTCGGGCAACAGGCGATCGCCCTTCAAGGCTTCGCGCACCGTGTCGGTCAATGCGACGGTAGCTGGGTCGCCACCGCGCCGGAGTACGCCGTCGCCAACTACGATTCCCTGGTAACCGATCAGGCGGTTGTCATCCGGGTCGTACAGCGGCGCGCCAACATGCACAACGTTGAAGCGACTGCCAGGCATGTCTGCCGTGAGGCCGCGCACGTAAATCTCATTGCCTGCGGCCGCGATGAGGTGATCGCCGCGGGTTTCGAGCAGGTACGGAAGTGAATCAGCCTGGTCTTTCTCGAGAATAACGCCTGAGCTCAGGAAGGCCGCAACAGACTCGTATGAAATGCTGTTCACAGACTGGGTCAATGGCGTCACGCGCGCCTGCGGCGACAGACGATAGGCCGATCCCCGCACGTTGGTGATGCGCGGCTGGCCGTCAATATAGACGAGGCCAAGTACGTCACCCGGATAAATGAGGTGCGGGTTTGCAATGTCAGGATTGACGTACCAGATCTCGGGCCAGAACCAGGGATCCTTGAGGAACGTCGCGGCGATATCCCAAAGCGTATCGCCAACTTTGACGACATACTCGTTGGGATGGCCCTCGGCCAGCGGCACGGGCCCCTCAATACGCGTCAGAGCCGGCTCGTTATAAGTCGGCTTCGCCGCCATCGTGCTCTGCGATGGTTCGAGCGATGATGCGCTGCCCGATGACTGCGACGAGCTCGCGACGGGTGCATTCGCGCGCGGCGCATCATCTTTGGAAAACGGATTTAAAGAGCATCCGGCGAGGGTTACGGCCAGCGTGACAAGGGTCAGCCGGTAACAATTTTTCAGGCAAATCTTGCTGAGAGACATAATTCGCGTGTGCTCCGTACAAATTGGTTTAGGCCCGTGCTATCCGGGCATTGCTATACTATGTCGGTCTGATCAAGCTCAGGCTGCTAATTACGTCACATTTCCGGCCCCGGTTGCTGCCCGGAAGGGTGTTTTTCAGGCGGCATTGTCTGACATCTTATTCAATAAAGTCAAACATTTAGGTCGTTTTGGTAGGACTTCACGCGAAATATGGCTGGATTCATTATGTTTGAACAGCTTGATTTTGCTCATTCGGCCGCAAGAATAGCTTGCAAGAAATTATGGCAAAACTGACGATTTTGGAATTCCCTGACCCGAGGCTCAGGACGAAAGCGACCCCGGTTTCGGCGGTTGACGATACGCTGCGCGCGTTAATCCGCGACATGTTCGAGACGATGTATGCCGCGCCCGGTATTGGACTGGCGGCAACGCAGGTGAATGTGCACAAGCGCTTGCTGGTTGTGGACGTTTCGGCCGACAAGTCCGAACCCATAGCGTTGATAAACCCGGAAATCCTGGAAAAAGACGGGTTGATCGTCAGCGACGAGGGCTGCCTCTCTGTTCCCGGTTACTACGAAGAGGTCGAACGCGCTGAGCACATTCGATTTCGATTCCTGGATCGGGACGGCGCCGCACAGGAAATGGAGGCCGAAGGATTGCTCGCGGTTTGCATCCAGCATGAAATCGATCACCTCGAAGGCAAGCTGTTCGTCGATTACCTGTCCGAAGCAAAGCGCCAACGAATTCGCAAGAAGCTGCAAAAAGAACGCCGCAATCAGTCCGCCGCGGTTGTCATGTAAGCGATCGACCGGAGAGTCGCAACCAACGCCGTCGTCATGAAAGATCCCAGGGTGATATTCGCCGGCACGCCGGAGTTCGCGCTCGCGTCGTTGTCGGCGCTTGTCGAGGCTGGTATTGCGCCAATTGCGGTGCTTACTCAGCCAGACCGCCCGGCCGGGCGCGGTAAGCGCATGACCGCGAGCCCGGTGAAGCGCTTCGCAATGGAACAGGGCATGCCGGTCATGCAGCCTGCCACCTTGCGCGACGAAGGAATTGTCGCCGAACTGCAGGCGCTCGAGCCCGATGTCATGATCGTTGCCGCATACGGACTCATACTTCCGCAGAACGTGCTGGATATCCCCGTTAGGGGTTGTCTTAATGTGCATGCGTCTCTCTTGCCGCGCTGGCGCGGCGCGGCGCCGATACAAGCGGCGATCCTGGCCGGCGACGAAACATCCGGCGTATGCCTGATGTCCATGACCGCCGGTCTCGACTGTGGACCCGTGTTTGCCGCTGCATCGCTTCCCATCGCGGCCGATGAAACAGCTGGTGAGCTGCATGATCGACTTGCAAATCTGGGTGGCGAGATACTGGTAGCGAAGCTCGGAGATATCCTGGAAAAAAAGATTACTGCGGTTACACAGGATGAATCAGCGGCAAGCTACGCCGGCAAGATTCACACACGGGATGCACATCTCGACTGGTTGCAAAATGCCGGCGACCTGGAGCGTTGCGTCCGCGCCTATAACCCGGTCCCGGGAGCATACTTTTTCGTGGACGAATCATTAAGAGTGAAATGCTGGCGCGCTGTTTGTGTTGCAGACATCGACGCCAGACCCGGCACGGTTGTTGCAAGCGGACCCGACGGCATCGATGTCGCGTGTGCTGCGGGAGGACTGCGTCTGCTCGAACTGCAGCTGCCCGGCAAACGGCGGGTACACGCTCGCGAGTTTGCCAACCAGCTCGACCTTGTTGGTCGAGAGCTGAGCTAGGGTGGCCGTCGTCGGAGCGAAAGTGCGGGCAGTTGCCGCTGAGACTGTCGATGCCGTCATATCGAAAGGCCAGACCCTCGATGCCGCGATTACGACCAACGAAACGCGGGTGACCGCGAATGATCGCGCCCTGCTGCGCATGCTCTGTTACGGGGCGCTGCGGCATCATTGGGCGCTGCAGGCCTGGGTCACACAGCTGCTGGAGCGACCGCTGAAACGAAAAGACAGTGTGATCAACGCGCTGCTTTCCCTTGGCCTGTACCAGCTAACCGACACGCGAATTCCGGATCACGCTGCAGTTTCGCAAACAGTCGAAGCGGCGAGGCTGCTGAGGCGCCCAAAACTCGCGGGCCTGATCAATGCGTGCCTGCGCCGCTTTCAGCGCGAAGACATCGCGGCCCGCGTACCGAAGGATGAAGAGGCCCGCTGGAATCACCCGCAGTGGCTAATCGATGCTCTAAAGCGCGACTGGCCCGATGACTGGGCGGCCATTCTTGCTGCAAATAACGAGCGCGCCCCGATGTGGCTGCGAGTGAATTCATCGAGAAACGAGACTGCCGGCTACCGGCAGCGATTAAGCGAGGCGGGAATCTCTGCCGAAATGCTGGCGGCCACACCCGACGCTCTGCGGTTGTCGGAGCCGTGCCTGGTCGATGAGTTGCCCGGCTTTGCTGAGGGCGACGTCTCGATTCAGGATGCGGCTGCACAGATAGCAGCCCGCTGGCTTCTGACCAATACGCGCGGACGTATTCTGGATGCCTGCGCCGCACCGGGAGGCAAGAGCGGTCACCTGCTCGAGCTTGGCGGGAATGATATTGCGCTGACTGCCGTCGACCGTGACGCGTCACGCATCGAGAGCATCCACGAGAATCTGGGCCGAATCGGTCGAAGCGCAACCATAATCGCCGCCGACGCATCCAAGACAGGAGAGTGGTGGGACGGTGTGCCGTTTGACGGCATTCTGCTCGATGCGCCGTGTTCGGCGACGGGCGTGATTCGGCGACATCCCGATATCAAGTTGCTGCGCAGGGCCAGTGATATCGCCGGGCTGGGCGAGCTGCAAAGCGCACTTCTTGACGCGCTTTGGGCCTTGTTGGTGCCCGGCGGTCGGCTGCTGTACGCGACCTGTTCGACGCTGGCAGCCGAGAACGAAGCGGTAGTCATGCGGTTTCTGTCCAGCCACGACGATGCGGCGGAAGATGACGTGTTGCCAAATAACAACATCCGCGATCTAATGCGGAGGCGAGCCTGCGGCTACCAGGTCCTGCCGGGAACGGCGGGGCTCGACGGTTTCTACTACGCATGCCTCGAAAAGAAGGTTTCCTGAAAATACTGATGTTGACGCCCCCCCGATCACGCCGCTGGACAAGCATGACGCACGTAGTGCTCGTGACGCTTGCCGTGCTTGCGATTGGTACAGGGCTGGCGCAGGACAACGTCGAACGCGAGGGCTACTTCGAAGTTCGATCAGCAAGAACCGAAGTTCTCGCCGGTGTGCACACGCTGGACGCGCGATTGCAGCTGGTCTTGAGCAGCGAGGCACTTGCGGCGCTTGAAAGCGGTGTAACGCTGACGATTGAGCTGCAGATGCAGGTCATCCGTGCGCGACGCTGGCTGTTCGATGACGCCGTGGCAGAACTTGCTGTGCGTTATGTACTCGAGTACCGACCGCTCAGAGAGCGATACATCGTAAAAAACCTGAACAGTGGAGAACAGGATTCTTTCGCAACACTTTACTCGGCACTAAACAGCCTGGGTCGTGTACAGGGACTGCCGATAATCGATGATGCGCTGCTCGATCCGGATCGCGAATACCGTATTCGCCTGCGCGCAATGCTCAATACCGAGCAATACCCGGCCACTCTGCGCCTGCTGTTTTTCTGGCGCGGTGAGTGGCAGCTACAAAGTGAATGGTTTGAATGGTTGCTCGAACGCTGAAACGAGTCTTATATTTCCTGGTGGCCGCGTCTGGCGTCGGCCTTGCGCTTGCTGCGCTGTTCCTGCTTACACAAACCGTGCAGAAGTCTGATGATTTTGATCGGCTGCAAGACATCATTCTTGCGATCAACATTGCGGCCGGCATTCTGCTTATCGCCCTGCTCATTGGCAACCTCACGCGGTTGTTTCGTGACTATCGGCAGAACGTGCCGGGCGCGAAACTCAAAGCGCGGATCGTGGGCATGTTCGTTGGCCTCGCGGTACTGCCACTGATCGTGGTCTTCTACTTTTCCATGCAGTTCATCAATCGTGGCATCGACAGCTGGTTCAATGTGCAGGTTGAAGAAGGGCTCGATAATGCTCTGACCCTCAGTCGTGCGGCGCTCGAAATGCAGAAACGCCAGAACCTCTTCGCGACGCAGGAGGTGGCGAGACGCCTGTCACGGATCAACGACCGGAAAATCATTTTCGAACTCAGCACGTTGCGGCGCGAGACCGGTGCCAGTGAAATGACGCTATACGGTCATAACAACACTGTGCTCGCGACGAGTTCGGATAGTTCCGTGGCAAGCCTGCCGAAACCGCTGCCCGAAGAGGTCGTGGTTCTGATGCAGCAGGATCGGCCTTTCGTCAGCCTTGAATCGTATGGAGCCGGCAGCGTGGAAATTCGTACCGCGGTCGTTTTCACGCACCAGGGCGGCGGCACGCAGCAGACCCGAGTCGTGCAGGCGCACTACCCGGTTACCGAACGGCTCGGGCGCATGATCAACAGTGTCGAGAGGTCCTACCAGGAATACCAGCAACTGTTGTTTTTCCGTGAAGATCTCAAGGATCTGTTGTCTCTGACGTTGGCATTCGTGCTGCTGTTGAGCTTGCTTGCCGCGATTTATGGCGCGTTTGTTTTGTCGCGCCGACTGGTTGCTCCTATTCAGGACCTGGTAGCCGGAACGCGCGCGGTGGCCATGGGCGACTTCGATACCCGATTGCCGACGCCAACGCGCGATGAGATCGGCTTCCTGATCAGCTCGTTCAATGACATGACGCAGCGCCTGGCAACAGCACGACGCGAAGCAAGTCTGAGCCAGGCGTTGGTCGAAGCCGAGCGCACCAACCTGGAGGTCATTCTTGCGCGCCTTTCCACAGGCGTCCTTGCGCTGGAGTCGGACCTGACAATTCGCACGGCCAACCAGGCTTCCGGCTCGATCCTGGGCGTTGACCTCGAGAGCCGTGCCGGAGAGTCGTTGACTGCGGTTGCAAAGGACAATCCCCTGCTCGAGCAGTTTGTGGATGTTGCCTGCGTTCACCTTGATGCGGGCGAAACCGAGTGGCGTGAGCAGATCGTATTGCGCGGCGAAGTCGGCCGACGCGTGCTGACCTGCGCGTGTACGACTTTGCCCGGCGACGAGAATCGCGCGGCGGGCTACGTCATCGTATTTGATGACATTACCGCTTTGCTGCAGGCGCAACGAGACGCGGCCTGGGGTGAAGTCGCCCGGCGCCTGGCGCATGAAATCAAGAATCCGTTGACGCCTATTCAGCTGTCGGCAGAACGGATGCGTCGCAAGTATCTGCACACGTTACCTGAAGAAGACGCGCAGGTACTCGATCGTGCCACGCACACCATCGTGCAGCAGGTCGAGGCGATGAAAGAAATGGTTAATGCGTTCAGCGACTACGCTCGCGCGCCCGACATGGATTTTTCTCTGTTCGATCTCGACAAGCTTGTGCATGAGATCGTTGATCTGTATCGCGCCCAGAAGAGCGGTGTCGAAATCGTTCTTACTACCGATCCAACCATGCCAATGATCGAGGCCGATATGGGGCGCGTGCGGCAAATGCTGCACAACCTGATTCGCAATGCCACGGAGGCGCTCGAAGGTAGAAGCGACGGACGAATCGATGTCCACGTCAGTGCCGCGGAGATCGATGATGTCGAAATTATTCAGATCAAGGTCGAGGACAACGGGCCGGGCTTCAATATGAGTTCCGTCAATCAGATCTTTGATCCCTATGTGACGACGAAGACCAAGGGAACCGGTCTTGGATTGGCAATCGTAAAGAAGTTAGTCGAAGAACACGTTGGTTCGATTCGCGCGAAAAATCGCAAGGACGGTGGAGCGATGATCAGTATTCGGCTACCAGTCAACGATGCAGCGCGTGAGCGGATTATTGCCAAAGCTCCCAGGCGCGCAGATAAAAGGAGGGAACACGCATGAGCAATCCTCATGTACTGGTTGTCGATGACGAGGCGGATATTGGCGCCCTGATCAAGGACGTACTGTCGGACGAAGGTTTTGGCGTAACCGTAGCGACCAACGCTGCTGAAGCAAGGCAGGCACGGACGAGCCGGAAATTCGACCTCATACTGCTTGATATATGGATGCCTGATACCGACGGCATAACATTGTTACGTGAGTGGTCCGAGAGTGGTGATTTGAATTGTCCGGTTGTGATTATGTCGGGACATGGCACCGTCGATACGGCGGTCGAGGCGACCCGACTGGGCGCGTTCGATTTCGTGGAAAAGCCACTGTCGATTGCGAAGCTGCTGCGCACTGTTGAAGCAGCCCTCGAATCGGCGGGCAAGCAGGCAAAAGTCGCGCGCAGCATGTTGCCGTCTTTATTGGCACCCGTCGGCCGCAGTCAGCTGATGCAGGGCCTGCGCGAGCGCGTACAGCAATATGCGCGCCACGACGGATCGGTATTGATGAGCGGCGAGCCGGGAACCGGACGCGGCGCATTCGCCCGTTACATGCATGCCTTGAGCCGCCGTGCCGGCGAGCCAATAACGACGCTGACAGCGGCAACTATCACCGAAAGCAACATGGAAGAGCAATTGCTTGGTAGTGAGCATGGCGAAGAAATCGTTGCCGGTGCATTCGAACGGGCATCGGGTGGAACGCTGGTTATCGATGAGCTGGCGGACCTTGACGACGCCGCACAAAGGGTGTTGTTCGGTATTTTGGAGAATGGCTATTTCACGCGCGTTGGTAGCTCCCAACCGATCAAGGTAGACGCACGCGTCGTCGCGACCGTAGGCGCCGACTACGAGTCCCAGGTCGAATCGGGCGCCTTGCGCCGTGATCTGGTAGCCAGCCTGAGGGAGCTAAGTCTTCGGATACCGCCGTTGCGCGAATATTCCGAGGACGTTCCCGAATTGCTGGCCTACTACGCAGACAAACTTGTTGACGCGGAAGGATTGACGTTCAGGCGCTTCAATGTCGCGGCGCAGAACCGACTGAGAAACTATCCGTGGCCCGATAATGTGCGCGAGCTGAAGAACCTCGTGCGGCGACTATTGTTATCCGGCCGTGACAAGGACATAACGCTCGAAGAAGTCGAAGCAGAAATCAGTGCAGCCGCTGCCGTTGATGAGCCGTTGGTCAAACAGGATCTTCTTGCGCTGCCATTGCGTGAAGCGCGCGAACAGTT
>RCNF010002184.1_pt1 | contig 10464 bp, 9 predicted proteins | sample 2041311 | NCBI WGS metagenome assembly RCNF01 (sample SAMN09708228, study PRJNA481090) | Marine sediment metagenome, whole genome shotgun sequencing project. | biome: marine sediment; feature: ocean; material: sediment; isolation source: Sewage treatment plant 2 marine sediment (STP2) ... | reverse complement strand
GTAGGAAATGCAGATATTGCATCGTTACATGGATGTAACTTATTAGGGCAATGCATATGTCCATGGATGGACGGTAGTAGGACAACGCAGGAGCAGTTGTCGAGGAGCAGTTGTCGAGGAGCAAATATCTGTCATCCGTGGGGGCTCGGCATCCGCATCCCTGCGGCTGACGGTCTCAGCAAGGTACTTCCAATCCACGTCTCTCATATTTATGGGACAGCAATACTATAGCGGTGCCCTTTAATGCTTGCAAGACTAATGTCGACAGGAGAATGTTATGCCAGACAAGATTGATATAACCAGACTAAATGACTTACAGGCGAACTGGAGTTTTCCAACCACGATTCATTTTGGCGCCGGGAAAATTTCACAGCTAGCCGCTATTTGTAAAACCTTAAACGTAAATAATCCTTTACTGGTTACGGATGCCGGGCTGGTCAAGCAAAATTTTATCAAAGAGATGCTACAGGCAAATGAACAAGCTGGAATTAAAACGGCAATATTCAGTTCTGTTAAACCTAATCCTACCGGTAGCAATATTGAACAAGGTGTTACTGCATTTAAAAATGGACAACATGATGGTGTCATTGCGATTGGTGGAGGCAGTGGCCTGGATGCAGGCAAAGCGATTGCCTTAATGGTAAATCAAAATTATCCTTTATGGGATTTTGAAGATGTGGGTGATAACTGGACACGTATTAACCCGGATGGCATTGCCCCGGTTATTGCGATACCTACCACGGCAGGTACAGGTTCGGAAGTAGGGCGTGCGTCCGTCATTGTTGATGAAAGCACTTCAAGCAAAAAAATACTGTTTCACCCGAAGATGATGCCCGATGCAGTGATTGCAGATCCGGTGTTGACCCGGGGGTTGCCTGCGCACATAACCGCAGCGACTGGCATCGATGCGTTTGTTCATAATTTAGAGGCCTTTTGCACGCCTGTCTATCATCCTATGGCAGACGGTATCGCCCTGGAAGGTATGCGCCTTATAAAACAATGGTTGCCTGTTGCATTTGAAAACGGTGACAACCTGATTGCACGTAGTCATATGTTAATTGCCTCATCAATGGGAGCCACAGCGTTTCAAAAAGGTTTGGGTGGTATCCATGCATTGGCGCATCCCCTGGGTGCCGTATTTGATAAACACCACGGTTTATTAAATGCTATTTTATTGCCCTATGTTTTGCTTAGAAATAAACCGGCAATTGAAAACAAAATAATTCATATTGCCCGTTACCTGGAGTTAGATGATGTTTCATTTAATGGTTTTATGCACTGGGTATTAAAGTTTAGACAGGATTTGAATATTCCAGATAATCTGGCTGTTATCGGTATTAGCTTAGCGAAAAAAAACTTAATTGGCAGCCTGGCTGTGAAAGACTCCTGTGCCGGTGGTAACCCGATACAATTCAGTGAACAGCAATATTCAGAAATTTTTCAATCTGCGGTAAACGGTGATTTGCAGTGCGCATAGGTATTCTTGAGACAGATATTCTGCAACCCGCCATTAAAGAAAAATATGGTAGTTACGCTGAAATGTTTCAGTCTTTATTTTTATCAGTTGATGATAATCTGGAGTTTAAGGTTTTTCAGGCTATTGAAGGTGAATATCCTGAGAATATGGATGAATGTGAAGCCTATATAATTACTGGCAGCAAATCCAGTGCCTATGATAATGAGCCATGGATTAAACAACTTCGAGAGTATATTGTTGCTCTGCATGAACACCGAAGTAAATTAATCGGTATTTGTTTTGGTCATCAGATCATTGCCATGTCACTGGGTGGCTTGACTGAAAAAAATGAAAAAGGCTGGGTAGTGGGTAATAGCCTAAGCAAAATCAAAAAAGAAAAACCCTGGATGGGCCATGAGATGGCTAAAACAAAAAAACAGTTTGCGCTGTTAGTTAGTCATCAGGACCAGGTGATCAGCTTGCCTGCTCAGGCAGAACTTATTGCAAGCAATACATTTTGTCCAAATGCCAGTTTCCAAATTGCGAATCATATTCTTTGCTTTCAGGGGCATCCTGAGTTTTCAGCAGATTATCTTAGTTATTTGATGAATAAACGCCGCGATATAATTGGCGAAGAAAAATATAAAAAAGCGATGGATTCATTACAATACGAGCTGGATGCTTTATTAGTCGCACGCTGGATTGTTGATTTTATTCGTCAATAAAAAAATGTTTCTGTCCCGTTAACTGCCAGAGACGTGAATCAGACACATTTATCAACGACCATCACCCGCATGGCAGGTTTTTGCTCCTGCAAAACCTGCACTTCCACCGTCCGTGGTGGTCGGCTGCGGGTGTTGAGCCGCCATGGATGGCAGATATTTGCTCCTGCAATATCTGCATTTTCTTCGTCCTTGTAGGTCGCTTTACGGCGTGTCGATGGTGGATGCGTCCGGTCCATGTCTCGGATTAGTGCAACCCTTATCCAAGCCTGCTACATCAGTCTATTTAGATAATTTACTTTTGTTAACGGGGCACCAGTGATTTATAGTAATAAATCTTTATCTATTCGATGATATACGCTGGCGGCATCAATAAGCGAGTTGGCGGTAAGAGCCGGAACCCCATAAACTTCGGTTGTCACGGCATAATCCATACTGATTTTTTTCAAGAGCAGATCAAAATCACCATCACCTGAAAGTAATATAACAGTAGTTACGTCTTTTGCGACTTGCATAACATCTATGGTGATGCCTACGTCCCAGTCGCCTTTGGCGGAACCATCGCTGCGTTGAATATAAGGTTTGAGTTTTACCGTGAAACCAATGTGTTTAAGGGCATCCTGAAATTTTTGCTGTTTTTCATCACCACGGTGAATGGCATAAGCGTTGGCGACTACAATGTCACCCTGTGTACTTATACGTTTCCAGAATTCACGATAATTAAACTGGCGACCATAGGTATCACGTGTTGTGTAATAGATGTTTTGTACATCGACAAAGATGGCGATTTTTTTCATAATATTACTGAAGCGAAATAAAAGATTAGCCATAATTCAAGACACATCGTTAATACGACCTACATAGGGGTAGTAGGCTCGGCATTCCTGCAGCTAACGGTCTTGAAAAATGGGCATCCTTATCATTTGTCCTGTTAGTAGGTATTACCCAGCCGTAACTTTAATCTTATTTATCATTTCTTGCATCTTTAAATAATGGCTGCCTTGCCAGTAGATTTTGCCACAGCTTTCGCATTGATAGAATTTATCATAATATTTTTGAGTTTTAGGTAATAGACGGGATTCTATTTCCTGTTTTTTCACCGGTTGTGTTTTACCGTTACAAGACATACAAAGGGTGAATGGTTTTTGCTTATGGTATAAGTCAAAACGCGCCAGAATTTCCAGTATCTGTTGTTGCGGCTGTCGTGCACGTACATAATAACCGTAATTAACCTGTTTACGCATTAGCAGTTTTCTATCACAGGTAAGCAATATGCGATGCTCATCGGCTGAAATATTTGCCAGCTCAGGATCATCGTAGTCATTACGATAAAGCGTGTTGAAACCCAGCATACGCAAATAAGCAGCAAGCCTGCCGAGGTGGACATCAAGGACAAAACGTGATTCACCTAATGCTGCTGGCTGGCAATGATTAAGCGGTGAGATATCAAGTGACTCAATAATCGGGTAGACACTGATACGGTCACCATCCTGTACCCGATAATTAAAATCTACAGATTTACCATTAACAAAAATCAGATCAACTTCTGTATGAGGTACGCCGATCGATTCGATAAGATCTTTGATTGATCTTGCCTTTTTAAGTTCGAAATTGAAATTAGTTTTACGCTGAACGGGCTGTAGAAACTCATTCAATCCTTCATGAAAGCTAATGTTTATTTGACTCGGCATATGAATATAATAGCGGATGTATTGTTTCGATTTCTTGGTTTTTACTGTATGAAATAATGTTAAATCAATGATATTAATCAATTAGTTTTTCACCTTGCATTGTTATACTTATATTCTTAAGATATGTGATAAGTAGGGTGTTTGTTCCTATTATTGTTTGTTGTTATCTTTGCTAGGGCACCTCTGATTAAGTATCATAAATTCTGGCGATGCCCAAAAGACAGGATCAAGGCGTTGCTTTGAAACCATGCTTATTGCCTGGTAAGAAGCAATAACGCAGAGCCTGGCTTTTGAGCATTGCCCCACAGGGCGGGCTTTTAAGCGCACATCTTCTGCGTTATGCTTCTTATGAAGGCTCATAATTAATAATATCGGGCATTCATTGCGAAACATGCCTTAAATATGTACACTTAAAATCCCGCAGAATTAATGATACTTAACCAGAGTTGCCCTAGATATTACTAAAAACTTAAAACCTAATATGAGGAGTTCTAAGAGATGAATCCAAAAATCAAAAATGCCATTGGCTGTATGTTCATTACCGTTGCTGTAGCGACTTCATCCGCTGCCTTCGCAAAAGGCGGTGGTGGTGGTGGCCAAGGCGGTGGTTACAGTAGCGGCGGCGGTCAGAGTAGTCAAGGTTACGGTCAGGGTAGTCAGGGTTACGGCCAGGGCAGTCAGGGTTACGGCCAGGGCAGTCAGGGTTACGGCCAGGGCAGTCAGGGTTACGGTCAGGGCAGTCAGGGTTACGGTCAGGGCAGTCAGGGTGGAGGGCAAGGCCAGGGTCAGGGTTATGGCCAGAGTGGCGGACAAGGTCAGGGTTATGGTCAGGGTGGTGGTGCCAATCAGGGCGACCCTAACCAGTATCAATACCGAAACCAGTATCGTTATGGCAATGGTAGCGGCCAGGGCCGAGGCGGTCAACAACGCAGTATGCAAAGAAGCCAACAGCCGGCGCCCGAATAACATCGGCTGGCATGTAAAGCATCTTTATTCGATAAAGCAAAACGGCAACCAGAAGGTTGCCGTTTTTTATGTCCATGGAAGGACGGGCTGAAAATTGCTCCTGCATTTTCCGCACTTCCCACATCCATGTGGGTCGTATGTCGCAAAGAGCCAGGGATGGCGGTGCGGTTTTTAAGACCCGCTATTATGAAGCTTTGCGTTTCTGCTCAGTTTCCTGACTAGCTAGATAATCTTCATAGTTACCACGGAAGTCAACTAGACCTTTTGGTGTCATTTCAATAATACGTGTGGCTAATGAAGAGACGAATTCACGGTCATGACTGACAAAAAACAGGGTGCCTGGAAAATTTTCCAGTGCCAGGTTAAGTGATTCTATGGATTCCATATCAAGGTGATTGGTTGGCTCATCCATTAACAATATATTATTGCGTTGCAGCATTAATTTTCCAAACAGCATACGACCTTGTTCACCACCAGAGATAACACTGACTTTTTTATTAATATCATCAGTTGAAAATAATAATCGCCCCAGTGTGCCGCGAATCGATTGTTCGTCGTCGTTTTCCTTTCCCCAGTAGCTCATCCAGTCATAAAGTGTTTTGTCTTCTTTAAAATCGGCAGTATGATCCTGTGCATAATAACCAAGTTGTGAATTTTCAGACCACTTCACTGTACCTGCAGAAGGCTCAAGATCACCATATAGACATCTTAATAAAGTCGTTTTACCTATACCGTTAGGACCAATTATTGCGACACGTTCGCCAACTTCAACCATGAGATCAAGGTTAGCAAACAAATAATCATCAAAACTTTTAGCTAAACCTTCTACTTCAAGTGCCAGACGATGTAATTTTTTATCTTCTTCAAAATAAATGTAAGGGTTTTTGCGGCTGGAAGGTTTTACTTCTGCCAGTTGAATTTTGTCTATTTGTTTAGCACGCGATGTGGCCTGTTTCGATTTTGATGCGTTTGCAGAGAAACGGCTAACAAAAGATTTAAGTTCAGCAATCTGCGCTTTTTTCTTGGCGTTATCAGACTGCAGACGTTCGGTCACCTGCGTTGATGCAATCATGTAATCGTCATAAGACCCCGGATACATGCGGATTTCACCGTAATCCAGATCGGCCATGTGTGTGCAAACACTGTTTAAGAAGTGACGATCATGCGAGATGATGATCATAGTACATTTACGTTGGTTTAATACATCTTCTAACCAGCGGATGGTATTGATATCAAGGTTATTGGTGGGCTCGTCTAGTAACATGATGTCAGGCTCGGAAAATAATGCCTGTGCCAGTAATACACGTAATTTCCAGCCAGGTGCAACTTCGCTCATCGGGCCATAATGCTGCTCTGATGGGATGTCCAGACCTAACAGTAATTCGCCTGCTCGTGCTTCTGCTGAGTAACCATCCATTTCAGCAAATTCTGCCTCAAGATCACCCGCTCGGATGCCATCGGCTTCGGTCATTTCTGGATTGGCATAAATGGCATCTTTTTCTGCTTTTATAGCCCACAGCTCTTCGTGGCCCATAATGACAGTATCAATGACATTAAATTCCTCGTAAGCAAACTGATCCTGTTTCAATTTACCGATGCGTTCGTTCGGATCTTTTGATACGTTGCCGGCTGATGGCTCTAAGTCTCCACCTAGAATTTTCATGAATGTGGATTTACCACAGCCGTTGGCGCCGATAAGACCGTAGCGGTTACCGTTACCAAATTTCACAGAAACGTTTTCAAATAATGGCCTGGCGCCAAATTGCATGGTTACATTTGCAGTTGCTAGCATTGTTCTATTCCGGGTATAAATAAGTATTAAGTTGCGAGTTGTCAGTTGTATATGAATTTATTCTAAGCAGCATCTCGTGTTCGTCTCTGGTTATTTGAACGCTTGTTCCAGGGTGATGATGCTTTATGGCTACCCGTATTACCATTCGCAGTCGATTCAGAAGTTTTTCTTCTGGCATTTTTTCCAGGCCTTGGTGATTTTTTATTCGCCGGGTGTGGCGCTGAATGTCTTCCAGGTGATTTTTGCTGCTGACCACGGCCTTTATTGATGGGCTGAGCTTTGATAGAAAGATCAGGTTCATAACCGTCAATCACATCTTTGGGAATATCACGTTTAATGAGTTTTTCGATATCTTTGAGTAACTTCAGCTCATCAACACATACCAGTGACATAGCTTCACCTTCATTACCGGCACGGCCGGTGCGACCTATACGGTGAACGTAATCTTCAGCCACGTTTGGTAGCTCAAAGTTCACTACATGTGGTAACTGGTCGATATCTATTCCGCGAGCAGCAATATCGGTTGCAACCAGGACCCGTGTTTTGCCGGCTTTAAAGTCGGCTAATGCCCGCGTACGTGCGCCCTGACTTTTGTTGCCATGAATGGCTGCAGCGGTGATGCCATCTTTATTTAACTGCTCAGCAAGACGGTTGGCACCGTGTTTGGTGCGGTTGAAGACCAGCACCTGTTGCCAGTTGTTTGATCCAATCAGAAATGAAAGCAGTTCGCGTTTACGTGTTTTATCGACCGGATGCACCACCTGTGTAACCGTTTCAGTTGCTGCATTTTGTCTTGACACTTCAATCAGTGCTGGTGAATGCATCAGACCATTGGCTAGTTTTTTAATATCATCAGAGAAAGTGGCTGAGAATAATAATGTCTGTTTCTTTTTAGGAACTAACGCCAGAACCTTTTTAATGTCGTGGATAAAACCCATGTCGAGCATGCGGTCGGCTTCATCGAGCACCAGGATATCGACGTTTGAAAGGTCAACAGATCGCTGGTTGACGTGATCCAGCAAGCGGCCTGGTGTTGCGACCAGAATATCTACACCCTTGATAAGTTTCTGTTTCTGCGGATTGATGCTGACACCACCAAAAACCACGGTAGAGCGAAGCGGTAGATAACGTCCATAGTCACGTATGCTTTCTGCAACCTGTGCAGCAAGTTCCCGGGTTGGGGTCAATACCAGGGCGCGAACAGGGCGACGGCCTTTTCGTGGTTTATCGGTTTCTATCAAACGCTGTAATAACGGCAGGGTAAAACCAGCAGTTTTACCCGTACCTGTCTGCGCGCCACCCATAAGGTCGCGACCTTGCAGTACAACAGGAATTGCCTGTTTTTGTATAGGTGTAGGGGTGTTGTAGCCTTTTTCAGATATAGCACGGTGTAATTCGGCCATAAGGCCGAGGGAATCAAATGACATGTAAATGTTCTCCAGGGATCGGCCTACTCACATAGCAATGTGGATCGGTCCAGGCGGAAACATATTTGTGTTTCGAGGTAAATCTTGAAGGATTACCTTTTTTAAAAGATGCAGACCGAAGTGCACCAAAAATGAGGGCGTATTATATATGATAAAATTCTAAAATACGTAGAAAATTAGAGATAGTTGCACATTTAAGTCATCGGATACAGATGAAGTAGTTTGCAGGTTAAGGAGGGTTTGTATAAACAAGCACTCAACAAAAAATTTTTTTTACCACAGAGGCGCAGAGAACACAGAGAAAATCTTTGTATTGATAACAACGCCGAGGCTATGAACAGCGTAAAACTCTGTGCCCTCTGTGGTGAAATATTATTATATTTTGACGGCCTGCTAATCTGTCACAACTAATCCAGGTATTCTTTCTGCCATTCTAAATATTTTGCATGCACCTGTTCTGCAAAGCTTTCTTTATCGGTAAACGTTTCTGGTGATATAGCATCGTGCAGGTAATAATTAACGCGATTATTATTGGATTTAAATATTTGCCAAAGTTTCAGCACTAAGGACTGACCTTTCCACTCAAAAGTTTTCTGATCTATATAGTGTAAAAATACGGGTACGACCGGGATACCGGTTTGTAGAGATATGTCAAACGCGCCGGTATGAAATTTCTTATAGATGCGTGATCCTTTGCACCCGCCCTCGGGAAAAATAACAATATTTTTACCTGCTTTAACCGCATCTAGCAAAGATTGTAATGCGGCATGTCTGGAGCTGGCGCTTTCCCGCTCGACATAAATTGTTCCCGCATAATCACTGATACGTCCTAATACAATCCAGTCACGCACACCAGCTTTTGCCAATGGATATATATCAAACAGGGCAGGTACACCAAAATCTTCTAACGCTGAAGGATGGTTTGCAATAAGAATGTATTGTTTTGGTAATGGCTGCGTATTTCTGTGAACGAGTTTCAGGTCAACGTCTAATGCGCGTACAAATATTTTGCACCAGAAACGTGACAGGGCGTGATAATAACGGCCGGAGAAAATGCGCGGTAAATGTGATAGCGCATACAGAAGTAGACTCAGTATTATAAGAAAAAGCCATATTACGGGTAAAACAACGATATTTTTTATGAATTTAACCAGTCCTTGCATTAGTTATACTCTAAAGATAGCAGGTCGTTAATCAGGGGCTCATTAAATTTTGTTCGTTTAAGACAAAATTACAGCTACTCTTCATCTGTCTTTTGACTATGCCAACTAGTAACTACTAGGATATTTGTACAACCGGTTTTTTACTTACTCTTCGTCCTTCATTTTTTCGTCTATTGAGTGATACGCTTTCGCCGAGATGATTGACTAAAGGAAACGCTACATCCTTTATTTTTCGCCAGTCACCACGGCGTGGTGTTAATTTGGTCTTATGTTGCTGGATGAATTTACTGTCTTTCATGTCTTTTTGTAGAAGCAATAGACGTTCCATTTTTGCCAGATCTTTTTTACTTAAAGCCATTGCGGCTTCCACCCAGATATCAACAATATCGTACATTTTCTGTTTTTCTATAGGGTGAACAATTTGCCGAATTCTTTTCATTGAGCGAATGGTATTGTGCGACTGATTATTACTTTTGAGGTAATTTACTGTAGCCTCTACACCGTTACCATCTTCAGCTAGTACATCGATTACCCCCATATCATAAAGCTCTTCAGCACTATATGTTCTCCCGCTTAAAATTATGCGTTCAGCAAGCGCTGAGCCGATTCGACGTTCAAGCAGGTTGTATGCACCCATTCCAGGGAACAGGTTGAACAACATTTCAGGAAAACCCAATTGAGAGCCGCGTTCGGCAATAATGACATCACAGGAAAGAGCAGTTTCAAAACCGCCACCCAGTGCCTGTCCCTGCACTAGAGAAACCATGGTAATCGGCAAATCAAGGTTATTAATATTACGGTGCAAAAGATTGATGCATTTGTAGGCGTAATCTCTAAGATTCTCTTCTTCTTTGTTTATTATGTAATGTCTAAATAAGCCTAAATCACCACCAAGATTATAGATTCCAGGTATTTTTGACGTAAGAATGAGATGATGAAATGACCATATGGTATCGGGATGCTGATTTTTATAGGTAGCGGTTAGTTGCTGCTGAAGTGATACCAGCTCATCAATTAAAGTGGCATTGATACAGGGACGGGGTTGCGGCTGCATCCAGACCCAGATGGTACTGGTTTCGGAATCATAACGGGTACTAAATTGCGTATAGCCGTGTATGCTTTCATTTCTTTTTGTCTGACAAGTGGCGTTAGATTCATGTTCAATCATTAATATGACCTTAATTATTATTATTTTTTGACATGATTCAGGTGTTAAATATTTCAATCTTCAAATAAGCAGTAAGGTA
>RCNF010002183.1_pt1 | contig 10466 bp, 7 predicted proteins | sample 2041311 | NCBI WGS metagenome assembly RCNF01 (sample SAMN09708228, study PRJNA481090) | Marine sediment metagenome, whole genome shotgun sequencing project. | biome: marine sediment; feature: ocean; material: sediment; isolation source: Sewage treatment plant 2 marine sediment (STP2) ... | reverse complement strand
AGCGACATATGCGGGGGACGGGGGTTAGCAGTGGCAGTCAAGGGAAGAGTATCAATGCTTTCTTTTAATTTTTTTATTCTTTCTTTATGAAGGACTCCGAAACGCTGCTCTTCATCCACGATTAACAGGCCTAAATCCTTAAACCGGATATCATTTTGGATTAACCGATGGGTCCCTATAATAATATCTACCTTCCCTTCTTCCAGGCCTTCGATAACTTTTTTCTGTTCCTGTTTAGTTCTAAAACGGGAGAGCATATCTATATTTATAGGAAAAGGGTTCATTCTTTCCCGAAAAGTATCGTAATGCTGTTGAACCAGGATAGTGGTAGGTGCCAAAATTGCCACCTGTTTTCCGTCTAATACCGCTTTAAAGGCAGCTCTTATGGCTATCTCGGTTTTACCATAACCTACATCTCCGCAAACTAATCTCTCCATAGGTTTGACTATTTCCATATCAGCTTTAACCTCAGATAAGGCTTGTAGTTGGTCATAAGTCTCTTCGTAAGGAAAAGACATCTCCAGCTCTTGCTGCCAGTTATTATCTTTGGAGAAGGCGAAACCCCTGATTTCTTTACGGGCAACATATAAATTATAAAGCTCCCGGGCTAATTTTTGAATTGACTTTTTTGCTTTCCCTTTAGCCTTTCCCCAGGAGACTCCTCCTAAACGGTAAATCTTGGGAGTTTTATCTTTGATGCCTATATATTTATGAACTAAATCAAACTGGTCTACCGGAACATATAGTTTGTCCCCTTGGGCATATTCGATTAAAAGATAATCCTGCTTTACTCCTTTGACGGTTAAATTTATAATCCCTCTATATATGCCTATACCATGTTCAATGTGTACTACATAATCTCCTGAAGAGATATCCATTATAGTAGAAAAAGGTTCGCTCTTACGCCTGGTTAATCTATATCTTTTATTCCTTTCCTTGCCAAATATTTCCTGGTCGGTTACAAAAACTGTCTTAAGATTGGGAAGTCTGAATCCATAATTTAAGTAACCATAAGAAATAAAGATGGTTGATTTTAACTGAGTATATTCTTCTATCCTTCCTGTAGTAAATCTTTTTACCCCTCTTTCCTCTAATATCTCCCCTAAGCGCTGGGCTCGTCCTTCATTTCTGACTAGAATAATAATACGCTGTTTTTCTTTCTGCCATTTTTCTAAATCTTTAGCAAACAGGTCTAAATTCCCAAAATAAGAACTGATCTCCTGTCCTTCTAAAATAAATTCTCTGATATATTCTTTTTCCTCTTCCTGATTGCTGGAAATATCTTCTTTGTTTTCCTCCGGAAGATAGGTAAAATTAATTATTTTTTTAGATTTTAATTTATCACATATCTCGGAGTTAGTGATGAAATAAGAAGAAGGTGAGAAGATTAATTTCCTTTTATCTTGCTCTATTTTTTGGTAAATGCTTTCGACTTCTTCCTGAAACTCTTCCGTTTTTTCTTTAATTAATTCCGGCTCGTTTTGTAGTACTATCAGGTCCTGGGGAAGATAATCAAATATAGTGCTGTAATTATAATTAGACGAACCATCGGTAATGAATTCCCGGGAAGGAAGAAGGGTATAATCAGTCAATTTAAGTATCGACCTTTGAGTATTCAAATTAAAATACCTGATCGATTCTATCTGGTCTCCGAACAATTCTAATCGAAGAGGATTTTCACTGGTTACCGGGAAAAAATCGATAATTCCTCCCCGGCTACTAAATTCACCTCTTTCTTCAACTATCTCTACCGACTGATAATTTTGGTCTAAGAGAATTTCCAAAAAATCTCCCTTTTTTAAGACATCTCCTATTATAAATTTCCAACTCGTCTTTTTAAATTTTCGTGGAGAGGCTAATTTGGGCAGGAGGGCTTTAATATCAGCAATTAAAATAATCCTCTTTATGTTCTGATCAATCGCGGAAAGATGTTTCAAAATATTTATCCTTTGCTGGATTATCTGGGGATCGGAACTGATGTCTTCGTAAGGAAGGACATCAAAAGAAGGGAAAAGAAAAATATTCTCTTCCTCACCTTGAGGTTTATTTATAAAAGTGCTTAAATCCTGGTATATCTTTACGGCATTTTCCTGAGAATCGGTAATAATAAGGTAAGATTTTTTTATTTCCTCTTTTGAGGCTAAGGCAGCGATAAAGAAAGAACGGGCGCTATCCTTCAGGCCGGAAAGTAAAATTTTGTTAATCAACTTCCCTTTTATTATTTTTATTATTTCTTCAAATTCCGCGGATTGATTCCACAGGGAGAATATTCCTGATAAAGACATTATGTTTTCCTTTTCAATTCTTATATCATATACTTAATCTTAATTAGCAGTTAAATGTTAATTTTCAAATTGACCGATTGACCGATTAATTTAGTCAGCTGGTTAAAATACAGGTTGCAAGTTACGAGTTACGAGTTTCAAGTTTGAAAAAGTCTTTACAGCGAACTGACAACTGAAAACTTGCATCAAATACTAACGACTAATTATGAGTTTTGAATTATGGTTTTTCGCTTTTAGCTTTAGGCTTTTAGTTTATTGATTTAGCCTATACGCTAAACGCTGTACGCTATACGCTAACCATATGCTAACGACTAGTTACTATTTCGCTAACACTGACGCTAAATCATAGAGATTTTGTTTAATAGTTTTTTGCTGACTCAGGACTACCTCTAAATCAGTTGCTTCAATCTTATTTCCGATTAACCCAACCATTTTAGAGGTTTCACCTTTTAATAGATGTTCTACGGCTGCTGCACCTAAACGGCTGGCCAATATCCTATCAAATGCAGAAGGTGAACCACCTCTTTGCAGATAACCTAAAATGGTAATCCGTGTTTCGTAACCAATCTTATCTTCTAAATAGTTTCTTACTTCATCGGTTTTTCCTACTCCTTCGGCAATAACAATAATACAATGGGTCTTTCCTCTTTGATAACCCTCTTTTAATTTTGAACTAATTTCAGGTAAATTATAGGGTATTTCCGGAACAAGAATTACTTCAACTCCTCCGGCAATTCCGCTCATCAAGGCTAAATAACCTGAATTTCTTCCCATAACTTCCACCACAAATGCCCTCTGATGAGAAGAAGCTGTATCTTTAATTTTATCAATGGCATCAATAACTGTGTTCAAAGCGGTATCTACACCTATAGCCATATCTGTTTTAGGCAAGTCATTATCGATGGTAGCCGGAATTCCGATAGTCTTCAGTCCTAAAGCGCTCAAATCTCGAGTTCCTCGTAAGGTACCATCGCCCCCAATAGTTACTAATCCATCAATATCAAATTTCCGGAGTTTTTGTAGAGCGATATCAAGACCTTCTTTAGTCTTAAATTTCTCGCTGCGTGAGGTTTTTAGGATAGTCCCTCCTCTTTGCAAAATTCCACCTACCGATACCTGATTCATAGGAAAAATTTGTCCTTCCATTAGTCCGGCAAATCCTCTATTTACAGCAAATACCTCTAAATTATGGAATATTCCGGTTCGTACCACTGCCCGAATAGCAGCATTCATTCCCGGGGAGTCTCCCCCACTGGTAAGAACAGCAATTCTTTTCATTTTCATAACAGTTTTACCTCCAATATTTAGTATTTAGTATTTAGTAAAAACAAAATTAAAACAATTTCCAATGAAGTAAATTTATATATTCAACAAAATGTTTTTTGCCGAGTAAGAACCATCTATAATTTTCTAATAATACCGTAGGACAAGCGCCTCGACTGTCTATTAGTAGACAATTATTTAGTTCGCCAGATTGTTCCTGATTTCTTACTTCTTATCTCTTTACTATTTACTATATACTATATACTATTTAAGAATTCTGGCTGCTTCTTCCGGAGAAGTAGTATTAATATAAAATCCCGTTCCCCATTCAAAACCGGCTATTTTGGTCAGTCGGGGAATTATTTCTATATGCCAGTGATATTTCTTATCCAAGTCCGGCCATTCTCTGGTAGAAAATTCTTCAGAAGGTCCTGTATGAATTATAAAATTATAAGGAGGGTTATTTAACTTTTTCTTTATTTTAGATAAAGTATCTTTTAATATTCTGGCTAAACTTAAAATATCATTATCGTTAGTTTTCTCGTAACAAGCGTTATGATATTTTGGAAGTATCCAGGTTTCAAAGGGGAATCTGGCAGCAAAAGGCGAAATAGCCACATATTTTTCCGTTTCTTTTATCAATCTGTCTTTAGATTTTATCTCCTGTTTTATATAATCGCAGAAAATACATCTCCCGTTAAGGTCAAAATATTCTTTAGCACCCTTTAACTCTTCTTTTATCCTTTGGGGTATGATAGGAGTGCCGATAAGCTGAGAATGAGGATGCTCTAAAGAGGCTCCTCCATCAATCCCGTAATTTTTGAATATTAGAATATATTTTATCCTTTTATCCTTAGATAAATCTAAATACCTTTGCCGATAAGTTTTTAAGATTAAAACGATGCTATCAATACTTAAATTATTAAAATCTTTATGATGATGAGGAGTCTCAATTATTACTTCGTGAGCTCCCAGACCGTTCATCTTTTTAAACATTCCTGCCTCTTTCAAGATTATTTCCTTCTCCTCCATTTTTAAGGCAGGATATTTATTTGCTACCACCCTTACTTTCCATCCCGGCTTGTTTTCCGTAGTGCCTTTTTCTCGAAAAGCAAATATTTCAGGGGGTGTTTCACCTTCATTCCCTTCACAAAATACACAGCTATTTTTTTTCTTCTCTTCTCTTTTTATTTTATAATCTAAGGGTCTTCTGCCTCTTTCTGTAGAAATTATCACCCAATTGTCAATTATAGGGTCTTTCCTCAATTCAGTCATCTCTGTTCCCCCAGGTTCGAAAAATAATATCTTTAGCTAAAACTAACGACTAATTCGTATCTCGTATAAAATACAGTGATAAGTAATGAGTGATGAGTGATAAGATTAAATTTCCAAAATTATACAAACAAGTACCTATCACATGTTACACATTATATTTCCTTCTAGTTAGTTGGTTACCTGGTTAGCTAGTTAAGATAATAAAAGATAAAAAATATAAGCCAGAATCCAGTATTCAGAATTATTTTAAACTATGAAATTATATCATTTAATAAATTTTTCTGTATTCTTCTGACTTGACGACTAATTTAACTGGTAAACTAGCTAACCAGCAAACTCTTTTCTTATTGCTTATCACTTATTACTCATCACTGTATTTTAAACGCTAAACGCTGTACGCTCCACGCTATACCGATATTGTATCTAATTACACTTAGTTTGTCTATAAAAAAGAGACATGCTAATACATGTCTCTTTTTTATAGATCACTATTTTACAGTTATTTTTTACAACTATCTAACTTTTGTTAACTATAGCTCAAGCAATTTTCTATTGTATTTTCTCATAGCTTTTTCAAAGCCATCTTCTATTACTGTCTTTATTGCCTCAGTAGACAGTTTTATAGTTTCCTTTATTCTATCCTCTTCGTCACCATTAAAATTAGAAAGGACATAAGATGCGCTATCAAAATTAAAGTTTATCGAAGGATTGCCAATCCCTATTCTCAAACGGGGGATATCTTCGCTGTGCAAATATTGCATAATTGACTCTATCCCCTTATGGCCGCCGGCACTCCCTTTTTTACGAATCCTTATCTGGCCCGATTCTAAGTTTAGGTCATCATAAACTACTAATAAATCTTGAAGGGGTATTTTGTAATAAGAAACTACCCTGCTTACTGCTCTTCCACTTAAATTCATAAAAGTTTGCGGTTTTACCAGCATTATTTTATGATTATTTATAATCCCCCGGGAAATTAAAGAATAGTAAGATTTTATTTTCTTGAATTCTATTTTTATATCCTTGGCCAAACTATCAACTATCCTAAACCCTATATTGTGCCTGGTAAATTCATATTTCAAACCAGGGTTACCCAAGCCAATAACGATCTTCAATAAAACTCACTATCCTTTTATTGTTCTATTCTTTTTTAGGTGCAGAAGAAGGGGGGTCTTCCTTTGTTTCTACTTTTTCTTCTCCCTCAGCTTTTTCTTTACCTTCTTCTCCTTCTACTACTTCTTCTTCCTCTTCAACCACTTCTTCTATTTTGGTGGGGAGAACCACTGCAGCAACAATTCTATCCAGGGCAGTTAATACTTCAACGCCCTCAGGAATTTCCATATCTCCCACAGAAATATGATCGCCTACTTTAAGGCTGCTAAGATCAACTTTTAAACTATCCGGCATTTGAGAAGGTAAACACTCTATTTCTACTTTTCGTAATTCAACCTGTAGAATACCCCCTTCTTCTACCCCTATAGGTTCTCCAATCAATTCAATATCGATTTCTAAGGTTAATTTTTCTTTTAAAGTTACTCCATAAAAATCAATATGAACTATCTGCCTTTTTAACGAGTTATACTGAAGATCTTTAATTATCGCCAATCGGCTAACTTTTTCCTTCCCATCATTTATCTCTAAATCTATAAGTCCGTGCGACTTAGCGGATAATAATTTTGATAATTCATCATTTTTAACCTTTAATATTAAATTTTCTTTATCATGGGGAGAATACAATACTCCAGGGACAATCCCCTCTTTTCTAAGTTTTTTATTAATTTCCTTCCCTGTATTATCTCTTAATTCTACTTTTAATTTTGGTTTTTTCACCTTATTAACCTCCGATCTCGTATTTAGTATTTCGTATATCGTTATATAATTCACCAATTGCCCAATCAAAGATACGAGTGGCAAATTAGTATAAGTTTTATCCAGTTACCCAGTTTACCAGTTTGCCAGTCAAGAATCAATGAATTCTTTAAAATAATTGGTTAATCGGTTAATCGGTCAATCGGTCAATTATATTATCTTGTATTCTAACCAGCTAACTAATTTAATTGGCCAATTAATTATCATTCCGTTTAAATAAACTGCTTATTGATAAATTGTTATGAATTCTGTCAATAGATTCGGCAAATATTTTTGCTACTGATAAAACCTTAATACCGGGGAAAATCTTATCGTTAGCAACGGGAATGGTATTGGTTACCACCACTTCCTTAAATATACCATCATGTAAAGATTTTTCTAATCTTTCTTTTGCCGGACCGGCAAACACCGGATGAGTAGCACAAATATAAATCTCTTCTACCCCGGCATTTAATAAAGCCTGGCTTCCTTTTATTAGTGTACCAGCAGTATCAATGATATCATCGACTATAATAGCGGTCTTACCTTTTACTCTTCCTACTATATGCATTATTTCTACATCATCAAAAGACGACCTATATTTATCGATAACAGCAATCGGTTTTTTAATGCGCCCGGAAAATTCCCTGGCTCGAGCAGTTCCTCCTACATCGGGGGAAACTACCACTACCTTATCCAAATTCCTCTCTTTAAAATAACTCGATAATATGCTTACAGCTTCTAATTGATCTACGGGAATATCAAAAAATCCCTGGATCTGCCCAGCATGCAAATCCATAGTAAGTACTCGATTAGTTCCCGCAGATACCAATAAATTTGCCACTAACTTTGCGGTAATTGGCTCACGAGGCTGGGTCTTCCTCTCCTGTCTGGCATAACCATAATAGGGTATTACCGCGGTAATTCTTCCCGCTGAAGCCCTCTTTAGAGCATCTATCATAATTAGTAATTCCATAAGATATTCATTGGCGGGCGGGCAGGTAGATTGAATTATAAAAACATCCTCACCTCTTACGCTTTCCTCAATCTTAACCTTAATTTCGCCATCAGGGAATCTGGAAACATCAGCCTGACCTAAAGGCACATTTAAATATCTACATATCTCTTCTGCTAAATCCTTATTGGAATTACCGGCAAAAATTTTTAATGGTCTTTTCTCATCAGGTATCAAAATTTTATCATCTCCATTTTTTTAAATTTCTCTTTATAGATTATAGGGTTTTAACTTTTATCGTCTTTCTTTTTCTTTCTCCATCCTGAAATATTTTTTTGCCTTGAACGAGCAATAGCTAAATTGCCTGCTGGCACATCCTCGGTAATAGTTGAGCCAGCTCCGGTATAAGAATCTTTCCCTAATTTTACTGGAGCTACCAATGAATTATTGCTTCCGATAAAAACGCCATCTTCTATGACAGTTTTATTCTTTTTCTCACCGTCATAATTACAGGTTATAGTCCCCGCGCCAATATTGACCTTCTTACCAATTATGGTATCGCCAAGATAGGTTAGATGAGAGGCCTTACTGCCTTCACCCACAATAGTCTTCTTTAATTCTACAAAATTTCCTATCTTTGCTCCTTTTTCCACGACAGTTTCGGGACGTAAATGGGCATAAGGGCCAATTTTTGCTCCTTCTTTAACGGTACTACTTTCTATAATTGAAGCCCAAACTTTAACTCCCTTTCCTATATCGGCATCAATTAGATGAGAGTAAGGTCCGATAAAACAATTACTTCCGATTTTAGTATCTTTTTCAATAATAGTGAAAGGATATATAATGCTATCCTGACCGATTTTAACTCCCTGCTCTATAAAAGTACTATTAGGATTAACTACAGTTACTCCTTGAAGCATCAAGTCTTGAAGGGTCTTTTGATATACTTTTTGGGAAGCATCAGCAAGATCTAATCGATTATTTATTCCTAATATTTCCGAATAATCTTTTACTATTAGATTCCCTATAGTTAATCCTTCCCCTAATAATATCTTTACCGTATCAGTTAGGTAATACTCCCCTTGTTTATTATTCGGGGTAACCTTCTCTAAGGCCTGGAACAGTTTTTCTTTATTAAAACAGTAAATTCCGCTGTTTATTTCGGTTATTTTCTTTTTATCTGTAGATAAATCTACCTCTTCGATTATCCCCTTTATTTCACCCCTTTTATCTCTGATAATTCTACCATAACCTTTAGGGTTTTTTAAAACAGTAGAGAGCAGGGTGCAGCAAAAATTATTAGCCTGGTGATATTTCAAAAGCCCCTTTAGAATTTTAACCGTTAAAAAAGGGACGTCGCCGGATAAAATCAGCACATCTCCTTTAAAACCGGACAATAATTTTTCGGTTTGCAAAACTGCATGAGCAGTTCCTAACTGTTCTTTTTGCTCTACATACTCTATTTTATCACCAATTAATTTTTTTATCTTATCGCTTTTATAACCGACTATTAATATCTTTCTTTTTGCTTCAAGTTGACTAACCGCGTCTAATACGTAATTTAAAATTGGTTTTCCTGCAAGATTATGAAGGACTTTAGGCAGATTAGATTTCATTCTCTTGCCCTTGCCTGCTGCCATAACAATTACAGCAGTATCACTCATTATTATACCTCCAATTTTTAGTCGTTAGTATATCGTATTGCGTATTGCGTATCGAGTATCGCGTTAAGAAGATCAGGATTCAAAGGACTGGATACGTAATACAAAACCTGCCCAAAGTAGGACAGGCGTCTCGCCTGTCTATTAGTACTGATCCATCTTTATTAAGCAAAAACGGAAAACCATAATTCATAACTCTTAATTAGTCGTTAGTTAAAATACAAGATGCAAGATGGAATAATTGACCAATTTGCCAATTAAAGATAAGAAATACAAAAGATAGGATGTGAAATAATTCGATTCTCCGATTGACCAAATAATTAGTCGTTAGTATATGGTTAGCGTACAGCGTATAGGATATTAGTTATCCAGTTACACGGTTGGCCAGTTTACCAGTTAAAATAGTCGATAGTGAATAGTCGTTAGTATAAATACAAGTTACGGATTGAGAATTAACCTAATCTACCGATCACCCAATCGAGGAAGATGCAAGTTGTGAGTTCCAAGTTTAAAAAGCCTTTATTTATAGTGAACTGAAAACTGTAAACCGAAAACTGAAAACCAGTTTTGTATTTTAACGAAGTAACGAATCAAAATTAATTTATATGGCTGGGGCGGAAGGGTTCGAACCTTCGAATGCGGGATCCAAATTCCCGTGCCTTACCACTTGGCTACGCCCCAAACCGAAATATTTTATTCTTGTAACTTAATTAGAATAGACCTTCTTCTTTCTTCTCGACCTCTTCTTCTGTTGTTGTTTCTTCTACTGCTTCTTCTTTTTCTTCTTCTTTGCTTTCTTCTACTTCCTCTTCTGCTTTAGGTTCTACTTCCTCTTCTGCTTTAGGTTCTACTTTAGGGTGAGGAGCTTCTTCTAATTCCCTGTTATAGACATCTAAAACTGCATTTTGTATCTTTTCTCTGATCTCGGTATTTATGGGATGAGCAATATCTTTATGATCCCCATTGGGGAGTCTCTTGCTGGGCATTGCTACAAACATACCCTTATTGCCATCAATAACCCGTAAATCATGTACTACAAAAGAATCGTCAAAAGTAATTGACACATACGCTCTTAATTTTCCTTCTGTTTCTATTTTTCTAAGTCTAACATCTGTAATTTCCACTTATTGTACCGCCTTTTTTAATTTTTATTTTTTAAAATTACAAAATTAATTATAT
>RCNF010004017.1_pt1 | contig 10473 bp, 9 predicted proteins | sample 2041311 | NCBI WGS metagenome assembly RCNF01 (sample SAMN09708228, study PRJNA481090) | Marine sediment metagenome, whole genome shotgun sequencing project. | biome: marine sediment; feature: ocean; material: sediment; isolation source: Sewage treatment plant 2 marine sediment (STP2) ... | reverse complement strand
GAAATAAAATCTTTATAACTATTATAATAAGCACTAAAGTCTACTGTAAATTTACTAAACTTCCCTCTATAACCAACTTCAGCAGAAGTTACTTGCTCTGGTTTCACTAAATCTGGGTTAGCTATTTCTAAAACAGCAGGATTACCTGTATCCGCAAGTTCTAATGCTGAACTAGCAGTATAAGAATTAGTATATGCATTAGCCCCTGTATGGGTTAAAGTTGTTGGCTGTCCTAACGATTGTGAAGCCTGACTTAAACCATACCCCAACCTTTCATCACCTAAAGTAAAAGTTCTAGTCCCATCTATCTAAATTTTCTGGTGCTGCACCAACTAAAACAGCTCGACCAGCATCTAAGCCAATAAATAAATCTTGAGTTGTTGGATTTCTAAACCCTGTTTGCACTGACGCTCTAATATTATGGTTTCTATTTACAGTTAAACCTGCAGATAATCTTGGAGATACAAATCCATCAAAAAACTCCGACTTATCATATCTTGCAGAACCAGTTAACTTAAGATCCATATCGTCATTTAACTCGAACTCTTTCTGGATTTGAGTGTAAATACCAAATTCAGAATAATCTATAGCTCCATCAGTATCTGTATAAATTGTTCCCGAAGAATTTAAGCTATATTTTCTATACGATCCACCAACTTGTATGTCTGCAAAATCAACTAAATGGCTAAAATTATAATTAGCATCTGCATGATAATATTTTGAGGCATCTTGAAATTTTGATCCCGTAGTTAAATCTGGATCATTAACACTTCTATTAAATGCAGCAATATACTCAGGAGATCCAGGAAGGTATCTTCCTGTATCGGCAACCGTTCTTGCTGTAGCATGTGCTTCTGTAGCAGTTTCACCTCCTAGTGTAGCATTGATAAATCCACCTGTATATTGGCCAAACCACGTATTGTCATCTTTCCAAGCTCTGTTAATTTGTATACCTGTAAACACCATATCGTAAGAGTCTCCTGCTTTATCAGCAACAACATAACCTCTTGCAAAGAAATTGTCATTTCTAACTTCTAATTTATGCTGGGTTTGTTTAAAATTAGCAATGTTATATCTATTTGTTCCTTGATAAATAGTAGTACCTGATCCAATTTTTCCTTGATATGATACTTCAAAATCATTTTCCCAAGGACGGAAATACAGTCCCCAATCTGCCTTTACATTTTCTGCGTTATAATCTGTTAACTCACTCTCATTGTAACCAGTTCTACTAACTTCAACAAGTTCGACTAAATCCACTAATGCAGGGTTTGGGAGTTGCGATAAAAAATCTGGACTCTCAATAACTTTTTTTAGATTTGTTGAAACTTCATCTCCATAAACATTTATACCATCGTAACCATAATGTGATCTCGTTCTTCCTTCGACAAATTTATCTACTTCACTAGTAGCTGCCCAATCGGTTCCTTTTAAATATCCAAAGTTTACTTTAGCTGCAAATTTATCAGAGAATTTATAAGCCATTCTAATTCCTAAATCTGTATAAGCATTGTCTCCAGCAGCTTCCTGAGAAGTAATCCCACGTTTAATATATCCACTAATACCATGATGGTCAAATGGATTTTTACTGGTCATAAATAAAATACCATTAAAGGCATTTGCACCATAAAGCGCAGAAGATGCTCCTGGCAATAATTCGACACTTTTAACATCTGTTTCTGTCATACCAACTAAATTCCCAATTGGGAAGTTAAGTGCTGGTGTAGAATTGTCCATTCCATCTACTAATTGCATAAAACGGTTGTTTGCAAATGTTGCAAAACCACGCGTATTAACAGATTTAAATGTTAAACTGTTAGTATTAACATCTACTCCTTTTAGATTTTCCAGTCCATCGTAAAAATCGACTGATGCTGTATTTCTAATTTCTTTAAGTCCGAAACGTTCTACGGTTACAGGAGATTCAAAAATACGTTCAGGCGTTCTTGAAGCAGAAATTACTACCTCATCAAGAATATTACCTTCATTAAGGATGAAATTTAATACCTGATTGTTTGATGTTACTTCTTCTTTAATAGATTCAAAACCCACACTACTTGCTTGTACGCTAAAAGGTGGTTGTTGATTAACTTTTAATGTAAAGTTGCCATCAAAATCTGTAACTGCTCCTGTAGAAGTACCAACAACAATAATGTTGGCTCCAGGAAGTGGTTGTCCGCTATCATCTACAACAGATCCTGAAATTGTTGTTTGTGAATACGTTATGGCGCAAACAAACAACAATAAGATTGAAAGAATTGTTCTCATTTTATAGTTTTAGTTAATTTATATGTCGCCAATATACGTTTTTTAGCGAAATCTTTAAAAAAACGTTAAGAAATTTACTAAAAATATAAAATATTACTACTCAACCGTAACAGATTTTGCCAAATTACGAGGTTGATCTACATTCTTACCTAAAAGAACTGCAATATGGTATGAGAGTAATTGTAATGGTATTGTAGTTAATAATGGAGTTAAGGATTCTAAGGTTTCTGGAACTTCTATAACATAGTCTGCCAATTCTCTTACAACCGTATCGCCTTTTGTAACAACTCCAATGATTTTTCCTTTTCGAGATTTAATCTCTTGAATATTACTTACAATTTTTTCGTTAATGCCCTTTTTTGGTTGCAATAACAACAACAGGCATATGCTCATCGATTAAGGCAATAGGACCATGTTTCATTTCTGCGGCTGGATAGCCTTCAGCATGTATATAAGATATTTCTTTTAGTTTCAAAGCGCCTTCTAGCGCTACTGGAAAATTGAAACCTCTACCTAAATATAAAAAGTTGTGAACGTCTTTATATTTTTTCGCAATCATTTTTATATGAGCATCAGATTTTAAAGCTTCTTTCACTTTTTTCGGTATCATTTCTAATTCATGCAAATGTGTACGATAATCCGAACTTGAAATAGTCCCTTTTGCTCTTGCCAACCTCAAAGCCATTAAAGTTAAAACCGTAATTTGAGTAGTGAATGCTTTTGTTGATGCCACTCCTATTTCTGGTCCTGCGTGCGTATAAGCTCCAGCATCTGTCTCTCTTGCAATTGATGAACCAACAACATTGCATACTCCAAATACAAAAGCTCCCTTAGATTTCGCTAATTTTATGGCTGCAAGTGTATCTGCTGTTTCACCAGATTGAGAAATTGCTATAACAATATCTTTCTCTGTAATTATTGGATTTCTATATCTAAATTCTGATGCATATTCAACTTCTACTGGTATTCTTGCTAAATCTTCAAATATATATTCAGCAACCAAACCTGCATGCCATGAAGTACCACAAGCAACAATTATAATTCTCTCTGCGTTGAGGAATCTTTTCATGTTATCTTCTACTCCTGACATTTTAATTATTGCCTCTTCTCTTAAAAGCCTTCCTCTATAGGTATCTGTAATTGCTCTAGGTTGTTCATGAATCTCCTTTAACATGAAGTGCTCATAACCACCTTTTTCAATTTGCTCTAAATTTAATTGTAATTCTTGCACATAAGGATCTACAAGTGAATCGTCTTGTATTTTTCTAACCTTAACATCTCTATGTTTTCTAATAATTGCCATCTCTTCATCTTCTAAATAGATAACACTTTTAGTGTATTCTAAAAAAGGTGATGCATCACTAGCAATAAAAAATTCATCTTCGCCAATACCAATAGCCAATGGACTTCCCAATCGTGCTACAACAATTTCGTCTGGTTTGTTTTTATCAAAAACTGCAATTGCATAAGCGCCAATTACCTGATTTAATGCTATTTGAACAGCTTGCCCTAACATTACGTTTTCATGATTCTTTACATCCTCAATTAAATTAATTAAGACTTCAGTATCTGTATCTGATTGAAAGGTAAATCCCCTTTTAATCAATTCTTTCTTTAAAGAATCGTAGTTTTCAATTATTCCGTTATGGATCATAACAAGATTCCCGGAGTTTGAATAATGTGGATGCGAATTAACATCATTTGGAACACCATGTGTCGCCCAACGAGTATGACCAATTCCTAAAGTTCCAGTGGTTGGAATTTCTTCATTAACAAGCGCTTCTAAATCGGCAACCTTACCTTTAGTTTTAGAAAGTTTAATATCAGTCCCATCAAATAATGCAATTCCCGCACTATCGTAACCTCTATATTCTAAACGTTTTAACCCTTCCATTATAATTGGGTAAGCTTCACGATGACCAATGTATCCAACTATTCCACACATAATTTTTTAATTAATTTGGTTCGGTATAGTAAATTTCTAATTTAACTTTTTTACCTGTATTTGCAGTATTATTTCCGTATAAAACAGTTCCTTTTGGTGATAATACTGATCCTAATGGCACCTTTTCAATGTCATCATCTGCTCCAAATTCCCATAAAATATCAGCATTTTCAATTAAATTTACATTAGTGGACAATACTAAACCAAGTTTTGTGTTTAAAGAATCCTTTTGCAGTATGTTGGTTATATGCTCTGTAATTCTAATTTTAAATTTATAATTTCCGTCACCATCCTCTGTTCTTATACCTAAATGACTTCCAATTGATAAATATGGAACCGTAGTTGAAGGCGTATCATAATAATAATCTATAATTGGCTGATTATTTTTAAGGTCATAAAGGTATAATCTATCGTTTTTGTGATCTTCTATCATGTCAGATGTATTAATTTGGCTTTCATCTTCATAAAAAACTAAATTTGCTTCATTAATTAACCAATTTTCTGCCCTAACCTTAAAATCATCTAATTCATCTGGGACGTCGTCGTCATCTGCATCAATCCCAAATAATTCAATCATTGCCATAGAACCTTGCCCTCCTTTTAAATACAGCTTTTCATCTCCAAGTGTTGGGTCGCCATTTGCCAGTGACATATTAAAATTATTTTCAAAAAGATTCACTCTGTTTCCAGTAAAATCAAGAACAGATGTTCCTTCACTTACTGCCACAATTGTGTCGTCTATTCCATCACCATTAATATCATCTCCTCCTGTTTGGTCAACATCTGCAGAGTCTTTAATTCCATCTAAATCTGTATCCAGACTTCCTGTATCTATATTTCCATCTCCATCTGCATCTGCATCTGCAATATCTGGGATATCATCTCCATCTGTATTTGTTAAATCACTTACATTAGTATAATTAAGAGTTACATTTGCTGATGAAAAATTAAGCATTATCATTGACCCATCACCAGATGTATCTTCTATTTTAAAATAAAGTCCTCTAAAATAGTTTTTAAAATTATTCGCATTACTTAATTCTGGTTCACCTACTTTGTCAATTATTAGTTCTTGCCAATATTGCAAATCATCTTCTTCATCTAAAACAATTCTTATAGCAGGTGCTATAAATTCCGTTTCTTCCTCGACACCTTCTTCATTAATCTCAGTAAGTACTATTGTTTCAGAACTTGGCGTAAACTCCTCTATTACATGTATTAATTCCGAATCTAACTCAGAAGAAATATTTTCACTTAAAGAAGCAGACCCATCTGAGAAGTATTTTTGATTATCTTCAAAATCAGATTCTGGATCGTAGTCTCTTAAAAAATAGTTGTTTCTATAAATAGACAGTCTCATTGTTGCTTCTTGGTTGCCATACAATGAATCTAAAAGGTAATTTGTATGACCATCAGAATCTGTAGGGTCGTCAGAATTAACATGACTAAAATATGGAATTAATAATACAACAGATTCTAATTCTATATTATCTCCCGAAGGTTGTGTTTGAATGCTCATTTGACTAACAACACTTGCTGAAGAAGGTCCATAAATTGGATCGTAATACACGCCTAATAAATTAGATGACAAACCATTTGTTTGTACTGGATCTAACTTTCTATTATAGGCAATTGCTGAGTATACTGTGTCTTTTGCACTAAAATGAATGTTACCAATAACATCGGTACCAATTGTTGTAAAATCTTTATCGCAGGCAATAAAGGATATTAATAAAACCATAACAGCTATTACAGCTTTAAATACATTTAAAATCTTTTTCATCAATTCTTAATATTGTCTTTAATTTTGTCAAATGTAATCTTTGATGTTTAAAATAATCATTGCTTTAAGAGTTTTAACAATTATTTAAACATATATTTTCCAAAAATTAACTTTACAATTTTGTGTTGTAAAATTCTTTATAATTTTCAGCAAATTCTTCTTTGCTTTGGTATTCTAAAATAGGTTTTTTACTGTTTTTTAAATAGTCTTCTATTTCTTTAGGTATTTCTTCAGAGCCAATAATCATCGCGTCAGAATGATCTATTGCAATCTTCATTAAGTTGTTATAGGTTGGTTTACCTAATACTTTAATCACATCGTCTTCAATGTTATCAAATTTCACTTTGTCAATCATTCCTTTATTTAACGTTCCTTCAAAGCTTTGATTGTAAATACTTGTAACAATTTTACTTTCTGAAAACAATGGTTCTCCTTTATAATACTCTTTTAAGTAAAGTGGTAATAATGATGCTAACCAACCATGAACATGAATAATATCTGGTGCCCAGTTTAATTTTTTAACCGTTTCTATCACACCTTTTGCAAAGAAAATAGCGCGTTCGTCATTATCTTGGAACAAGTCTCCATTTTCATCTGTTAAAGTTGCTTTTCTTTTAAAATACTCTTCGTTATCAATAAAATAAACTTGAATTCTCTCTTTTGGTATAGATGCAACCTTTATAATAAGAGGCATATCTAAATCATTTATCACTAAATTTATTCCAGAAAGACGAATTACTTCGTGTAGCTGATGTCTACGTTCGTTAATATTTCCATAACGTGGCATAAAAATCCTTATCTGTCCACCACTTTGATTAACCATTCTTGGAGCCTCAAAAGACATTGATGAGATTTCTGTTTCTGGTAAATAAGGCACTACTTCTGATGACACGTATAATATCCTCTTATCTTTCATTCGTTTCTGGTTTATTGTGTTTTAAAGGTCTCATGGAACTCGCAAATAATAAAATTTTACTTCAAATTTTTATACTAAGCTCGTTTCATATATTTAATTTGCTTTTGGTATTCAAAATAAAAAACACGCAAAATTACAAAATTTTATGCAGATTAGTCTTTTATATTTAAGTTTGCATCCTGTTAATTTTTTGCCAATATGAAAGTATACCATCTACAAGATCAATTAAATAAACACATTAGCTCTCTAAAAGCTATTAATAAAACCATTGGTTTTGTCCCAACTATGGGAGCTTTACACGAAGGCCATATGTCTTTGGTAGAAAAATCCTTAGGTATTAATGACGTAGTTGTAGTTAGTATTTTTGTAAATCCGACTCAATTTGACAATCAGAATGATTTGGTAAAATACCCTAGAACATTAGATAGAGATGTTGATTTATTAAAAACTGTTAGTGATAACATTTTAGTTTATGCTCCAAATGTAGAAGATATTTATCAAAAAAATGTGAAGTCAATCAAATTCGATTTTGATGGATTAGAACATGAAATGGAAGGCGAATTTAGAGATGGTCACTTTGATGGTGTAGGAACTATTGTAAAACGATTGCTTGAAATTGTACAACCAAACAGTGCGTATTTTGGCGAAAAAGATTTTCAGCAATTACAGATTATTAAAAAACTGGTAGAAAAATATAATATTCCTGTTAATATTGTTGGTTGTAAAATTCATAGAGAAGCCAATGGTTTAGCTATGAGTTCTAGAAACGAACGTTTAAAAGCTGAATACAAAGAAGCTGCACCATTTATATACAAAACCTTATTATCTGCCAAAGAAAAGTTTGGCATAAAAAGTGCTAATAAAGTAACTGAATGGGTAAACAAGCAATTTGCAAATCACAAATTATTAAAATTAGAATATTTTATAATTGCAGACGTTGATACCTTAAAACAAGTGAAAAGAAAATCTAACAAAAAAACCTATCGTGCGTTTATTGCTGTCTATGCAGATGATATTAGACTGATAGACAATATCGCACTAAATTAATTATCTTTGCCTCATGCAAATACAAGTTGTAAAATCAAAAATCCACAGAGTTAAATGTACAGGAGCCGATTTAAATTACATTGGTAGTATCACTATTGATGAAGATTTAATGGATGCTGCCAACATTATTCAAGGTGAAAAAGTTCAAATTGTAAATAACAACAATGGAGCGCGATTAGATACTTATGCTATTCCTGGCCCAAGAAACAGTGGAGAAATTACATTAAATGGAGCAGCTGCAAGACTAGTAGCTCCTGGAGATATACTAATTTTAATTACTTATGCTTTTATGGACATTGAAGAAGCTAAAGTTTTTAAGCCATCTTTAGTTTTTCCAGACGAAGCTACCAATCTTTTAAAATAAGATTTTGAACAAAAAAGCAGCCAAAGTCCTAAAAATATTTATTCCTCTTGCTTTAGGAGTTTTTTTAGTTTGGTATTCGCTTTCTAAAATTTCTGTTTCAACTCTCTTACAGTATTTTAAAGAAGCCAATTATTGGTGGATTCTATTAGCATTATTTTTTGGGTTTTTAAGTCATTTATCACGTGCTTATAGATGGAAGTTTATGCTCGAACCTTTAGGGTTTCAACCAAAAATTCAAAATAGTATTATGGCTGTATTTGCAGCCTATTTAACTAATTATGGCATCCCAAGGTCTGGCGAAGTTATGCGAGCAGCTATTTTTACCAATTATGAAAATGTCCCCTTTGAAAAAGGATTTGGTACAATAGTAGCAGAAAGAATTGCCGATTTAGTTGTTATGCTATTAATCATACTAATTACACTTTTTCTACAATACGACTATATAAGTAACCTTTTATTAAATAATTTCAATCCTGTAACATTGATAATTGGTTTATTTGGACTGATTATTTTAGGAGGAATATTCTTTGCTTTAATCGCGAAAGCAAAAGCCGGAATTGCCTTTAAAATTAAAACCTTTGTTTTAGGCGTTTTAGAAGGTGCAACCAGCATTTTTAAAATGAAGAAAAAATGGGCATTTATTGGTCATACACTCTTTATTTGGGCAATGTATTTACTCATGTTTTATATTACCACATTTGCTTTTCCAGCGTTAAATAACATTCCGTTTGCTGCCATTTTAATTGGTTTTATAGCTGCTGGATTTAGTATTGCAGCTACAAATGGAGGTGTTGGCTCCTATCCAGAAGCAATTGTACTTGCTTTTATGCTATTTAATATTGCTGAAGAACCTAGTCGTGCATTTGGTTGGATAATGTGGTCTGCACAAACAACGCTCATTATATTTTTTGGAGCACTATCCTTCCTGTTTTTACCAATTTTTAACAGAACTAAATAATTTTTTTTAAATTGCCATGTCAAATCTCAAACCCTTAATTATGAAGAATCTAATCTACACACTAACTCTTTTTTTTACATTTAATTTTGCTAACGCACAAGTTACTTACCATAAAATTGAATCTGAAAAACTTGGAGAATCCAGACAAATTAAAATTCAATTACCTCGAGGTTACGAAAAGGATATTGAAAAAACGTACCCTTTATTCATCGTTTTTGACGGTGATTATCTTTTTGAGCCCGTTGTTGGAAATATAGATTATTACTCTTATTGGGAAGATATGCCAGAGGCTATCGTGGTTGGCATTAATCAAGTTAATTCTCGATACGATGATTGTTTGTATTCCGAAGAAAACTTTCTACCTATTAAAACAGGTGCCAGTTTCTTTGAGTTTGTTGGACTAGAACTAGTTCCTTACATTGAAGAAAATTATAGAACCGCCAATTTTAGAATTGCAGTAGGACATGGTGAAACAGCTAATTTTATTAACTACTATTTGTTTAAAGACAATCCGTTATTTCAAGCTTATATAGCTATTAGCCCTAATCTTGCACCAGAAATGGAGCAATATATTACAGAACGTTTACTTCAATTTCAAAGTAAAAAATTCTATTATTTAGCTACTGCTTCAAATGATTTAAGAGCTGTAAGAGAAGGTGTTGATGTACTAAACACCAATTTATCATCAATTGATAATGAAAATCTATTTTATGATTTTGATGATTTTGATGGTCTTTCTCACTATTCAGTGGTTACTCATGCCTTACCAAAAGCCTTAGAGAACATCTTTGCGCCTTTTCAACCAATAAGCAAAAAAGAATATAAAGAGGAAATCTTAAATTTAGATTATTCTCCTGTAGATTATTTAAAAGAAAAATATCAATTAGTGAATGAACTTTTCGGAATAGATAAAAAAATATTGATTAACGATTTTAGAGCAATAGCAGCGGCAATAAATAAAAATCAATTGTATGAGGATTTTCAAGAACTTGGTAGATTGGCAGGGAAAAATTATCCTGAAACTTTATTAGGTAAATATTATCTAGCTCGCTATTACGAAGAGATGGGAGAACCTAAAAAGGCATACAACACATACAAATCAGCATACGTTTTAGATGAAATTGCAGGAATAACAAAAGATTTTATGTTAGAAATGGCTGACGAACTTAAAGCCGATTTTGGCTTTTAAAAA
>RCNF010002181.1_pt1 | contig 10475 bp, 8 predicted proteins | sample 2041311 | NCBI WGS metagenome assembly RCNF01 (sample SAMN09708228, study PRJNA481090) | Marine sediment metagenome, whole genome shotgun sequencing project. | biome: marine sediment; feature: ocean; material: sediment; isolation source: Sewage treatment plant 2 marine sediment (STP2) ... | reverse complement strand
TGCAGCGACCGTCGCCCGGTAGAGTTCCGGGAATGCCTGTGGGAAGTCGCCAAGCCCATCCGCCAGCGTATAGCCCTCCATAACCTTCGCGCGGACGCCCAGCAAAATGCTCTTGGTGCGTGGGCTATCATTTTGCTGCGATACCGCGAGTAATGATTCCTCGAGTGGCATCCCTGACTGCGATAACGAGGCCAACTGTCGCGTTACCAGTGCAAGTTCTGCCGAAGAAATTCCCTTACGAAATGAAAAGCTGCTCTGCCGGCGAGCCTCTTTTTGCGCGACTTCAGTGACACTGACGGGTAACAGGTTTCGGTCGCGCAGTAATTGCCTGACATGTTTTGGTGTATCACCTTCGAGCAGACCCTTCGCCTGCTTGCCGGCTTGATCCATCGCAACATATTCGAACGCGCCCATTTAGTACTCCGTCAACGTGATAAATGCGGGTTCAGAACCACCCAGATGATCCAAGACAAGGCACAGTGTGCAGAGAATGGCGGGTCCTTTTCAAGCACTGTAACGCCGTATTGGATCATTTGGGTGGTTCCCTGTGGGCGAGTTGTGAAGCCGCATTTATCACGTTGACGGAGTACTAGTCTAGTCCTCGCGGGTAACGCGCAGGACTTCGTCGAGCGTTGTATGTCCGAGGAGTGCCTGCCGACGGCCATCGGCGCGAATACTCGGACTACTCTTGCGAGCGTGACGTTCCAGTTCCTGCTCGCTGACACCTTCGTGAATCATTTCTCGCATTCTGTCATCGACCGTGACTAGTTCATATATGCCTGTACGGCCAACGAAGCCACGATTACCGCCGGTACCCGCTTTATAAAGAGTTGGCGCGTTCGCCGGGTCAACACCGAGGATTTCGCATTCGTACTCTGATGCCGTATAGGGAATCTTCGTTTCATCGTCCAGTACGCGTACCAGACGCTGAGCGAGAACACCGACCAGACTGGAGGACAACAGGTAAGGAGCGACACCCATATCTCGCAACCGGGTCACCGCGCCACTGGCTGTATTGGTATGCAGTGTCGAGAGCACCAGGTGGCCCGTCAAACTGGCTTGCACGGCGATCTCTGCTGTTTCGAGGTCACGAATTTCTCCGACCATCACGATGTCCGGATCCTGGCGAAGAATAGCGCGTAAGCCTCGCGCGAATGTCATCTCTACTTTGTTATTGACCTGTGTTTGTCCGATGCCATCAATAAGGTACTCGATCGGGTCTTCGACCGTCATGATGTTGCGGCTATTATCATTGATACGTTCAAGTGCAGCGTACAAGGTTGTCGTCTTACCCGAACCCGTTGGTCCGGTAACAAGAATGATGCCGTGTGGTTTATGTATGAGTTCGTCCATCGATTTCATGGCAACTTCATCCATACCGAGTGCTGCCAGATTGAGTCTTCCCGCTTGCTTATCGAGCAATCGCAGCACGACTCTTTCACCATGGCCCGACGGCATCGTCGATACGCGAACATCGACTGCGCGACCCGCGATCTTTAGTGAGATACGACCATCTTGTGGTAAACGTTTCTCGGCAATGTCCAGGCGTGACATAACTTTTACTCGCGACACCACGAGCGGCGCGAGTGCTCGGCGTGTTTGCAATACATCTCGCAGAACGCCGTCGATACGAAACCTCACACTCAGGCGGTTTTCGTAGGTCTCGATATGAACGTCGGAAGCATTTTCCTTGATCGCCTCAGTGAGTACGGCATTGATGAAGCGAATAATCGGTGCGTCGTCATCACTCTCAAGCAGGTCGGACGGCTCAAGTTCCTGAGCAAATTGCGTCAGACTGAATTCTTCATCAAGACCGTCAACCATTTGTGCGGCGTTGGTTGAGTCCTGTTCGTAGGACTCCTGCAATAATGTGTCGAATACTTCTGCAGAAACTCGTGACAGCTTCAGAGGTACGCCGGCGAAGCGTCTTGCTTCGGCGAGACTCAGTGGTGAGGTGCCGCTGCGGTAAACAGCTTCGCATTGATCGCCGATGACTTTGCGAATCAAAATACCGTGCCGTTTTGCGAAAGAAAAGGGCAGGGACCGACGCGTCTTCTCTGCGGTGTCGTCCTCTGTGGCCAGGACGATTTCGCTATTCGCTTCCATCGCTCTGACTCTCAGTTGGCTGCGGTTGAGATTCAGGCAATGGCGGTATCATTGGTCGCGGTGTTCCCGGCATCAACTGAATGGCATCCGACTGCTGGTCTTTCTGAACGCCAAGCATCATATTGTATTTCGAGTTCGTCTGTATTGCTGTCTCGATTGAGTCGCGCATAATTTCGGCGCGAATAAAAATCATCAGATTGGTTTTCTTTTTCTCGGTTTTGCGTGAGCGGAATAAATTGCCGAGCAGCGGAATTTTTCCCAATACCGGGACAAACTGGTCGCTCTCCAGCAACGTCTCCTGGATCAGGCCACCCAACACCAGAATCTCACCGTCGTCAACGATGACTGTCGTATCGACAGTGCGTTGATTGGTAATGAGGTCAACCGCACCCGCCGCCGATTGCGCAATGTTTGAAATTTCCTGAGAAATCGTCAGCATCATCGAATCGCCATCATTGATTTGCGGCGTAATAGAGAGCTTGACGCCGATTTGTTCCCGGTTGATTGTCTGGAACGGATTGACCGCGCCGGCGGTGCCGCCTGTGTTTGAGAAAGACCCGGTGACAAACGGAACTTCCTGCCCGACGTTCAACGTGGCTTCCTCATTGTCTGTAGTGACGATCGACGGCGTTGAGATAATATTGGTATTAGCGTCGCCCTCGATGGCGGTCAGGATTGCGGCAAAACTGACACCGGAATCGGAGAGCCGTCCAACGCCGACGGTTATGCCACTGCCGATAAGCTCGCCGCTTACTGCGCCGCCAGCGGCTGCGGTGCCTAACTGGACAACACCCGGTGTTGAGGGGAAATTGGTAACCGCAATGGGTGTATTGGAACCGCTACCTTCTACAGCCCAGGTCACACCGAACTGGTTGTTCTCGTCGGCGATGACCTCAACGATGATGGCCTCCACCAGGACCTGAGCGCGGCGTATATCGAGCTTGTCGATAATCTGCATCAATTCGCGCATTGTCTTCGGTGGTGCATTGGCGACAAGAGCGTTGGTTTGGGGGTCTGCCCAAATACTCACGTCGTCGCCGGAAATCGCACCGGCCGCCTGGCCCGCCGCGGCTGTCGCCTGGGTCGTAAAGTGTGTTTGCAATTTCGTGGCGAGTTCTTCAGCGTCTGCGTAGCGCAAGTAGCGCACCTGCGTATCGCCACCATGTTCCAGTGGGGTGTCAAGGTGAGCGATCAGTGTGCGGAGACGTAGTCGGTCAGATTTATCTCCACCAATCAAAACACTGTTGGTCCGTGCATCGGCAACGAGACTGGTTGTTACGGGAACACCGTCGGCGCGTTGCGTCTGCGTCAGAGCGGTCATGATGCGTACGATCTCAGTGGCTGACGCGTTTTGCAGTGCCACAACTTCGATATCATCATCGCTCGCCATATCGATGCGGCGAATAATGCTAACCATTCGCGACAGGTTTGCGGCGCGATCGGAGATGATCAACATATTCGAGCCGGCATGAGCAACCATATGGCCGTATTGCGGAATCAGCGGCCGCAAGATGGGTACTAACTGGGTCGCGCCGACATTCTTCACCTGTATAACTTGTGTTGCCATGTCATCAGGCCCGGAAGCATTCGCCGTGCCGAACTGGCTCGGAAACTGCCGTGCGGTTGCGTCCGGCAGGATCTTGATCAAGTTACCGCTTTCAACGGCGATGTAGCCGTGAACCTGCAAGATCGACAGGAATGCCTCGTAAAAAGCCTCCTTGGACATTGGCTCCGACGACAACAGGTTTACTTTGCCGGTGACCCTCGGGTCGAGAATAAAGTTCTTTCCAGTTGCCTCACTAACGGCTTCAACGACAATTCGAATATCGGCGTCTTTCCAGTTCAGTGAAATGCCCGAGTCCTGAGCACGAGTCGCGGATGAGATAGGCAGTGCGAACACGGCCAGTAACATCAAAATAGTGCTGGGTTTCATTTTATTTATTTTTCTCATTTGTCTTGCTCGCCGCTCAGGTCGAGTTGGCTGGTCTTCAGTGTCAGGGTCTCGGAATTGCCATTGCGTTCAATGGTAACCGTCACCTGCTCGGCTGTGCCGAGAGATTGGAAAATCTGCATCGCCTGACTGGCGTCAGAAAGTGCCTGTCCATCGATATCCTTGATAATGTCACCGGGCCGCAGTCCCAGCGCCGCAAATTGTCGCCGGTCGCGCCCTGGATAAACCCGGAAGCCGACTTGCTGGCCCTGCACCCGATAGGGCGTCGGGCGAATCACGTCGGTCAGCTTTGTCAGGTTTTGTGTAACGACTGCTTGTAAGCTCTGTGAGTTGCCAGGTTTTTGTCGAGTTGAAGTCGTCGCACGACGCACACTGCTGGTCGGCATGTCTTTGAATTCGCGCGGCAGATTCAAACTGGTGAGCCGGCCGTTCTCGTTCAAAACGACACGGTCCGCATAGACAGCATGTAGCGTTGCGTTATTGCCGACCGAGTCGCCTATTATATATACCGTTTGGTCGTTACCACCGTCTGAAATAATTGCGACCGAATAATTCGGTATGTCGGATGCGACGGTGCCGTTTAGTACCAACTGAAGACGCGTCTCATCGAGGTCTTCAACTTCTGCGACAACAGGTGCCGGCCCGGTTTGCTCAGCATCGGCAATGCCAAATATGTGCGAGGCAGCAATCGCGTTAACGTCCGTCGACGTGCCTGATGAGGAATTTGATGCCGGTAGCGAGTCGGGCAGGGGGACGACGACGCCGACGGCACTGCCGGGAACCAGCATCCATATCATTTTGGCTATTTGCCAACCAATAAGCACGACAAGCACAAGGCTTACCAATGGCGGTAAAATCCTGTTGACGGCAGCGCCGTCAATTCCAGCAAGATTGGACAAATTGGCTCTTGAAATCATATTCAATGAAGCTATTTCATGTACCCGACTAAACTACTAACGTAGCGACCCGATGATACGGGTTGAACTGCAGCACGAACAAGCAGATTATTGACTTTTAAGCGAATTATTGCCCGCGCGACATGTTATGACAGAACGACCGACCGACATAGAACAATACGATGGATTTGACCTGGCGGTCGAAGAGGCACAGCCGAAAGTAAAACCGCCGCCACTTTATCGTGTTGTGCTCATAAACGACGATTTCACACCGATGGAATTCGTCGTGGATATTCTCGAATCTGTATTCGGTATGGAACGGACACGTGCGACTCAGGTGATGCTTGAGGTGCATACGAAGGGTAAGGGTATTTGCGGACTATTTAACCATGAGATCGCGGAAACGAAGGTCGCACAGGTTATGGGTATTGCCAACCAGCATCAGCATCCGTTGCTGTGCACCATGGAGGAATCTTGAGTATGTTGAGCAGTGAGCTCGAATTTTGCCTGAATGAGGCGTTTCAGAGAGCCAGAGACCATCGTCACGAATTCATGACGGTGGAACATCTGATGCTGGCGTTGCTGGATATTCCATCCGTACACGAAATCCTGAAGGCTTGCGACGCGAATATTCCGGAATTGCGCCGGCAGTTAACGGAATGCATCGATGAACAGACGCCGTTATTGCCTGATGAAGACGATACCGAGGTCCAGCCGACGCTGGGTTTTCAGCGTGTGCTGCAGCGAGCTGTCTTTCACGTGCAATCCAGTGGCAAGAAGGAGGTCACCGGCAGCAATGTTCTCGTGGCGATTTTCTCCGAGAAGCAGTCTCAAGCGGTCTATTTCCTCAGTCTGCAGGATATTTCCCGTCTGGACGTTGTGAATTTCATTTCGCACGGCATGCCGCAGGTGCCGGGAGAAAGTGTCGATGAAGACGGTGATCCACAGCTCGACTCTGAGTCGGAGCCGGAACCTTCGCCACTGGATAAATATGCGACGAATCTTAACGAACTCGCGCGACAGGGCAAGATAGACCCGCTGATAGGCCGCGAGCTCGAAATCGAGCGCACGGTGCAGATCCTGTGTCGTCGTCGCAAGAACAATCCGCTCTATGTCGGTGAAGCAGGCGTTGGTAAGACCGCTTTGGCTGAAGGGCTGGCGCGACTAATTGTCGAAGAGCGCGTGCCGGAAGTGCTGGCGGACAGCACCATCTACTCGCTCGACATGGGCACGTTGATCGCTGGCACCAAATATCGTGGTGATTTCGAAAAGCGCTTGAAGGGCGTTATCGCCGAAGTTCGTGATGATCCTGGTGCGATTCTGTTTATTGATGAAATTCATACGGTTATCGGTGCTGGTGCGGCTTCTGGCGGTGTCATGGATGCCAGTAATCTGATCAAACCGGTGCTCGCGAACGGCGAGATGCGTTGCATCGGCTCAACCACGTACTCCGAATATCGCGGCATATTTGAGAAAGACCACGCTTTGGCGCGCCGCTTTCAGAAGATTGATGTTCCCGAACCGAGCGTCGAAGAGACCATCGCGATTCTCAAAGGTCTCAAGACCCGATTTGAGGAGCACCATGGCATCAAGTACGACGATTCGGCACTCGAGGCCGCTGTTGACCTTGCGGTCAGGCATATCAATGATCGCCACCTTCCGGACAAGGCCATCGATGTAATGGATGAGGCTGGCGCTAATCTGCGTCTGCAACCTGTCGCTGAACGTGGCAAGCGCGTGACGGTTCGCATGATCGAGGCGATCGTCGCGAAGATGGCACGGATTCCGGAGAAAAGTGTTTCATCGTCGGATCGCGACGCACTTCGCACCATGGAACGCGATCTGAAACTGACAATCTTTGGCCAGGACAGGGCGATCGCAGCCTTGAGTGGCGCTATCAAGATGTCGCGGTCCGGATTGCGCGATGAAGAAAAACCGATTGGTACGTTCCTGTTCGCCGGGCCGACGGGTGTGGGCAAGACCGAAGTCACCCGACAATTGTCGATGTTGATGGGCGTTGAGCTCATACGTTTCGATATGTCCGAATACATGGAGCGGCACACAGTGTCTCGCCTCATCGGTGCACCGCCCGGGTACGTCGGATTTGACCAAGGCGGCTTGTTAACGGAAGCCGTTAACAAGAACCCGCATGCTGTTGTATTACTTGATGAAATTGAGAAAGCAGATCCCGAGGTTTTCAATCTGCTTCTGCAGGTAATGGACCACGGTACGCTGACAGATAACAACGGCCGCAAGGCAGATTTTCGCAACGTGATTCTTGTGATGACGACCAACGCCGGCGCCCAGGAAATGAGTCGTGCATCGATCGGCTTTACGCAGCAGGACCACAGCTCGGATGGCATGTCGATTATCAAGAAGAAATTCTCACCGGAATTTCGTAATCGACTCGATTCCATCATTCAGTTTGAACCCCTGGAGATCGATTCGATCAAGCGCGTTGTAGACAAGCTTGTCGTCGAGTTGGAAGCCAAACTGGACAACAACAATGTGACGCTGGAACTCGAGGATGATGCTCGCGACTGGATTGCAGAGCGTGGCTACGATCCGCAAATGGGCGCGAGGCCGATGGCGCGGATCATTCAGGAGCAGATCAAGCGTCCACTGGCGGAAGAACTCCTGTTTGGCAGCCTAGCAAAAGGCGGGCACGTGAGAATTGTCGTCGGTAAGGACGACAGTCTGGAATTAAATGCTGAACCTGTGCTCAAGGAACTTGAGCATCTGCCGGAAGACTAGTACTCCTTCAAGGTGATAATTGCGGGTTCAGCGTTGCTGTGGGTTTTCGCAGCAAGGCACAGTGCGTAGTGAATGGCGAGTCCTTTACAAGCGCTGTAACGCAGCAGCGGAAGGCCACAGCAGCGCCCTGCGGGTTGTCTTGTCAGCGCCCATGGACGTCGTTGCAGCTCTTGCCAAGGACTACGGCCATTAGCTGCAAGCTGCGCCTTGCCATGAACGCTGACAAGACAACTGAACCCGCAATTATCACCTTGAAGGAGTACTAGCGGCCGCGGTAGACGATACGACCTTTACTGAGATCGTACGGTGTTAGCTCAACGGTGACTTTGTCGCCCGTCAGGATACGAATGTAATTCTTGCGCATTTTTCCGGAGATATGCGCAGTCACAACATGACCGTTTTCGAGCTCAACTCGAAAAGTCGTGTTGGGTAGCGTCTCGGTTACGACGCCTTCCATTTGAATGGCTTCTTCTTTCGCCAAGGGATTTAGTTCTCTCTAGTGCTAAAAGGCTGGCGAATTGTGCAGAAACAGCGCTGGTATTGCAATGCGCTGAACCCGTATTTATCACATTGACGGAGTACTACCCCTAATCGTCCAACAATTTTGAGCACGCTATGGGGGATTCCAGATCGTGAACAAAAGGTACGACCGGGTTACAGGCGGATTTTAAACTCTGCAGGAACTCGCTTCGTGGCACGATTCGCGCTCCGAGGCTTAATAAATGACTCGATACGACCTGGCAATCGAGCAGCTCGAGATTGCCAGCTTTGAGTTGAGCGGCAAGATAGAGCAGGGCCAGTTTGGATGCGTTTGGCATCAAGCTGAACATGGACTCGCCAAAGAATGCCTTGCCGATGGCTAATCCATAAAGGCCACCTTTGAGTTCGCCAGACTGCCAAACCTCGATTGAGTGTGCCCATCCACCTCTGTGCAGGCCTTCGTAGGCCTTGATCATCTCCGGTGTGATCCAGGTTCCCTGTTCCGATCGTCTTGGCTCCGCGCACGCACAGATAACGTCTGAAAACGCTGTGTTGATTCGAATTTCAGCGGTGGACCGGCGTAGTTCGCGCCGCAGGCGTCGCGAGATACGGAAATCACCAGGCATAAAGACACAGCGTGGGTCAGGTGACCACCATAGCAATGGCTGGCCTTCGTCATACCATGGAAAAATTCCACTGCGATACGCGAACAACAGTCGTTCTGTGCTGAGGTCGCCGCCCGCCGCCAACAGGCCGTCAGGCTCATGCAATGCTGCGCTTATCGGTGGAAAGCGATCCGGCGGATCGTCGGGACTGAGCCACATAACACGGTTGTTGCTCATGACGGGTCTTCGGACACTTTGTATGGTGTGCGCGAGTCAATCGTCTCGATGTAGCGATCAACGTGTTTACTTTCCTCGCCGAGATACTCTTCAATGGCATTGGAAAACTGGGGATGAGCAAGCCAGTGCGCTGACCAGGTCGAGACCGGTGAAAATCCACGACTGATCTTGTGTTCGCCTTGCGTACCGGGCTCAAATACCTGTTTTCCGGATGCGATGCAGTAGTCGATTCCCTGGTAATAACAGGTTTCGAAGTGCAGGGAATCGTAGTGTCCGTCGCTGCCCCAGTATCGACCGTACAAACAATCTTCGCTCTCGAAGAACACCGCCGCGGCGACCGCTACGGAGTCGATCTCCGCAAGAACTATCAGGATACCCTCGGGAATTTGCTCTGAGAAACCGCGAAAAAATGATTCAGAGTAATAAGGCATTGAGCCCCGAAGCATGAATGTGTGACTAATCAGCCGATAGACCACAGACCACGTTTCAGCATCGATGTCGGCACCTTTGACGCGCCGAAACTTGATACCACTTTCCGCGACCCGACGACGGTCGCGGCGAGCTTTCTTGCGCTTGGCCGAGGTGAAGGTTGCGAGAAAGTCGTCAAAGTTGCGGTAATTGTTGTTGTGCCAGTGGAACTGGCAATCCTTCCGAATGAGGAGGCCAGCTTTTTGAAGGTGCGGTAAATCCGCGGCAGACGGAAACAGGATATGCAGAGACGAACATTCCGTTTTGGTCGCGAGTTTCACGCCCGCCTGCAGTAATCCAGCGGCTGCTTCATCGTCACCGGGCTCGCGTAACAGCAGCCGGGTACTCGGTGCTGGCGTAAACGGTACCGCTGAGACGAGTTTCGGGTAATAACTTAGCCCTGCCTGCTCGTAAGCATTTGCCCATGCCCAGTCAAATACGAATTCGCCCCAGGAATGGCTTTTTTCATAGAGTGGCATCGCCGCGCGGAGCTTGCCGCCGTCAGAAATCGTCAGGTGACGAGGCGCCCAGCCATTGTCCGGACTCACACAACCGGTCTCTTCCGCGAGCTGCAGAAACTCATGTCGCAGAAACGGATAATCATTGCCGGCAAGACTGTTCCAGTCGTCGCGAGCAATGTCGGACATGCTGTCGTGGACGGTGACCTTCATAAGGACAGCTTATCTTATAAGCCGTGGTCTAAGCCGCAGGCTGTTCCTCCAGCGCGTCGATGAACTTTTCAGCGTCCAGCGCAGCCATGCAGCCGGCGCCAGCAGACGTAATGGCCTGACGATACACCTGGTCAGCAACATCTCCGGCGGCAAAAACGCCTGCGACGCTCGTGGCAGTTGCGTCGCCTGCAATACCCGACTTCACAGTGATATAGCCATTTTTCATTTCGAGCTGGCCGTCAAAAAGGCTGGTGTTGGGTTTGTGGCCAATGGCTATGAACACACCGTCAAGGTCGATGTCGGTCGT
>RCNF010002179.1_pt1 | contig 10477 bp, 10 predicted proteins | sample 2041311 | NCBI WGS metagenome assembly RCNF01 (sample SAMN09708228, study PRJNA481090) | Marine sediment metagenome, whole genome shotgun sequencing project. | biome: marine sediment; feature: ocean; material: sediment; isolation source: Sewage treatment plant 2 marine sediment (STP2) ... | reverse complement strand
GCGTGCAAACCCATTTTTTCGTCCTAGGGAAGTTGTTTTAAAAAGCGAAGCCGCTCCCTGGTTTCGACAAATGTGTAGACGCCAGGGGTTTTCATTGCGAGACGGTTTTTACCGACTTCGTGTTCCAGAATGGAAAGCAATCGAGTTGGTTTATAGCCAGTCAAATCTACTAGCCAGTCAATGGAAAAATTGCCTTCAAACATGGCTGCGATGCAAAGCAGCTGATCTTCAACGGATGTGAAATCAAGGGCCTGGATTGGGTTGTTTTGTTCAGGGAACATGTGACTTTCCTCAATAGTGGTGCGCAATTTCCGTAAAGGGAGAATATTCGGTAGCGCTGGTAATATATCCGGCACCCGTTTTTGTCCTACTTTAAAGATCATTGGTAATCTGTGTCAAGTCCTTTGCTCGAAATATCGCACATCAGGGGCAATATATTGCGCATGGACGAGGCTGGTAAATCCCGTAAGTATGTAACATCAAGTAAAAAAAAGGAAATCATACATTATTGGGTTGGCATTTCCCTTGCAGTTAGACAAAATTGACTTCACTTGGGCTGCGAAAACAGGGCGGTGTGGTCGCTTTCCGGCATCATCGTTGAGTTTTTTGAAATTAATTTTTTTAAGAGGAGATTTGCGATTATGGCTCTTATAAACCCCGAGAAGTATAAGGAAAGTTTGAATGATGGACGAGTTGTCTATTACAAAGGGGAGCGCGTGAAAAACGTGGCCACCCATCCCGAACTTTCCGTTTGCGTCGATTTGATGGCCTTGGATTACGAAATGGCCGAAGATCCCAAATATCGGGATCTTGCAGTGATGACAGACCCTGAAACCGGCGAGGAGATTAGCCGGTACTACTACAAACCGCAGAATGCCGACGACCTCGTCAAGGCTCACGAACTGATCGTCAAGGCGACGGAGCTTGGAGACGGGTACATTCCCCTGGCCCATGATATCGGTGCCGACGCTCTCAACGCCATTAACATCACCGCCAATATCATTGGTGATCCGGCATATATCGAACGGATCGAAAACTACCGGAAGGAACTTCAGGACAAGGATCTTGCCACCTGTGCGGCGGTAACGTGTGTCAAGGGAGACCGCATGCTGCGGCCGTCGGATCCAGAGCAGGTCCATCCGGATTTTAATCTGCGGATCGTTGAAAAAAGAGATGACGGCATCATTGTCCGCGGGGCCAAGGCCCACATCACCGGTGCGGCCTACTGCAACGACATAATCGCCATCCCCTGCCATGCCATGACTGAGGCGGATGCAGATTATGCGGTGGCCTTTGCGATCCCGGCAAACACCGAGGGGGTTCGCCAGATTTGCCGACCTTTCCGTTCCAAGATCAGCGATCTGGAATTTCCCAACGATCGCCCGGTCCGCGTACATTCCGACTCCGTGATCATTTTTGACGATGTCCTGGTTCCCTGGGAGCGTGTCTTTTTGTGTGGCGAGTGGAAGCATGCTGCGACCATGGTCTATAATTTCGCACTGATGCACCGCCGCACGGGGTGTGCCTATCGTATTCCCATGTCCGAACAATTGTTGGGTGTGGGGGCGGCCATCGCCGAATACAACGGCATCTCAAAAGCACCCCATGTCAGGGAGAAACTGACCGATTTGATAATTTACCTGGAAACCCTGCGTGCCCTGTCAAAGACTGCCTGTTACGATTTCGTGATTCGTGGCGGGGTAGCCGTGCCCAACCCCATCGCAACCAATATGGCCAAATATCATTTTGCTCACAACTATCACGATGTAGTCAGAATTATCGAGGATCTTGCCGGCGGCCTGCTGGTGACGGCACCGACCTACAAGGACTACATGCATCCCGACATGCATGATGATATCGACAAGTACCTCCAGGCAGCCAAATCGGTTCCGACGGAAAACCGGCTGAGAATGCTGGACCTTATTCGCAGAATCACCAGCGCAGATCTGGAAACCATATGCCTGCATGGAGAAGGCTCGCCCATGGCCGAACGGATGACCATTTTCATGGAAGGTGGCAAGGTGCTCAAAGATTGTAAAAAACTCGTGGAGGAGATGGCCCAGGTCAAAGCCGTGTAAGAATTGGTAAATAAGTCCGGCACTGCGTATGGTGAGTAAAAATACTTCATTCAAGCCGGTTGGATCGCTTAGAATCATCATTTCCATGAGCAATGCCGATCATCCGCTCTGAAAAAAAATCAATGAAAGGAAAATCCATGGATTGTTCGTTTTTGTCTCTTGAGGGAAAAGTCGCTTTGGTTACCGGTGCCAGTCGAGGCATCGGGAAGGAAATCGCCAAACTTTTTGCCGACGCCGGCGCCGATTTGGCGATTGCAAGCCGTAAACTGGAAGGCCTTGAGGCTGTTGCCGAGGAGATCAAACCTTCGGGCCGGAAGGTTCTTTGCGTTCCTACCCACGCCAAGCATGTGTCCGATCTGGAAAACCTGGTTGCCAAAACCAAGGAGGAGTACGGGCGAATCGACATCCTGGTCAACAACGCAGCCACCAACCCCGCCATGGGAGCGGTGGTCGATACCGAAGAAAAAATGTATGACCATATCATCGACACCAATTTGAAAGGGTATTTCATGCTTTCCAAAATGGTGGGAAAAATCATGCAGGGCCAGGAAGGGGGGAACATCATCAATGTCTCTTCCGCCGGTGGGGTGAGTCCTGCCGAGGGACTCGGGCCATACTGCATGAGCAAAGCGGGCATTAATATGCTCACCAAGCAGATGGCACTGGAACTGGGGCCGGCCAATGTCCGGGTCAATGCCATTGCGCCGCGCATCGTCAAAACCGGTTTCAGCAAGGCCCTATGGACCAATGACAAACTCATGCAGGCCGAATTTAAAAATACACCGCTGAAATGTGTGGCCACCCCGCAGGAGATTGCCCAGACAGCCCTTTTCCTGGCTTCTACGGCCACCAACTACATGACGGGGCATGTGATGGTACTCAACGGCGGCGCATTTTTTTAATAGGAGAAAATGATGGATCATCGTCTCACCAAACAGCAGGAATCACTTCGGGAGAAAACCCGTGAATTTGTGACCAGGGAAATTCCTGACGAGGTTGCCGTGGCTGTGGAAGCGGCCGGTGAGTTTCCCCACCAGTTGATGAAAAAGCTTGCTACCGAAGGTTTTTTTGCCATGAACGTGCCGGTTGAATACGGTGGCCATGGCGGCACGATTGTCGATGAAATGGTTTTTTTCGAAGAGATTTCCAAACGGCTGCCTGTGCTGGCTTGGACGGCCGGCGACATCATTCTGTACGGCAGCAATATCATTAAAACCAATGGCAACGACGCCCAGAAAGAGACTTATCTGCCAAAACTGGTCAAGGGGGAGTTGCTTTTTTGCTTTGCCCTTACGGAACCGGACGCCGGATCCGATGCCGCCAGCATCCAGACCAGCGCCGAGCCAGTGGACGGGCAGTACGTCATCAATGGGAACAAGATGTTCATCTCCGGTGCATCGGTTGCCAACATCGCAGTAACCAACACGCGGACGGCTGATTCCAAGTATGGCGGCATCACCTCTTTTCTGGTTGATACCCGAAGTGATGGCTACAGCGCGATTCCCATAAAAAAACTGGGCTACAAGGGCTCGGATACCTGTGAAGTGGTCTATGACAATGTGCGCGTGGCGCCTGACAGAATTCTTGGCGGCAAAGAGTGCCTGAACCAGGGCTGGAAGCAGATGATGCGTTTGCTGAACGGTGAACGCCTGGTTCTTTCCGCTTGTGCATTGGGAATCGGACAGAGAATCTTGTCGGAAGTCGTTCCTTTCGTAAAGGACTGTTCCGCGGGCAGTGGTCTCGCGGGCAAGTACCAGGACCTGGAGCACCAGGTCGCTGAGATGGCCACTGAATTAGAGGCGGCCCGTCGGCTGGCCTACTATTCCGCCTGGATGGTCACGGAAAAGATGGAATGCGTTTGCGAAACATCAATGAGCAAGTACTTTTGTGCGGAAACATCGAAAAAGATCGCTTTGCGTGCCATGAAAATTATGGGGGACCACGGATGCGCGATGGATTGCAGTGTTCAGCGATTTTTCCGGGACATCCCCGTCCTATCGGTAGGCGGCGGCACCAGCCAGATTCAGAAAAATATCGTCGCCAAACTGGTGGGGTTGTGAGGCGATCGCCCGTAAAGACGACTGGCACAAGATCTTCCATGACGACTGCCGCATCCGGATCGACAGCGGGGCGGCCATCAACAACGGCAAGGAAATGACCTATGGATTTCGGGTTGTCACGTGAAAATGTAATGATAAAGGATGCCATTCGTGACTGGCTGGCTAAGGAGTGCACCCGGGAACTGATCACCCAATTGGATGAATCCGATGAGTTCCCGTTAAAGCTGCTGCGGAAACTGGCCAAACTTGGGTTTTGCGGTATGACGATTCCGGAGGAGCAGGGCGGTGAAGGCCGCAACATTCTCGCTACCTGCATTGTGGTTGAGCAAATTGCCAACCTCTATCCTGCACTGGCCCGATCCTTTGCCGGCAAGGCCATACTGGGTGGTGCGCTGATCGATGGCCTGGGAAGCGATCAGCAGAAAGAAAAGTATTTGTCGAAATGTGCGAAGGGCAAACTGCTCGTCGCCCTTGCCCATACGGAAAAACCGAGAGCGGAAAAGCTATTTTCGGTGCATGATGATGGTGTGAATTATGTGCTCAACGGAGAAAAACACTTTGTGACCAATGCGGATCAGGCCCAGTTGCTGCTGGTGTCAACCGGTGTCGATGCATGTGAAAACAAAAAAAACGAGTTGCCGGCCTGGTTTCTCGTAGATCCGGATTTAGACGGCGTTTCAGTGCGTCCCGTGGAAAAGGTAGGATACAAAGGCGCGCGATACTGCACCGTTCACTTCGACAATGTACTTCTCAACCGGAGTGATTTGCTCGGCGGGGAGGCGAGCGTTGGGAAAGGGGCGGAACATTGGGACCGGATCATGGACTTTCTCATGCTGGCGGTCGCGGCCGAGGCTGTCGGAATGGCACAGGGCGCATTTGATTACACCCTCAAGCATGCCCGGCAGCGGGTCCAGTTCGGTAAAGCCATCGGAAAATTCGCCGCCATCCGCAGCCGCTTTGCGGAGATGGCATGTGCCATCGACGCCGCACGCTTGATGCTTTACCGCACATGCTGGCTGGCCGACCGGAACAAACCTTTTCACCGGGAGGTATCCTTGACCAATTTTTCTGCCTGCGAAGCAGCCCACCGGTGTGCCATGGAGGGTTTGCAGATTTATGGGGGCTACGGATACACGATGGAGTACGACATTCAAAGATATGTGCGTGACAGCGTCGGGCTGGCAATGACCGGCACCAGCCAATCCACGGTATCGGCATGGATAGGAAGTGGACTTGGACTGTAACGATTCAAACGGATGTATTCGTGATGTACGAAAAACGAAAGGAAGAACGATGAAAACCGATTTTAAAACCCTCAATATTGAAATCGACAATGGGATCGCCACATTTCGTCTGGACAACCCTCCGGTGAACCAGTTGTCAGCCTTGCTGAGGGAAGAGATGACATCCGCATTTCAGTCCGCTTCAGAGGATTCCGCCATTAAGGCCATCGTCCTGACGGGGACGGGGCGCAACTTCATGGCGGGGGCGGACATCACCGAAATCCAGGGGGTCGACGACTCCGAGGCACTGTTGGAAAAGGTGATGGAATTCAATGCGTTTTACGCAAGGATCGAACAAAGCCCCAAAGCCGTCGTGGCCGCCATCAACGGGCCGGCATTGGGAGGGGGGATGGAACTGGCCATGGCCTGCCACTATCGCGTGGCTGCCAAAGGAATCGTCGTGGGCCAACCGGAGGTACAACTGGGGCTGATTCCCGGTGCCGGTGGCACACAGCGACTGCCAAGGCTGTGTGGGCTGCCCGAAGCGCTTACCATGATTACCACCGGCGCACCGGTCAAGGCCGAGCAGGCACAGGAAAAAGGCATTCTGGACGAAGTGGTGGCCGGGCAAGAGTTGGTGGCCAAAGCCATTGAGGTTGCCCGGCGCTTTGCCAGTGGCGAGGAGGACCATCGCAACCGGATCACGAGAAATCGTACGGACCGGATGCCCACCGACGAAGAAAAAGCAGAGATCATTCGGTTTGCCAAGGAGACCGTCAAGAAAAAAGCAAGAGGGTTGCTGGCTCCCTTCAAAGCCATTGAGGCCATGGAAAAGGGGTTGTCCGACGACTTCGACGCCGATATCAAAGTCGAAGCTGCGCTTTTCACCGAGTGTGCCGTATCCGATATCGCCAAGAATCTGATCGGTCTTTTCCTGAATTCGCGATCCTCCGGGCGGTTGCCAAGAATTCAAAATGTCAAACCGGCTTCCGTGAAAACGGTGGCCATGCTCGGTTTAGGCGTGATGGGCAGCGGTATCGCTCATATGCTGCTGTGCTTCGGATACAAGGCGATTTTGTGGGAGGTCAATGATGACTCGCTGCAAAATGGTCTTCAAGCGCTGCGCAAGACCTTTTCCTACTCAGTTAAAAAAGGGAAAATGTCCGAGGCTGATCTGGAGCGGTTGATTGCCGATAACGCGACGATCACAACCAACCTCGATGATGTCGCCCCGGCCGATTTGGTGATCGAGGCGGTACTGGAAAATATGGAAATCAAAAAGTCGATCTGGAAGCAGGTCGATTCGGTTTGCGGTGAGAATGCCATTTTTGCCACAAACACTTCCGCGTTGCCCATCACGAAACTGGCATCGGTTCTCGGTGATCCCTCCAGGATGCTGGGGATGCATTTTTTCAATCCTGCCGAACGCATGCAGCTTTTGGAAGTCATCAACGCAGGGAACACGTCGGATACCGCCCTTGCTACGGCTGTGGCGTTTTCCAGAAAAATAAGGAAAATTCCGGTCGTGGTCAACGACGGCCCCGGCTTCTACGTTTCCCGTCAGCTCAATGCCCTGATGGGTGAGTGTAACTACATGCTCGAAGAAGGTATACCCATGGCGTCGGTCGACCGTGCGCTGATGGAAATGGGGCTGCCCATGGGGCCCTTCATTCTCAATGACCTGACCGGCATCGATATCGGATTTCACGTGGCCCGTAATTTCGAGGAGTCCTTCGGGCCCCGGTGGAAGGTGTCCGCGCTGCACGATCGGATATTCAAAACCGGATGCTTTGGTCGCAAAACCGGATCGGGTTACTACGATTACAGTGATCCGGCCAAACCCATGCCCAATCAGGCGGTTCTGGACGTCATTCAATCCTTTTTGGATGAGAACGGCATCACCCCGGTACAATCGCCCACGAAGGAACTGGCTGAACGGATGCTGGCCCGGGCGATCAATGAAGCCGCCTATATGATGGAAGAGGGGATCTGCGATCGTCCGGGAGACATGGATCTGGCCATGGTATACGGGTGCGGATACCCGCCCGCTCGCGGCGGCATCCTGCGGGAGGCGGATGTATGGGGAATCGACAAGGTTTACTCATATCTTAAGGAGCTGGAAAATAAATACGGGATCCGATTCAAGCCTTCCAAACGACTTAAGGCGATGGCTGAAAACGGAAAGTGCTTTTACACAGATTGATGCACGGAGCGCCCGTAAAACGCCGATTCGACAAAACGATAAGCAAAGCAAGGTTAGGAGGAATTTATGGGTAAATTGGAAGGAAAAGCGGCGATTGTGGGCATCGGAGAGGTTCCCACCGGCCGTTTCCCGGATAAGGCTGCCATCACATTTGGCCTGGAATCTGCCAAAATGGCCATACGAGATGCCGGCATCGATAAGGACGAGATTGACTTTTGCATGCCCACGGCGGCCCTGTTCAGCCCACCCTTCAACACGGAACTGGTGACCTGCCGCATCGTGGAAGAGCTGGGATTAAAGAATTGCAAGAAAAATTGCCAGGTGTTTGCCGGTGGATCCAGCAGTTCCTGCGGCCTTCAGATGGCGCAGGGGCTTATCAAAAGTGGCTATGCCAAAAACATCCTTTTTGTCCATTCGGACAAATTGGGCACCGGCGTGACCGCCCAGGGGGGGATCGACCTGTTTTCCACCGCCGGGATTTCTTCTGAATGGGAAGTGCCATACGGTCAGCATTATTCGACCATCGCCGCCATGTCGACCACCCGGTACAAGCACGAAACCGGATGCACGGATGAAGAGCTCTCCGCGGTATGCGTCTCCAACCGCAAATGGGCCGAGCTCAACCCCAACGCCTTTTTCAGAAAACCGCTCACCATCGAAGAGGTCATGGCTTCCAAAATGCTTTCTACGCCGCTGCGGGCCAAACAGTCCAACATGCTTTTCGATGGGGGAGCGGCTTTTGTCATCACCTCCGCCGAACGGGCGGCCGACCTGACCGATACGCCGGTCTATGTATTGGGTGAAGGGTTGGCAACAGTGGAACCCAAAATCATAATCGTCCACGACGCCAAGTATTATTTCTTGGAGGCCCAGCATCGCTACAAGTGGGCGGCAGAAGATGAATGGATCGAATCAAAATTGAGGGCGTTGAAAAAGTACTTAAATAGAATGTGTAGGTCAGCGCAGAGATTTCGTTCGTGACTAATCATCAACCCACTGTTTTTAAAAAAAGAAAAGATAAAAATAAAATAGGAGGAATCATAATGACACGAACATTTCAATTGATCTTGATATTGTCTATCTCAACAGCTATCGTATTTCCTGCCTTGGCACAGGATCCCGCTGCCGACAAGATTCTGAAGTCGATGTCGACCTATCTGGGTGGATTGCCCGCCTTCAGCGCAAGCGCCGATGTCGACAGCGAGGTCATCGATCTATCAGGCCAGAAGCTGCAGTTCAGCAGCTCTGTGGCAATTGCTGTAAAGCGCCCGGATAAGCTCTATGTCAGCCGTCAGGGTGCATTCGCAGATATGGAGATTATTTTCAACGGCAAGACCCTGACGCTTTATGGCAAGGGTCTTAAAATTTATATGCAGCTCGAAAGCCCCGGAACCATCGACGACGCCTTCGATACTGTGCAGGTCGAGATCGGTCTTGATGCGCCAGGCGCGGATCTCTTGTATGCCGACCCCTATATAGGCCTATCCTCCGGCGTGGTGAATAGCGCCTATCTTGGCACGGACTATGTGAACGGGGTCGAATGCCATCACCTGGCGTTTCGGGAAGCAAAAACTGACTGGCAGCTTTGGGTCCAGGTTGGCGATGCGTCGCTGCCCATGAAGTACATCATTACTACCAAGTGGGTGACTGGCGCGCCCCAATACTCGGTCCGGTTCCGGGACTGGAACACGAAGCCACAGTTCGAAGCCAACCGGTTCGAATTCTCTGCGCCGGAGGGAGCCAGAAAACTTGAGACGTTAGAGGCCAACGAGGTGGGTGAACTCATGATAAAGGAGGTGCAGTGATGAAGATAAGAGCGAAGGTTCGGACAATCGTAATTGGGTGCAGTTTGCTTTCCGCCGGTCTTTTAGTTGATGGCGGGTTCGACAAGGGGATTGTCGTCAGCGAAGCCCAGGCAAGGGTCGGCAGGCCCGCGACACCGGGTAGCGTGGCCGGTGTCTCCCGCCGCACGACGCGGCGCACGATCCGCCGAACGACCGTATACGTCGCCACCTTGCCGAAGGGCTGCACGAAGGTCAACATTGACGGAACCACGCTGCACCAATGCGGAGGGACCTATTACCAGTCCTCCGGCGGTCAGTACGTGGTTGTGAATGTCGATTGAGATAAGCGGGCGGATCATCAATTCGCGAACAACACCTACTTGGCTAACGGGTGTAGCATCAGACTAATTTCAAACCACATAAAGGAGGTCCAATGTCATGAAAATACTATTAATGGATGTAAGGAGGCGGTTTTGCACTGCAGCATTATCGGCTGCGTGCTTGACACTTATTCTCGGTACCTTTTTTGCCAGCGCCGCCCATGCTGCGACGGCCAAAGAGATCGACGTCAGTGTCGATGTTGCCTTAGAGCGATTCAACACGGAAGTGAAAGGGGCAAAGGAGTTTGTAAAGAGCGCAAAAGGCGTGCTCGTATTCCCAAGTGTCTACAAGGCGGGCTTTGTTGTTGGTGGCGAATACGGTGAGGGAGCCTTAAGAATCGGTGGAAAAACTGTTGACTATTACAATACCATAGCTGGTTCGTGGGGGCTGCAGATTGGGGGCCAGAAGAAGATCGTAATCCTTGTCTTTATGCAAGACGAAGCGCTGAAGAAATTCAGAGCGGCTTCCGGCTGGAAGGCGGGTGTCGATGGATCAGTGGCCCTTATAACGGTGGGCGCTGGAGAGGCCCTCGATACGACTAACATTAAAGACCCCATTGTCGGCTTTGTCCTAGACCAAAAAGGTTTAATGGCCAACCTGACACTTGAAGGGTCGAAATACACCAAACTGAAAAAGTAGAAAACAAGACCGAGATTCAAAAAGATTTCACAGGGATTTAGATGTCCCCTTTCCATCTCCCTTTCAGGAAAAGGCGGTGGTATGCTCCAGAAATCTGCCTTGACTGTGC
>RCNF010002178.1_pt1 | contig 10477 bp, 7 predicted proteins | sample 2041311 | NCBI WGS metagenome assembly RCNF01 (sample SAMN09708228, study PRJNA481090) | Marine sediment metagenome, whole genome shotgun sequencing project. | biome: marine sediment; feature: ocean; material: sediment; isolation source: Sewage treatment plant 2 marine sediment (STP2) ... | reverse complement strand
AATTGGATGGAGTTAAAGGAGTACAAAGATTATGTTCTTATTATGGATGCTATGATCAGGAAACTACCATTGATGTTCCAGATCAATCAGTATTGAAATATTCATGCCCATCCTGCAAAGAAGAACTTACAAGCACAAAGTATTGCGAAGAATGTAATTCGCCTATGGTTCCTTTATCAATGGAAAAAGGCGGTAGGATTTATGTCTGTTCAAGAAGGGGCTGTAAAGAACATTATCTTCATTTTGACAATGTATCAGACGGATTGAGAAAGCTTTATAATGAATTTGGCTATTTTTAGAGCTTTCTTTTTGCGGCAATAGCTAATTGACCCAAGGCAATCCCTCCATCATTGCAGGGTACTTTTTCATTTATATAAACTTCAAAATTGCGAGCAGCTAACTCAGTTAGCATTCTTTGAAGAATATATTTGTTTTGAAAAGTACCTCCTGAAAGCACTACTTTATTCAGGGCGATCTTCTTTCTAAGCTTTTCAGAAACCTCAAGGGTTATTTGGATTATAGTATTGTGAAATTTTGCTGAAATAGTGGACACGGGAATGGAATTCTGTAAATCATAAACAATTTCTTTGATCATTGGCTTCAATACAATAGTTTCCTTGAGTGAATAAGCATAAGATTCAGTTATATCCTCATTTATTAGTGATTCTAATCTCATTGGAGCCTCTGCATGGAATGTTGACCTTGTACACAAACCTGTCAATGCAGCTACTGCGTCGAAAAGTCGACCTGCACTTGATGTTAAGGGACAGTTAATCTTTTTCTCCATCATTTGAATGACCATCTCCAGAGTATTGGGATCGACTTCTTTCATAAAAGGAAGCTTAAGGTCCAATAGTTTTCTGCCATATACTCCATATAAATATGAGATGGCCATTCTCCATGGATTCATTGTGGCCTGATCTCCTCCTGGCATAGCTTGATAATCAAAAAATGTTTCTCTTTTATAAGAGTCGATATTACAAACCAAAAATTCACCACCCCAAATCTTCCCATCATCCCCATACCCTACTCCGTCAAAAGCAATTCCAATGACCTTTTCATCCAGTTTATGCTCAGCCATAACTGAAACAATGTGAGCATGATGATGTTGTACTTGTAGTATCGGCAGATTGGTTTCTATGGCATACTTAGTGGAAAGATACTCAGGATGCATATCTGCAACAACTAACTCTGGTTCAATCCTGAATAATTTCTTATACCTGCTAATTGATTCCGAAAAAAACTCATAGGTTTCCAGGTTTTTTAAATCTCCAATATGCTGACTGAGTATTGCCTGGTTACTTTTACCCATACAAAAACAATTTACAAGCTCTGCCCCAACAGCCATAATTCCATCAACATTAAGATCCAAAATAATAGGAGCTGGTACGAATCCTCTTGACCGTCTTAATAGCATTTCCTTTCCAAGAACAAGCTGCAGTAAAGAATCATCTACTCTATTCTGTATTTTACGGTTATAGGTAAGTACTGCATCGCATATGGGTAAAAAAGTCTCCAGAGCTACATTATTATGTATTAAAATAGGCTCATCCGACAAATTACCACTGGTCAATACCAAAGCATCGATTTCGATATTGTCAAAAAGCAAATAATGAAAAGGCATATATGGCAACATAGCTCCTATTGTTGGAAAGTCCATACTTACATCATGTGCTAGTTTTCCTTTTGATTTTACTAGAACAATGGGTCTTTTCCAGGATCTAAGTGCATTCTCCTCCGAAATACTAACCGATGCATATTTCCTTACAGCATTAATATCTGCAAACATAACTGCAAAAGGTTTGCCTTCTCTTTTCTTAATTGACCGTAATCTTCCAACCGCCTCTGCATTAGTAGCATCACATGCTAGAAAAAATCCACCCAGGCCCTTCACAGCAATAATTTTCCCTTCTGAAAGAAAAGAACTCATTCTAGTGATAATATCCTCCTGATCATTAATTTCTCCCTCTTCATGGTGCAGTGTATAATGGGGCCCGCAATTTTTGCATGCAACCGGCTGTGCATGAAATCGACGATTTTGAACATCTTCATATTCATTTTTGCAGAAACTGCACATTTCAAACTTCTGCATCGTGGTATTTGGTCGATCATAAGGTAGTTGCTCAATTATTGTAAATCTTGGGCCACAATTCGTGCAGTTGGTAAATGGATAATTAATCCTTGGCTCCTGTACAATCATATCAGTCAAACAGTCATTACAAACTCCAATGTCAGGGCTTACCATCGTAATCTCATCAGACACATTTCTACTCTTTAGGATCCTGAAATCATAAAAAACATCATGCTGAATAGTATCTACCTTAACAGAAGTTATATGTGATGCAGGGGGTGATTGGGTATTTAATATATCTAAAAAGTCCTTCAAACTATTACTGTCACCCTGTAGAATTATTTTGACACCATCATTCCTGTTCTCAACAGTACCTCTTAGCGAAAATGAAGTTGCAACCTTATAAATAAAAGGCCTGAAACCTACACCCTGAACAAGGCCCTTTACCAATATTTGAAAACTGTTTTCCAATGATGAATTTTAATTTCTTCTATTTCACAGGGCAAAGCTATAAATTAAATACCGTAATCATGATAATAATAAGATCATCAACATTTTGATTGATATAGAAATTATTGAGAATCAGCTAAAAATCACAAATTCTATAAAATAGATACAGGTAAAATGAAATCAAAAAATAATGACAAAAATCACCTCTTTAGCAGCATCTTGAAAACAATCTCTAACTAACTGCATACGTGCATATTGCTAATACAATACTGATAAATATCATTTTTCATTATTTGAATTCATTATAAATCTCCTGGGTCCTATTGTTTGATAAATAAAACCTGATAATTTTGCTGTTAATTAATTAACAGAAGACTGCTCACTTAATTAAATTCACATCAATGACAGAAGATATCGTTCAAAAATCACTCGAAAAGTACAACCGGGATAAAACCAGGTTAATGGATATTTTACTAGATATACAGGCTGAATTGGATTACATTCCTCCACCTGTAGTTACTCAAATTGCAGAAGAGTTAAACATCTCAACAGCAGATGTAGAGCAAACGCTTACCTTCTATCACTTCTTTTCTACTAAGCCCTTGGGTAAATATAGAATTTATCTCAATAATAGTGTTGTTGCAAATATGATGGGTAGAGAGAAAATTGCAGATGCTTTCAAGAAAGAAATTGGAATTGAATTTGGAGAAGTAACTAAAGATGGGCTAATAGGACTTTATGAAACAGCTTGCATTGGTATGAGCGATCAGGAACCAGCTGCTTTAATAAATGAAAAAGTGTTTACCAACCTTACAAGTTTCAGAGTTAAGGAAATTGTTATTGCCATGAGACAGTGTAAGCCTGTGGAAGACATGTACATGACGACCTTTGGAGGTGGTAAGAATTCCGATCCATTGGTTCAGTCTATTGTAAGAAATAATATTATTCGGATTGGCCCTTTACTGGGTATGAGTTATATTCCAGGGCAGATAATAGAACAAAAGATATGTCAGATGACTCCGAATGAGGTAATAGATGAAGTAAAAAATTCTCATTTAAGGGGACGTGGTGGAGCTGGATTCCCAACAGGTCTTAAGTGGCAATTTTGTCGTAAAGCAAAAGGTGAAAAGAAATATATTTTCTGCAATGCTGACGAAGGGGAACCGGGTACTTTTAAAGACCGTGTAATACTAACGGAGGAACCTGAGATGGTTTTCGAAGGCATGTGCATTGCTGCCTTTGCAGTAGGAGCCCAGGAGGGAGTTTTATACTTAAGGTATGAGTATAAATATCTTGAAGAATACCTTGAGAGTGTTTTGGAGACCCTTCGAAAAAAGAACCTTTTAGGAAATAATATCTGCAAAATTAAAGGTTTCAATTTTGACATTAGAATACAATTTGGAGCAGGGGCATATATATGTGGTGAAGAATCTGCATTAATTGATTCAGTTGAAGGAAAAAGAGGTGAACCCAGACCAAGACCACCTTTCCCTGTCGAAAAAGGGTATTTAGGATTCCCAACCACTGTAAATAATGTTGAAACTTTTTGTTCGGCAGTAAGAATTCTTCAAAACGGAAGTGAATGGTATCGTTCACTAGGTACGAAAGAATCAACAGGGACAAAAGTTTTGAGTATATCAGGTGACTGTCGGTATCCTGGGATTTATGAGATGGAATGGGGGTTTTCTATTAACGACATACTTGAAATGGCCGGTGCTGAGAACACACAAGCGGTTCAGGTTGGAGGTCCTTCAGGAGCCCTAGTTGGACATGAACAGTTCGAGAGAACACTATGTTACTCGGATCTTGCAACCGGTGGATCGTTGATTATTTTTGACCAAACCAGGGATTTGATTAAGGATGTGGTCATGAATTTTACAGATTTCTTTATTGAGGAGTCCTGTGGATCATGCGTTCCTTGTAGGAACATTCCAAACTTACTAAAGCAAATAATTGAAAAGATTCTAGAGGGACACGGTACTCTCAACGATCTCAAAAAGATTGAAGATTGGGGTAAGATGATGGTAATAAACCGTTGTGGGCTAGGTCATACTGCTACAAACCCAGTTCTATCCAGTCTAGAAAATTTTAGATTCCTTTATGAAGGAAAAATTAATAAAGGAAAGGAATTTGACAGTGGAATTGACCTCTTAGCAGCGGTCACTGAATCATGCGAATTTGTTGACAGGATTCCTCACGTTTAAAAAAGAAAAAAATATGAAAAAGAAAGTCATTTTTATAATTGATGATAAAGAATGTACCTCTACTGAAGACAAATATATTGTTGATGCTGCACGCGAAAATGGAATTTACATACCCACCCTTTGCAACTACGAAGGAGTAAAACCTGCAGGGTCATGTAGGGTTTGTACAGTTAAGGTAAATGGCAGACACCTAACTGCTTGTACAACACCGGTAGCCGAAGGAATGGAAATTGAGGTGGAAACTGCTGAATTAATCGATTTACGTTCGGCAGTTGTTGAACTTTTGTTTACAGAAGGGAATCATTTTTGTCCAGCCTGCGAAAAAAGTGGAGATTGTGACCTTCAGGCACTTGCCTATCGCTTTCAGATAATGGCTCCGAGATTCCCTTTCCAATTCAATAAAAGAGATATTGATGCCAGTCACCCAAAAATTTATCACGATCACAACCGATGCATATTATGCAAAAGATGTATTCGAATAATAAAGGACGATGGCGACAAAAGTGTATTTGTATTTGAAAACAGAGCTAAAAAGATCAGGATTAATTTCGATGAATTTTTAGGACAAACCCTTTCGGATGAACTTGCAGAAAAATCAATGGAAGTTTGTCCGGTTGGATCTATTCTTGTTAAAGGAAAAGGGTTTGAAACACCAATAGGCGAAAGAAAATACGATCATGTTCCAATTGGTCAAATAGTAGAAAAAAATAAATAATTGAAAAAGCATAGAAATTATGAGTAAACCAATTATAGCCACTACCTCGCTAGCAGGATGTTTTGGGTGCCACATGTCATTCCTTGATATTGATGAACGGATACTTGATTTAATTGAGCTTGTAGAATTTAACAAATCACCTATTGATGATATTAAAACATTTACAAAAGATTGTGATATTGGATTAATTGAAGGTGGTTGTTGCAATACAGAGAATATTGAGACCCTGAAAGAATTTCGCAAAAAATGTAAAATTCTAGTTTCTTTCGGAGAATGTGCCATTATGGGTGGCTTGCCTGCACTTCGAAATGACATCTCAGTTAAGGAGTGCCTAGCAGAAGCTTATCTTGATGGACCCACGACAGTTAATAAGAAAAAAATTCTTCCGAACGACGAGGAATTACCTATGATTCTCGATAAAGTGTATCCGTGCGATGAAGTGGTTAAAATGGATTACCATCTACCAGGGTGCCCACCTAGAGCAGACTTGATCTGGGATGTTCTACATGCATTAATTTTGGATGTGGATGTTGAGCTGCCTTACGAAGTTATTAAATATGATTAATTAAGATTAGAATACAATGCCAAGAAAAATCACTATAGAACCTGTTACACGGGTTGAAGGCCATGGAAAAGTTACTATTCACATGGACGATCAGAACCAGGTAGTACAAAGTCGCTTACATATTGTTGAATTCAGGGGGTTTGAACGATTTGTTCAGGGAAGACCCTATTGGGAAGCTCCAGTATTGGTGCAAAGGCTATGTGGTATTTGTCCGGTTAGTCACCATCTGGCTGCTGCTAAGGCAATGGATGTTATCGTGGGAGCCGGAACAGGTAAAGGCCTAACTCCAACAGCAGAAAAAATGAGAAGGTTGATGCATTATGGTCAGATGTTCCAATCTCATGCACTTCATTTTTTCCATCTTGCTTCTCCTGATATGCTATTTGGTATCCAGGCTGACCCTAATATTCGTAACATCATTGGGGTAGCTTTAGAGCATAAGGACCTGGCTTTTCAAGGTGTAATGATGAGAAAATTCGGACAGGAAATTATTCAAGCTACTGCCGGGAAAAAAATACATGGTACCGGTGCTATTCCTGGTGGGATAAATAAAAGCCTAACTGAAGAAGAAAGAGATTTATTTCTCTATGGAGAAGATCCTCTTAACGTTGATAAGATGATTGAATGGTCTATTGGGGCACTTGACTTTTTTAAAGGATACCATAAAGCAAACAAAGCGCTGGTTGATAATTTTGCCACTTTCCCTTCTTCTCACCTAAGCCTCGTAAGGAATGATGGTGCCATGGATCTTTACCATGGTGTATTAAGAGCAGTTGACTCTGAAGGGAATAAAATACTTCATGACGTTGATTACCAAGACTATGTAGATTATATTGGAGAGGAAGTTAAATCATGGAGTTATATGAAGTTCCCCTTCCTTAAGGAATATGGAAGAAAAAAGGGCTGGTACCGGGTTGGCCCTCTGGCACGTATGAATACTGTTGATTTTATACCGACACCTTTGGCTCAAAAAGAACATGAAATCTTTAGAGCTTACACTCATGGAAAGCCCAATAATATGTCAATGCATATGCATTGGGCCCGACTCATTGAGATCCTTCACTCTGCAGAAATGATGAAAGAGCTATTGAATGATTCAGATATTACTGGTGATAAGTTAGTGGTAAAAGGCAAACGAGTAAATGAAGGTGTAGGTCTTTTGGAAGCTCCAAGAGGTACTTTATTCCATCATTACAAAGTGAATGAGCAGGATCAGATTGAAATGGCTAACCTGATAGTGTCTACAACAAATAACAATATCCCCATGAACCGGGCAGTAAAATCCGTTGCCAAGGAATATATGAATGGCCATGCAGTAATTTCAGAGGGAATGATGAATGCTGTAGAGGTAGCCATTCGTGCTTATGATCCCTGTTTAAGTTGTGCTACTCATGCTTTGGGGAAGATGCCTCTTGAGATCTCAGTTTTCAACAAAAACGATGAACTGCTAGATCAAAAAAGAACTTAACTTTTCTCTTTTTTTGTTTTCATTTAACTGTTTCATGAAATATGGAGAACAGTAATAAGATATTGGTCTATGGTTATGGTAATCCCGGAAGAGCTGATGATGGCTTAGGTATAGCTTTTGCAGAAGCTATTGAATCATGGGTTATTAAGAACAATATTGAAAATGTCTCATGTGAGTCCAATTATCAACTAAATATTGAGGATTCTGAAATCATTTCACAATATGATATAGTTCTTTTTTCAGATGCATCACTGGAAGAAATTTCCAGTGTCAGCCTTACCAAAGTATTACCCTCTGATTCACGAGTCGAATTTAGTATGCATGCTGTTTCTTCAGCTTTTGTATTGGATCTCTGCAATCAACTTTATAATGTTACACCCCAAACTTGGCTGATTCATATCAAAGGATTTGACTGGGACTTTCGGGAAGGCTTTAGTACAGATGCAAAAATAAACCTGGAAAAGGCCTTAAATTTAATGAAGCCATTAATTCAAGATCCTAAATTATTGTTAGAAATAACAGAAAAAGAACTAAATTGACGAGCAAATTCCAGATAAATAGGATCTTACATAACCAAATCTTAGTATCATGGATTATCGCCTCAACAATCGGAAGATTATTCTGATTCTGTTCCTTGTCTTACATTCTATGTTATTACATGCTCAAACAGATGAATCAAACAATCCAAAAAATCAACATTCTGCCGAAGATGTTGTAGATAAATTGTATGACCTGGTTACATTCAAAAAGGGTACAACACCCAATTGGGAAAAGGTTAAATCTCTATTTATTGAAGAAGCGGTTATAGTACTTCGCACAAGTTGGGAGGAGGCGAGCATTTTATCTGTAGATGATTTTGTTGATGATTTTATTAAGTTTATCGAAAATAGCAATGTTATTGAAACTGGATTTTCAGAGACAATACTCAAAAAAGAATCAATGATACTTGGAGATATTGCCACCTTCCTGGTACTCTATGAAGCACTTATTCCTGGTTCTGGAAGGCCTCCTCAAAAAGGCGTTGATAGCTTTTCACTTATAAAAAAGAATGGGGAATGGAAGATTATTTCAATTTTAAATGAAATTCCTTCAGAAATGAACCCAATTCCAGTTTCATTGATGGATTAGCTTTCAATATGTCGTAATGTCCACCAAGATTATTCCACTCACATTATACACGGTTGCGGGAATATCAAAACATTCAATGAAACTATAATTGATAAACTCCATTGAAAATCTCGAATTATTTTCCACAATTATTGTTAGTAAAAAATAATGAAATCGACTCTTTGGTTCATTTCGTTTTCCTACTTTTATTTTTTCTTTAAAGGCAAATTTGCAATCAAATTTAACTAATGGGTATCAATCCAAGGGAGAATTACGAAGCCACGCTCGAAAATACTGAGTATATTAGTCGAAAGGAGGCCACTCAGGAAAATTATAATAAAATAGGATTTAAATCAGGCCTCGAAATCCACCAACAACTCCTTACCAAAGAAAAACTATTCTGCCACTGTCCTGCGGGCATTTACAATCACAGTCATGATTATGATGCTGAGCTTATAAGACATATGCGTCCTACATTGAGTGAATTAGGAGAATATGATGGAACAGCGCTAATGGAGTTCAAAACCCGGAAAGAGATTATTTACAGGATTAAAAATGCGACTGCTTGCACATATGATATTGATGATACTCCACCTTTCCCATTAAATAAAGAAGCACTCAACATTGCACTCGAAATTTCATTGCTTTCAAAGTTGAACATTGTTGGTGAAGTTCATATAACAAGGAAACAATATCTTGATGGGAGCATTCCAACAGGATTTCAGCGGACCGCCATTATTGGCGTGGAAGGAGAAATTGATCTACCTTATAAAAAAATTCGTCTTATTCAACTTAGCATTGAAGAGGATTCATGCCGCGAAATTTCCGATATAGGGCACACCAGAATCTTTAAGACTGACAGACTGGGAATGCCACTAATTGAAACTGTGACTTATCCTGATTGTACTAACCCAGATGAAGTAAAAGACACTTGTGATTACATTCGATTTCTAAATCGAAGTACAGGTAAGGTAAGAACTGGAATGGGGGCTGGCAGGCAGGATGTAAATGTTAGCTGTAAAGGAGGAACGAGAGTAGAGATTAAAGGTGTAGCTCATTCAAAATGGATTCCAGAGCTTACACATAATGAAGCATTCCGACAATGGGCCTTACTAAAAATTAAAGCTAATTTAAGGAAAAGTATTGGCAATGTATCTCTATGGAAAATGGGACATGCTAAAATATATATGGAACTTCCCGAATCTAAGGAGTCTGATACTCTAATGGCAGTTAACCTGCCAAACTTCTCCGGCATATTATCACATTTCACTCAACCTGGAAAAACCTTTGCTGATGAAATTTCTGACCGTCTAAAAGTAATTGCCTGCCTTGAAAAACCTAATATTAAACATACTGAAGAACTTAGTCCAAGTATTAATAAAAGTAATTGGGATGAGATAAAAACCAGATTAAATGCAGGCGGAAAAGATGCCCAAATAGTTATCTGGGGTAGTGAGCAGGATATTACCACTGCTTTGGAAACAATAGAAGAAAGATGTACAATGGCATTCAGAGGCGTACCAAATGAAACCCGTAAGTCTTTTGAGGATGGTACAACTATTTTTGAACGGGTATTACCTGGAGCAGACAGGATGTATCCAGATACAGACTCCGCCCCCATCCCATTGGAGAACAAGGATATTGAAGAAATTGGAAAGAACCTGCCTGAAGACATCATTAACAGGTATAACAAGTTAAGAAATTGGAATATACCAGAGGAAACATACACTTATATTTTCTCAAAAAATCACTTCCCTGAAATAGAAAGAATAACTAATGAGTTAGGCGTACCTCCCAAGTTTGTAGGAACATTTTTTGGTCATACTCTTAAATTTGCTGAAGGTCATTATAAAACATTCTTAAACATTCTCTTGCGTCTGTCGATGTTCAATCTCCA
>RCNF010002175.1_pt1 | contig 10483 bp, 7 predicted proteins | sample 2041311 | NCBI WGS metagenome assembly RCNF01 (sample SAMN09708228, study PRJNA481090) | Marine sediment metagenome, whole genome shotgun sequencing project. | biome: marine sediment; feature: ocean; material: sediment; isolation source: Sewage treatment plant 2 marine sediment (STP2) ... | reverse complement strand
TCATGTTGAACTGCAAAGATATCTATTAAAAAAAAGCACACAAATAAATTGTGTGCTTTTGATTTTATTTTAATTAATCTATTTGTTTATTTCCAATCTGGCATTTTTGCATTTAGATAAATAGGTTCTCTAGAAGCTCCAGAATTAATATCTATAATATAGATGTCCTTTTGAGACACTCCATCATTTGAAGTATTAACGAAAATTATTTGAGATTCATTTGGTGAAAAACGAGGATCAAGATCGTTTGTACCACTAGGTTTACCATCTGAGATATTCATTATACTTGATGTATTAAAATTATACAAGAACATTTCTGTATCCAATTGTCTGTATTGTCCATTTTCGTTTCCAGAAGTATCATAAGTATACAATAGTTTTGTTCCATCAAAAGAGTAATCTAAACCTCCGGCTGCACCAGTTACATTTTCTAATACAACATCTTGTATTGCACCAGATGTATTTATAGTATATATATTCACGTTATAACCTGAACTATTGTTAGTTTTTAGTGCAATTCTAGTAGCAGTTGAATCCCAATCAATTTCAGAAATAAAATTACCATCTAAAGTTTGATGAAGCTGTTGTAACGCTGATCCTGAAGGTGCAATCCTATAAAGCTTATCAAAACTAGGATAGAGCAACCTTGTATCATTATTTCTCCAAGCAATATCTAATTCTTCATTATTAAATCCCGCTACAGGAACATTATTTGTTACTTGAAAAACATCTGAACCGTCTAAATTCATGGTATACAAATGAGTGTTTCCACCATTTGTTCTCAAGAAAGCAATCTTATTGATACTATTTGCTTTTCTTGGTCTCCAACTATTAGCACTTGAAGAGGTTAATTGTATTTCGTTACCATCTTCGTCTCCGGAGAAAATTACATTATTACCACTTACATTTCTCACAAAAAAGAATCTGTTATCTGTAAAAGGTAATGTTTCAAACGAGTAAACAGCACTTCTAGTTGGTTCATTAATTCCATCTGAAGCAGCTACTTGCCAAAAATATTTTGTTCCGTAATTCAAACTAGAAACTGTATAAGTAGTGTCAGCTATATTTGCAAACTCTAATACTTCACTATTTTGATCATTAAGCACTTCTATTGAATAGGTCAATTCATCTTCATCTTGGTCTGTTCCAGACCAAGTTAATTCGACCTCGACTTCTAAATTTATTGAATTATCAGTAGGTGTGATTAAAATAGGTGTATCTGGAGCTCTGTTATTTGCCGTTTCAATATCCATTTCAAAAATAACATTCACTGTTCCTTCATCGATAACAGTAATACCTTCAAATTTAGTTAAATAACCTGTTTTATCTGCTTGGATAGAATAATCTCCAATTACGACATCCAATAACACAAATTCACCAAATGCATCGCTAAATACAATACTTGAACTTGGATTAGTAGAAATTTTCACATCTTCCATTGGCGCATTATAACCTACAGATACGACCTTCCCTGTGATTGCACCTTTTCCTGTTGAACTTATTTTATCTTCACTACAATTAATAAAGAAAATTAAAAATAAAGACAAGTATATGTATTTGAATTTAGTTTTCATCATTTTCAATTTTATTAGTATTTATAATTGTTTCTTCATTCTTTTTTGCCTCACGAGCAGCTTTTCGCTCTGCTTTTCTATTTTCTTCTAGCATTTTTGCATTAAGCTTTCTCTGGTCTCTTTGCTCATTTCTCCTTTGTCTTTCCAAAAAACTATTTTCATTAAATTTATTTTTCGGTTGAGTAAAATATATATTGACACCTGCTCCAAATCTGTAATACATATCATCTCTCTTGCCATATTCTATTCCGTCCAGCTTATCTGAAAAAACCAAATTATGCTCTCCATAAATTGTTAAACCTATATTGTTAGCAACCAAATACTCAAAACCAATACCTGCTTGCACTTTTGGATCTACTTCTTTAAAATAGTTTGAAGCATTTGTACCAAAACCACCAAATATATATGGAGTAAACTTGTCTTTTGGTAGAATATTCAATTCTGCATTCAAATCAAAGGACATAAAACCCTCATTTAAAAAATCCTTATTTGCCAAGTTAAATTTATTGTAAGTAAAGTTTAAATTAAAATAAGGTTCTATATAATGTTTATAACCAATTTTAGTGTTTAGTTCAAGTTCCGCACCAGCATAATCACCATTCATTAGCGATAAACCACCTACTGCAATTATAGCATTCTCTCCTCTTCTCTCTGTTAAAAACCTATTATAGAGTTTGGTTGAAACTGCTTCTTCCTTTTCTAAATCATAAGAATCCAGTAAAGCTACAGTTTCTGCTTCACTTGCTTGTGGTGACCAAAGTTTATCATCAATTCCTTCAATAATTAAAGATTCTACAGCTTTCTCTATTGCTTCTGTAACCGCTAATTGTATTGGCTCATTTTTTGTAAATCCTGTTTCTGCTTCTAACAATCGCTTAAAACTCACATACTTAAATATACTAGCGTCTACTGCTTGCGAGAGAATTGTTTTTGACACATAAACCGTTTTTAAAATTTTTCCGTTTGAAGTGGACACAGCTCTCAAATAAACTGTAATTCTATCTTGTCTATATTGTGTAGATCCACCCACTCCAAAATATCTAGCACCAATTCCTCCAGTTACAATATTGGAATCATAAGAAACAACTCCTCCTTCTAAAATGATTCCTGCATACAATAAAGGTGGTAATTGTGGTTCATCTGGATTTGAAGATTTTCTATATTCCTGCCTTGTTGATCTAATTATATTTCTTTCGTTTAATAAATTTGAAAGATTTTCCCTTTCTATTGGAACAAACCACTTAGAATCTTCCAAAGCTTTAACCAAAATAGTTGTTGCTCCTTGGGTTATTGCTGTGCTAAAGGAACTTCCATTTTCCGACTGTTTATACTGACCTGTTTGATCCCTGAATTTATAAACTCCAACAACAACTGGTTCTTTAGGTGATGCAAAATCTCTAAGTCTTTGAGTGACATCTGTTGTCTCACCTATTCTCGCGCTTTGCACATTAACAGGCTGATTAAAATAAGTCCCACATCCCATAAGGGTTAAAAAACTACCACAAACAAGTACTTTTAATACTACTTTTTTCATAAAAATTATTCAGGTATTATAACTTGGGTTTGTTCTCCTGTGTCTACATCTAAAATTGAAATAACCAATCCATCACTTGATGAAAATATTTCAACTGATAAACTACCGAATGTATAGGTTCCTGGAGTTAACTCACCATCGGAACCAAATTGATCAGCGAATAACGACCTAGACACCAAATTTAATAATTGGCTATTCAAATTCTCAGTAAATCGCTCTAAATCTGACCGTTCATCTATTGTGGTAGCATCTGGGTCTTCAAAAGTATTTTGTGCTTCGGCAGAACTTAACATCCATTGGTAATTAAATGTATCACCTCCAAAATTTGGGTTTTTTGGTTTATATACTAATTGTTGGCTAAACATCTGAGCTGAAAATGCCAACAATAAGATTAAAATTAACCTTTTCATACTTAGTATTTTTTAATTAAATAATAGCTTTAATATTGCGTAATATACGTTTTTTCCTTCTTTTTATTTTGAAAATATTTGTAAATTTTTTGCACTGCAACTTTAGACATAGATTCCAAATATTCATTATTTGGTCTTGTATAAAACTCAAAGATTACATCTTCATCAATACTAATTTTCACCTTAGTATTTCTTCTAAAACTTCTTTGTTCTTCTATTTTAACTACACTTTCACCTTTTATATTATTGTATGTATAATAAAAGTAAAAGAAGTCGTAAAAATCTTTGCCGAATTTTGTTTTAGTCTCATCTGCAACAATACCAAGTAATTCCAAGCCATCATTAGGTCTGGTTTCTACAGTGTTTTCTGTTTCATCCTTTTTTTCTTCATTAAATACAAACCTGTCTTTTGCAATCAAGACTTCATCCTCATCATATATTAGTATTAAAACAATGATTTTATTTCCGTTTTCTGTACTTAATGAATAATTGATTAAATCTTTAGTTTCTACTGGATCCAAAGTAAAAAGATCCTCTTGTGATTCTTTTGAAGTTGTATTATCGGGATTATAGGTTATAACAGAGAAAATATATTTTAAACTAAAATATACTTCTGTGGTATTAGAGGCTTTTGCTATTATACTTGAAACATTGTCTGTTGTTTCAACATTTAGTTTTGCAACAACATCTGTATTGGTTATTTGACTAAATGAAAATTGAACAAAAAGCAAAAATAAAAAAAAAGTAATTAATTTCTTCATAATATAAAAATACTATTAATATAGATATTTATAAAGAAATTAATTACTTATTACAGTTATTGTTTTATTACTTCCTTCTTGTATTAATTGAATTTTATTAGATAAAGAATTTACTCCAATTCTATTTAATGATAAATTATCACCATTTTGAATTAATTTTAAACCAACATCTAAATTGGTATAATAGATATTATCTATTACAGAATTATTATTTCCGTTTTGAGTAATATCTGTTTTTATACTTGGTGCATTTACAACTATATTAATCGAATTCAAATCTCCGTTTTGAAGCAGGTCCAAAGTTGAAGATTGAGATTGAGTATTTGTACTAATAAAGTTTTTATCGCCAATCTGTTTAATTAAAACCAAGTTGTTTTCTGTATTATTATATAATCTAGATTGAGTAATATCCTCTTGATCTGGATTAATATTAGAAAGTAGGTTTAAACCATTTTGCTCTGAATTAAAAACATCTGAACTATATTCAGATTTTGTTTCCTCTTGAGAAAATGATGAAAAACAAATAAATAAAACAAGAACCAATATGTTTAATTGAAATTTCATGTTTTCAAATTTAAAAAATTGGAGTGGGATTACCCACTCCAATTTCATTAAATTAATTATGTTTTTGTACAACTTTAGAATTGTTTTCACCACCATACTGTTTAACAGTACTTGTTTCGTGATCTCCATATTGCTCTACTAATGAAACATTAGTTGCACCTAGTTGATATACATCTGATCTGTTAAACTCACCATATTGGTAATCTTTAGCGTCGTTACCTATTCCATCTTGTTGGATGAAAGAGAAGTTACTCAATCCACTTTGCTCTTGCAATGAAATGTTACTTTCACCTGCTTGTAAAGAAATCGCTAATTGAGAACTATCTGACTGGAATTGTTCTGCAGTGTTATAAGAAGAGTATGTACTATTCCATAATTCAGTAGAATAAGTATCTCCACCTACTACTAAACTGTAACCATAGTCATGAGCATCTTGAATAACATATGCTTCATGCTCAGATCCATTTTGAACTTGAAGAGAGGTATTGCCTTCACCTTGTCCAAATCCATAAGCAAGCCAGTTTTGTTTAGCTTCAGCATAATTGTCATCACCTGTTTGTTCTTGTATGGCATCATTGTTACCTAAATCCTGTTGGATAACAGCTATGTTGTCATTACCAATTTGAACTTGTTTTGCAGTGTTTTCAGTGTTTCCATGATCATTATATTGAATGATAGTTGCAACATTTCTGTCACCAATTTGCCATTGTTCGGCCTTTGAAGAGTCAGAATTATCTTGTTGAGAAACATATCCATCATTTTCATCTCCTATTTGAACTTGTAAACTTTCACTATCAACACCTCTTTGAATAGCTAAAACTATGTTGCTATCACCTAATTGGCCTTGACCTGCTGTATTACGTTCACCCAATTGTTCTACATCTGCATCATTCCACATACCAACTTGACCTTGAAGACTTAAGTTATCATCACCACCTTGCTCTGCATAAGCATCATTTTCTTGACCTACTTGTACTTGTCCTGCATCATGCAAAGAACCGCCAGTTTGGTTAACTTCAGCATAGTTATCTTCACCAGCTTGAAGTTGAAGAGATCTACTTTCGTTTGCAAATTGAAAAGCAATAGCATCATTATTGTAACCCATTTGTCCTTGACCCGCTTGGTTATCATCACCATCTTGCCATATCCTAGCATATTGCTTAGAATCTCCTTGAACTTGTACTGCTAAGTTTCTATCCCCAGATTGTTCACCCAAAGCCTCATTTTCCATACCCATTTGAATTTGAAATGCTTTATTGTCATCACCATATTGGTATACTCTAGCCAAATGGCTATCACCAACTTGACCTTGACCACTTTCGTTATCATTTCCATATTGCTTAGATTGCACCGTATTAAAGCCTTCAAAGCCTCCCGTTTGAATTTGATTTGCAATATTATCGTGTCCAGATTGTTCAACTATTGCTTTGTTTTTCTCTCCTAATTGATTTTGATCACTTAAGTTACCATTACCAGCTTGATCAGCATATGCTCTATTTTCTAAACCATCTTGAACTTGCATAGCTTCGTTTTCATTTCCATTTTGATTAACATCTGCAATATTCAAATCACCTTGTTGTGATTGATCACTCATGTTATCATCACCACCTTGGTCTGTGATAGCATAGTTATTATTATCTTTTTGATCTTGAACAGCTTCATTACCATCACCAGATTGGAATACTTCTGCAATGTTATTCATATCAGTTTGAGTTTGCGTACTCTCATTGAAATCTCCATCTTGATCTGCTAATGCATTGTTACCTTCACCACTTTGTACTTGTACTGCGTCATTATCATTAGATATTGCCCAAACACCTTGTTTTACAACAGCAGTATTATTAATACCTGTTTGTAATTGATCACTTTTGTTATTCCAACCAACTTGTAAAGCATCTGCATCATGAGCATCACCTTCTTCTGTTTGATTTTGTTTTGCATCGTTGTTATAACCTATTTGACCAACAGTTGCCATATTATAAGTACCTTCTTGTTTTTGATCACTTTTGTTCATAGAACCACCTTGACCTACATAAGCATCGTTATTATCTCCTAATTGATCTTGTTTAGAATCGTTACCTCCAAAATAACCTCCTACTTGGTTGTTTTGAGCTTCGTTTGCGTCTCCCCTTTGAATTTGGTTAGTTACGTTACCCATACCCCATTGGTTAGATGATACATTGTTACCAATAGCACCAGATTCACTACTTTGTTTTTGTGTAGCATCATTACCATCACCAAACTGGAATGCTTTAGCTTCATTTCGATCCCAGTCTTGTCTTTGATCTATACTGTTTCCAACACCAATTTGGGTACTAACTGCTTCATTCCAGTCAGCACCGCCTTCACCTTGTCTGACTTTAACGTAGTTATCAATACCGTTTTGATCAACGGATATGATGTTAAAATCACCATTAGTTTTTACATCAGATTTGTTAATTTCCCCAACTTGATCAACAGTAGTAGTATTTAATTCACCTTGTTGTTCAACATCGGAATCATTTGTATCTCCTGTTTGAGTAACAGTAGTTTTGTTGTCTTGTGCGAACATAAGTGTAGCACACATCAAAGCGAGAACGCTTAGGAATAATTTTTTCATAATTAAATATTTATTGATTAATAGCTAATCAAATATATGAATTTATTTATGGTAAAAACAATTCCAAATTTTATATTTTTGTAAGATTATTCTTAATTTATCGATGAATGACAATAAGTAAAGTTGAATAACTTGTAAAGCGCAATTTTTAGTTTTTTTTTCGATGAAACGCACACCTATTTGTTAAAATTTAACATTTGCTTTAACATTTGTCAAAGTACTGTACGTATTGTATGAAATTTCATTCTATTTAGTAAACAACAACTCTCTGTATTTAGTTAATGGCCAAAGCTCATCATCTATTAACAATTCCAGCTTATCACAATGGTAACGTATGTCTTCAATAAATGGTTTTACTTTATTGCAATACGCTAGAGCAGTTTTTTCAGAATCCTTTAATGCGTTTGCTTTTTTTCGTTCGTTTGTCATTTTGGTAACACCAGAGTTGATGGCTTCAATGCGTTTAGATATATCTTGGATTAATTCCAATTGTTCTTGGGCATACTTTTTAAAATCATTACCATATATATCCTTAAGCCCTTTTACATTCTCTATTAGAATATTTTGATACCGAACTGCTGTTGGTATAATATGGTTTCGAGCTATATCACCCAAAGCTCTACTTTCTATTTGTATATGCAAAGTGTATTCATCTATTTGTATTTCGTAGCGAGCTTCAATTTCTACCTTGTTCATCACTCCCAACCCTTCAAACAAATCAATAGTCTTTTTAGATACTCTTGCTTTTAATGCCTCTGGAGTTGATCTGTTATTACTCAATCCTCTCTTTTTTGCTTCTTTTTGCCATTCGTCTCCATAACCATTCCCTTCAAATAGTATTTTTTTAGATTGTTTTATGTATTCTCTTAAAACATTAAAAACGGCCTCATCTTTCTTTAAGTCTTTATTATCTATTAATAAATCGACTTCTTTTTTAAAGTCTATTAACTGTTTTGCGACAATAGAATTTAATACCGTCATAGGGTTTGCACAATTGGCTAATGAGCCAACAGCTCTAAACTCAAACTTATTTCCTGTGAAAGCAAAAGGTGATGTTCTGTTTCTATCAGTATTGTCTAATAATATCTCAGGTATCTTACCTACTACATTTAATTTTAAATCTGTTTTTTCCTGTGGTGATAATTTCCCTTTAGTTACTCCTTCTAATTCATTTAATACTTTGGTTAATTGCTCACCTATAAATACAGATATGATTGCTGGTGGCGCTTCGTTAGCTCCTAATCTATGTTCGTTACTTGCTGAAGCAATAGAAGCTCGCAATAATTCTTCATTATCATAAACCGCTTTAATTGTATTAACAAAGAACGTCAAGAATTGCAAATTACTCATAGGAGTTTTACCTGGACTTAATAAATTCACTCCAGTATCTGTGCTTAAACTCCAGTTATTGTGTTTACCAGAACCATTAACACCTGCAAATGGTTTTTCATGAAACAGCACTTTAAAATTATGTCTTTCAGCAACCTTCTCCATCACATCCATTAATAAAGAGTTATGATCGACCGCTAAATTAGCTTCTTCATAAATTGGAGCTAATTCAAATTGGTTAGGCGCTACTTCATTATGTCTAGTTTTAACAGGAATACCAAGCAGCATACATTCTGTTTCCAAATCACGCATGTATGACATGGCTCTGTTTGGGATTGTGCCGAAATAGTGATCGTCTAATTGCTGCCCTTTGGCTGGCGTATGTCCTAAAAGCGTTCTTCCAGTTAAGGTAATATCTGGACGAGAAGCTGCCAATGCACTATCTATTAAAAAGTATTCTTGTTCCCAACCCAAAGATGCATTTACTTTTTTTACGTTTTTATCAAAGTATTTTGCAACAGCAACGGCTGCCTGATCTACAGATTGCAAAGCTCTTAGTAAAGGCGTTTTATAATCTAAAGCCTCACCAGTATAGGCGACAAATACTGTTGGAATACACAAGGTTGTACCATATATAAACGCAGGAGATGTTGGGTCCCAAGCTGTATATCCACGAGCTTCAAATGTATTTCTAATGCCTCCATTAGGAAACGAAGATGCATCTGGTTCTTGTTGAACTAACTGACCACCACCAAATCTTTCAATTGCTGCACCATCTCCAATAGTTTCAAAAAATGCATCGTGTTTTTCTGCAGTAGCTCCAGTTAAAGGTTGAAACCAATGTGTATAATGAGTTGCTCCTTTAGATAAAGCCCAATCTTTCATTGCAGATGCGATTTGATCTGCTATGCTTCTATCAATTTTTGATCCTTTTTGTATGGCACTATTTACACTTTTATACGCATCCTTGGTTAAGGATTGCCTCATGGTTGCTTGATTAAACACATTAGAACCAAATAATTCGGAGCGACGAATATCCTCTTTAATCTTTACAGGTTTTCTGTTTAGAGTTTCTTTTAAAGCAAAAAATCTTAATGTTGACATTTTGTGATGTTTTTTACAAATATATGAATTGACCCTTACAAAATTAAATAAAAAATACATAACCCTAAAAAAAATAGGGTTGTTAATGTCATTTTGATAAAAATTCACATTTTACCCTTTATTTTTTTTACGTTAAACTGATTTTGATTTATATTTGCTTGAATTAATTAACTAATTATCAGTAAATAATTATGGCAAAATTTAAATTAGAGTACATATGGTTAGATGGACACGAACCAACTCAAAACTTGAGAAGCAAAACTAAAGTCGTAGAAGATTTTAGTGGAAAACTAGAAGAATGTGAAGTTTGGTCTTTTGATGGATCATCAACTGAGCAAGCATCAGGAGGTGCTTCGGATTGTTTGTTAAAACCTGTAGCAATATTTCCAGATCCAGTAAGAGAGAATGGATTTATAATAATGGCTGAAGTCTTAAGTGCTGACGGAACTCCTCACGCTTCAAACGCAAGAGCTGCAATAGATGATAATGATGATGATTTCTGGTTCGGATTTGAACAAGAATACTTCTTAATGGATGCAAAAACCGATTTGCCTTTAGGATTCCCACGTGGAGGATTCCCTGGGCCACAAGGAAAATACTACTGCTCT
>RCNF010006704.1_pt1 | contig 10484 bp, 9 predicted proteins | sample 2041311 | NCBI WGS metagenome assembly RCNF01 (sample SAMN09708228, study PRJNA481090) | Marine sediment metagenome, whole genome shotgun sequencing project. | biome: marine sediment; feature: ocean; material: sediment; isolation source: Sewage treatment plant 2 marine sediment (STP2) ... | reverse complement strand
ACCTGGTTGATAAATTCAACATCGATAGGAAAACTGCTGAAGATCTGGATGAATTTTTCCAGGCCCGCATTAATCCATACTACCTTGGTTTAATCCGTTACCCCGGCGATCCGATTTGGCTTCAGTGTGTTCCGGATAAACAGGAATTAAAAGATTTTGATGCTGACGAAGATCCATTGAACGAAGAAGGAATGAGCCCTGTACCAAATATTACTCATCGTTATCCTGATCGTGCGTTATTTCTTGTAACAAGCCAATGTGGTATTTACTGTCGCTTTTGTACGAGAAAAAGAAAAGTTGGCGATTATGGAAAAATTTCTATGAAGGGATTGGAAAGCGCATTCAAATACCTTGAAGAACATAGTGAAATAAGGGATGTAATTCTTTCCGGCGGCGATCCTTTAATGCTTACCGATGCAATGCTGGAAAAAATTCTTAAAAGATTAAGGGAAATTCCTCATATTGAAATTATAAGATTAGGAACCAGGATGCCGGTTGTTCTTCCACACAGGATTACCCAGAAACTTTGCGACATGATTAAGAAATATCACCCCATTTACGTAAACACACACTTTAACCATCCCTGGGAGATAACAGAAGAAAGCAGCAAAGCATGCACAATGCTTGCTGATAACGGAGTGCCTGTTGGAAACCAGATGGTTATTATGAAAAATGTGAACGATAAACCGGAAACTGTAAAAGACTTGATGCAAAAGTTATTAAAGATAAGAGTGCGACCCTACTATATGTACATGGCAGATGAAACAAAAGGTGCAAACCACTTCCGAACTTCAGTTGAAACTGGTTTAAAAATTATTGAAGCACTACGCGGACATACAAGTGGGCTTGCAGTTCCACAATTTGTAATTGATGCACCTGGCGGCGGCGGTAAAATACCACTGCTTCCAAATTATGTGCTCCACAAGGATGAAGAACAGGTTATTCTGCGTAACTTTAATAACAAAGTTTATTCTTATAAAAATTATGCTGATAAAAATAATCCTGAAGGGTTTGCTACAAAAAAAAGGAAATTGAAGCCTGTCAAGAAACAGGTTAAGAAAAAGAAAACCGCTGTGCCTGTTTTAGAAGAAGCGTAAGGATTAAATTAACAAGTAAATGTAAATGCGGCTCACAATTAAGTGAGCCGTTTTTTTTGCAGCTATTTCTTAACTATCTCCAGCATATCTTTCTCTAAACTTTCGTAAGGCATTTCAACTATTCTGCCAATTTCTTCATTATTTTTGTAAAAAATAAATGTGGGAACAAAATGTATTTCCATTCCTTCAACTTCATTTGCCAGCCCAATCATTTCTCTGTTCACGTTTATCAGGATTACATCCTCAAAAGGATATTCTATTTCATCTAAAATTTTATAAAACCTGGGTACTTCTCTCCTGCTGTCGCTGCACCACGTACCCATAACAAGTTTTATTTCAAGATCTTCAAAACCTGGTTTTATTTCTTCAGTAGTTTCAACATCAACTTCATAAATATCATATTCTTCATTCCACCAATCAGAAAAACTTGTGTCATCAAATGCTTCCCTTGTACAATAACCAACAAGCATCGGCTTTTCAGATTCATCATCAATTATAATTGTGTTATAATCCTGCGCAAAGCTTATTAAAGAAAAAATAAATAAGAGGATTAGGGTAAATAGATGTTTCATTGTTCTTCAGTGTTGTTAATATTATCATGTCTTGCATCAACGCCCCACAGGAGTTTATTTCTTAAAGTATCAAAATAAGTGGTTAAGGAGGTTTGAATTATTTTGAGCGGGCGTTTGCTCTTTCTTATCTTTACTTCAATTGGCGGCGGAAAGGAAAAAACCCTCTGCCCATCGCAGTTTATTTGAACTTCTTTAAAAAGTGAATCTGCTTTTATAACTATCTCCTGGTCGCTTGAAAGTACCAATGGTCTTACAGTTAAACTGTGCGGTGAAATAGGAGATAGCGTAATTGCCCTGGCAGTAGGGGTTACAATTGGTCCACCTGTTGAAAGGGAGTAACCTGTTGACCCGGTTGGGGTGGCAACAATTAGAAAAAGTTGTAACATATTCACCATCAACCCATGCTGTAAGTTCAATCATTTTAGACCAGCCGCCTTTTTCAATTACAATATCATTTACCGCATATAGTTTTTCGCTGGAAGGAAAATCGCACACTCCTTCAATTACCATTCGCTCTTCAACTGTATAATCCTTATTCTTAATTAGTTCAATAACTTGATCTATATTTTTAATATCTGTTTCAACTAAAAAACCCAGCTTGCCTAAATTTATACCAAGCACCGGCTTATCATAAAAGTGTGCATGAAAAGCTGTTGAGAGCATTGTTCCATCGCCCCCAATTGAAATTATAATATCACTCTTCTCGTAAATTTCACTATCGTCAGCAGGCAAATCTTCATCTAATTCGATTTTAAGCTTATCCTTTTCTTCTGCAAGCGCGCTGGTAAGAATGTAATCCAGACCATTAGCTTTAAGCTTCCGGATAAATGAAGAAACAACTTCAAAAACATTCTCCTTGGTAATATTAGCTATTATTCCTATCAGCATATTAATTTGTCATTAAAGTTAAACAACAACTACTTTGCGCTATTTTCTTCAGGAGGAGTTTTGTCAGTAGTTTTCTTTTCTTCCTTAGGTTCTTCGCTGGTTGAACCGGCTTTATCCTTTTCAACCTCATCGACATAATTGAGCTTTAAGTCTTTTAAAGCTTCGGATAAAAACTTTTCCTCGTACTCGGTAAGGTTACCTTTTGTTCTTGCTTGCAGCATATCCAGTGTATCTATTGAAACTTTAGCATACTCTAGATTTCTATCAATTTTATCAGTAACAGGATTTTTAATCTTACCCATTGCCATCATTGCAATCTGTTGGTTTTGCATTACTAACTGCATAAAAAGTATTGGATGATTATCTTCAGACATTTTTTCCTCTTATATTTTAACTTTATTATACAAATTTACAACAATTTGTGGAAATTTTCTGATGAATAAATAAGCTCGGGATAAGAAAATCCCAAATAAGATTATTTACCAGAATTAAGTTTTTTGAATGAAAAACTTTTTTTAACAATAGGAATGTAAAAAGGTAAGAGTGAAAGTATGAACAGAGCCGTAATTATGAGTGCTGGAATCAATAGCTCAGCAACCTTAAATGATATCACTAAACCAGTAAGAAGGATTGCAACAAAAAATAATATGCTGGCAGCGAAAACTAATATGAGCCGTTTGTTTTTGAATACAATCCAGAACATTGAAAGTTTAGATTCTACAAAAAAGTAGATTAAAACCTGTGTTAACAAAGCGGTAATCATCCAATAAATTAGCAGTTGATCGAGTGAAATATTAATCCCTGTAAATACCAACGGAAGCAATAGCAGAACTGAAATTGTATGTGCCCAGATAGCAATAGCCGCAACTTTTTCATGGTGAGATGCCTGAAGCAGATACCAGAAAGGGACATTCAGTATTGTGATAAACTGCCAGACTGCTAAGATAATTGTAGCTGAAATAATTCCAACCGGGAAATCTCCAAGCCACACACTATAAATGAGCTCCGGAAAGAAAACCAAAATTACAAGAGAAACAGCACCAACAGGAATTAGAACCATCAGAGTAATTATTTCAATCAGCTTATCCCGCTCTTTATTCCTGTAATAATATGAAAATGAAGGGTAGAGTGAAGCAAACCCGGAAGTTATCACATCTCTGGAAGTTGTTGTAACCCTCATTGCAATATCAAAAATACCAACCGCGGGTAGCCCCATAATAATAGCAATAACATATCGTATCACCGGTTGCCGTAAAATCATACCAAGAGATACACTATAAAGCTGCCATCCTTGTTTAAAAAGTTCTTTTAATCTTTCAGAAGTTTCTTTAAGAGTTAAGGTAATATTTATTCTACTCCAGGTGGTATGTTTCTTCTTAATTCTTTTATAATAAACAATGAGAAGGAAAAAGTTTGCTAAAAGGAAACCAACAGCAAAACCCTCGATTGGTGTATAAAACAGCGCACCAATTATTGCAATACCATAGGTGAAAATAGGTGAGACACTTCTTACTAATTTTACAAAATAATTATCTGCACGGGCTGATAGTATTGCAGCATCAAGTGAAGATAATAACTGCAGAGTTGTACCGATAACAAGAATTAGTGCTGAATAAAATAAAGCAGAAGATGAATAAACATTTTCGGCATAACTGAACAACGAATTTTTTAAAATTAAAACTATCGCTATCCCAAATAAACCGAGCAGGAGGTAAAATCTCTTTGCCGAGAGCGACTCTTTTTTTAATTTTATCAGAACATCTTCATCACGGTCAGTTCCGGCTTCGCGCATTAAATGCAGGCTGAAACCGATATCAGCTACTGTAAAGAATGATACTGTGGTTACATATAATGACCAAATACCTAAAACTTCAAGACTTGAATGGGTAAGAATAATGGGGTATAAAAACAAGTATGAAAGAACGGGAACAATAAACGTTAGCGGACCAGTTAAAACTGATAACTTCAGATCACGTTTAACCTGGCTCGATCTTCTTTTTTCCTCATCACTACCATTCATTTATTCATTTCCTGCATCTCAAAATTATCCGCTCCCTTTCGCTGTAACCAACTTCCTCAATTGTATTAAATCCAATTTGCTCAAAACGCTTTCTTTCAACTTCTGTAGTATCGTGTCCTTCAAAAATTATTTCCGGAAAGTTAGATAGGAAGTTTAATAATCTATCCTTATCATTTACCCAATTAAGCACGTTAAGAGCGAAAACAATATCGATGTTGTTGGATAAAAGATCACTTTCCCAATCTTTGGCAGAATCAAAATTTATTTGCCTGAACACGGGGTACACTTCAAAAACTTCACTGATTAATTTAGCCGATTCTAATATTTTTTTATCATGATCAACCCCAATACACTTTGCTGCGCCTGATTCTTTTAATAGATGAATTGAAAGCAATCCCATATTGCAGCCAAGTTCTAAGATAGTTTTTCCCGAATAATCGGATAAACTTTTTAACCTATCCCATCTTTCATTCCAGGGTCTTTCGCCCGGAAAGTGATATCCTTCAAAATCAATAGCATAATATGCTAATGGTAATGCCGGTGCGCTCGCATTTGATTTTTGCGCAAGTCTCCATGCATCAAGTAATTTTTTTAGCCTTGGATCAGCAGTATTATTGATGGCGGGTAATTCATGTTCTTCGAATTCAGCGTTTCTACCAAGCAATCTCTTAATTGAATAAAGGACATTAGGAAAATGCTTTCTTAAATAATCTTTGAATATTGTATTAAGTCCGTAACTCACTTTCGATTCTCCGCTTTTAATTCCTAAAATGTTTCCGGCTAATGCCTTAACAATTGTGGTTCTTACCGCCTGATCAAAATCAACTAATGAAACATTATTTTTATCTGTTAGAAGAACGTTCTGGGGTGTAACATCATTATGACAAATTCTTTCGCCGGATAATCTAACCAAAATTTTTAATACCTTAAGCGTAACCCTAGCAGTCTGAATAAAAGAAAGCTGAAGGTTACGAAGCTGTGTCCCGGGCAAATAACTTAAAAGGAGCAGCTCGTAAAATTCATTTTTATGGTAGTGAAGTGCTTTTGGAATACTTTTTACTGCATCACTTAATTTAAGTATTTCGTACTCTTCTTTAAGATCATTATGGCGTAAGTGGGCACTTTTGTCATCCTCAAGTTTTCGTGATTTAATTATAACATCATTTAGGAGAAAAGATTTCCTTGAAGGATCCGCTTCACTTTCAGAAATAAATATGATATCCTCAACATCAGGGAATCTCTCGCATATTTGGTTAAAAGAAATCATCTTTTATTTGTTAATTTTCCCACTTTCGTTTCCGCCAATGGATAACTGCTTTTTCCATTTTAATTACTGATAACCAGGATTTTATTTTTGTACGCAACTTTCTTAAAAAGTAATTTTTCTTTGCATCAAAATTCCAATAATCATATTTCTCCAATGCTTTTTTAGTTTCTTCAATAGCTTCTAACTCGTTTTTCCAGGAAGCACCACCGGCAATCATTGTAACGAGTGGTTTGCCCTCTAAATAAATTCCTCTTTTTTTAAAATCAATAATTGATTTAAAAAGACGACAGATAAATTCAAAATCCATAGCAAATTTATAACCGGTATCAAAAAAACCGTACTGTGTGTAAACTTCTTTTCTAAAAAACATTGTGGGATGGTTATACGGCATAGCTTTAGTAACAGGGCATAAAAGAGGCTTTCTAATATTTGTACCATAAAGCGGATCATCAAAATAGATTTTGCCATGAACGAATAATACGTTTTCATCCTTAAAACAATTTATAACTTTTTCCAATACATATTCATCATAATATTGATCGTCTCCGTTCAATATTCCAACAATTTCACCACCAGCTGTTTTTATTCCTTTATTAAATGCTTCGGCTATGCCATTATCTTTTTCATTTATAATTCTCAGCTTATCAATATTACCTGCATTTTTATAAAGTTGTTCTATTTTTTTTAAAGTGTCATCATCGCTTAAATTATCAATTACTATCTGCTCAAAATTCTTGTGGTTTTGATTTAGCACCGACTGTGCATTTTGTTCAATTGTTTTTCCGGAATTATACGTTGGTGTTATTATAGAAATTATCATCTGGATGTTGCTATAAATCCTAGTGCAGATTGTAATAAAGATTATATTATAAGATATTGTAAGATAAAAAATAATAAACTAATAAGATTATTTAACATCATTTTGTGAATCAGCAAACTAAACATAAGATACTGTGTGTCTCCGTTATGGAAAGCTGGGGCGGAGGAGAATTATTCTTACTGAACCTGATTAAGGGAAATAAAGATTTTGATTTTGTTATTGCCTCCCCTCCGGGTAAAGCATATGCTAAATTTAATGATGCCAAAATTAAACTAATTAAAATAAATAGTCTGCGAAAAATATTTCGCAAATCCAATCAATGGGACTTAAAAGATAAACTACAAATAGCATTAAAAATTATATCCTCATCCATTAATATTGTTAGAGCAATCCTAATAAGTAAACCCGATCTAATTGTTGCAAATGGTAATTTTGCAGCACTTTATGCATACATTGCTGCAAAGCTAACCAGAAGGAAAATGATTATTATTCAGCATTTACTATACAATAAAAACTCTCTCGATGCCAAAGTGCTTGCGTTTATGGGTAAAAGAGTGCAAAAGTTAGTTTGTGTTTCTAATGCTGTTGCACTGCGAACAACTGATATTTTAAATGATTCGGAGAGTGAAAAAATTATCGTAATTCACAATGCTATAAAACCACTTGTAAATGATAGCGCAATAAGCAATAATGAAAATATAAATCTCGGTTTTGTTGGCAGCATAATTCGGGCTAAGGGTATAGACATGATCCTTCGGGCAACTACGCTTGTTTTATCGAAAAATAAATATGTCTTTTTGCATATCTTTGGTACAAAGCTTAACGATGATGATTCGCGTAGTTACTATGATAAGATTCAATCTATAATCAAGGACAATGGATTAGAGAACAAGGTTGTATTTCACGGACATATAGATTCTACGGATGAAATCTACAACTCAATTGATATTCTTTTAAATTTCTCAACCGTGGAAGAATCTTTAGGTTATAACATACTAGAGGCAATGTCTTATTCAAAAATAGTTGTTGGAGCTAATTCAGGCGGAATTCCTGAACTAATTGAAGATAAGAAGAGTGGTTTTTTGGTAGAGCAAAACAATGCAAATCAACTAACCAAAACCGTAAATTACTGCATAGATAATTTTAACAGTGAAGAATTACGTAGCATCAGGAAAAATGCGAGAGAAACCGTGATGAAGAAATTTTCCCTTGAACATTTTAACATGAATTATAAAAATCTGTTTAATTCAATTCTGCAAGAAAAATAAAATTTCTTAATGTTTAAAACAGCAATTGTACACGAATGGCTTGTTAACTATGCTGGCTCCGAAAGAGTGGTTGAATCGTTTACAAACATCTGGCCTAATGCTGATGTTTTTGCCCTGGTTGATTTTCTGAACGATGAACAAAGAAAAATAATTTTAAAAGGAAGAAAAGCCAAAACATCTTTTATACAAAAGCTGCCCCTCGCTAAAAACAAACACAGAAACTACCTGCCGCTTTTTCCATCAGCAATAGAAAGGTTAGATCTTTCAGCTTATGAGATTATTATTTCAAGCTCTCATGCTGTTGCAAAAGGTTTTAAGAAACGAGAAAATCAGCTGCAGATTACATATTGCCACTCACCGATGAGATATGCATGGGATCAATCAGAACATTACCTGAGAGGATTTAAAGGTATTATTGCAAAAGTATTTATCAATTATTTACGAAAATGGGATTTAAATTCGGCTGCAAATGTTGATTTCTTCATTGCAAATTCTCATCACATTGCTGAGAAAATAGAAAGAATTTATAAAAGAAGTGCCAAAGTAATTTATCCCCCGGTTGATATGGATAAATTCGAAGTTGGAAATCAAAAGGAAGATTACTATTTAACCGCATCAAGGATGGTTCCTTATAAAAAGCTTGATCTTGTTGTAGAAGCTTTTAACAAAATGCCAGATAAGAACCTTGTGGTAATTGGGAGCGGACCTGAAAAAGATAAATTAAAATCAAATGCTGAATCTAATATTCAGATAGTAGGACATCAGGATAGAGAAGCTTTAAAATCATTTATGCAGAAAGCGAAAGCATTTGTTTTTGCAGCGGAAGAAGATTTTGGAATTATAGTGGTTGAAGCTATGGCTTGCGGAACGCCTGTAATTGCATTAAATAAAGGCGGTGCAAAGGAATCAGTAATTGATGGAACAACCGGGCTTTTATTTGATGAGCAAAGTTCCGAATCAATTAAAAATGCTGTTATCCAATTTGAGAATAAGATAGATTCGTTTGATGCAACTGCGATTAGAACGCATTCTGAAAAATTCAGCAGAATGAATTTTGAAGAGAATATTAAGAGTTTTGTAAATGAAAGATCTCAGCAATTTTTTCACGGTAAAAAAGAAACAGAATGATAGTAAATAAAAGATCCATTTTCCTTTTCAGGTTACTAAGCGATTTATTACTTTTAAATATAGTGTTCCTGTTATCGGCTGTAATTGCGCAATCGTGGGAAATACTGGCTGATAGAAATTATATGTTTTTCCTTTTGATTGGATTAAATCTTCTCTGGATCATTACATCAAGCAGCATTGGTTTTTATGATGATTTTTATTCGAGAAACTTTCCAATACAGTTTGTAAATATTTTAAAGAGTACTACAACCCAGGTTGTTGCTTCCATTGTTTTCATCTTCCTGGCAAAAGAAGATCTTTTTACAAGATATTTTATAATCTACTATGCACTCTTTTTAATTGCTGCTATTTGCTTTAGAGTCATTCTCTTTCGTAAAGGATTAAAGGTTCTTCGGAAAAGAGGGAAGAACATAAGAAATTTGCTGGTAATTGGAGATGAAAATATTTCGAATAATATCAAATCAATGGTGGGTGGCAATCCGGATTTTGGATATAATTTTGTAGGATCAATCAGCGGTGAAGATTCAATTAAAGAGATTGATGAAGCCAACGAAACAAAACACAAACTGGAAATATTATTGCAGTCAGAAAAAGTTGAAGAAGTTGTGATAGCACTTGCTGCAGCATCAGTTGGATGATATAATAAAAATATGTAACAGGAGGGCGGTAAAAACTCACATCATTCCGGATTATTTTCATTACTTATCCAACCGCTTCCAATTAAGTACTTTTGGGGATTTCCCAATCATAACACTACGGCGCGAACCGCTTGATGAAGTTCAAAAGCGAATTTTAAAACGATCATTCGATATAGTTTTTTCGCTGGTAATTATCATTTTTATTTTAAGCTGGGTTTACCCTATCATTTTTATCCTTTCAAAGTTAACCTCCCCAGGTGCCATCTTTTTTATTCAGGATAGAATTGGAACGAAGAACGAAAAATTCAATTGTTATAAATTCAGAACAATGAAGGTACAAGATGAATCAGAAAATTCGATGGTTAAACCGGTTGTAAAAGATGACCCAAGAGTTACACGGATCGGTAAATTCTTAAGGAAATCTAACCTGGATGAGCTGCCTCAATTCTTAAATGTTCTAAAGGGTGAAATGTCTGCAATAGGCCCAAGACCACATGCAATTCCATATGACAAAAAGTATGGAAAGGTCGTTAATGAAATTCGGCTGAGGCATAATGTGAAACCGGGAATTACCGGCTGGGCACAAGTACACGGTTTAAGAGGTGATGTGGAAGATGAGGAAGAAAACCTGATAAGAACCACTAAAAGAATTCAATTCGATTTATGGTATATTGAAAACTGGACTTTCACTCTCGATATTCAGATTATTCTTATTACAATTTGGCAAATGATTAGGGGAAAAACCAGGGCTGTTTAATTAATACCTATTTTTTATTAAAAAATCAC
>RCNF010002173.1_pt1 | contig 10484 bp, 9 predicted proteins | sample 2041311 | NCBI WGS metagenome assembly RCNF01 (sample SAMN09708228, study PRJNA481090) | Marine sediment metagenome, whole genome shotgun sequencing project. | biome: marine sediment; feature: ocean; material: sediment; isolation source: Sewage treatment plant 2 marine sediment (STP2) ... | reverse complement strand
GGGAATTCGTCCCTCGCACCGAGGATGACTGATGGTTTCTAGCTGGCTCACCTATGCGCAGGCCGCCCGTTACACGGGCTGGTCGGTGCGCTATCTGCGTAACCTCGTGTCGGCGAGGCAAATACCGGTCTACGGCCGCCCGCGCGTGCGCCGCTTCCGTCGGGATATGTTAGACCTCTATCTGACAAACCCGGACATGGCGATGCGGCGATTTTCCGCAGAAGGGAACTCATCGCATGGCCGTTAGAAAGATTGCCAAGAAATGGCAGTACGATTTCAGAGCTCGAGGCGAGCGCTATCGCAAGTCTGGTTTCAGGACCAGGGCGCAGGCAATCGCTGCAGAGAAACGCGCGCAGGAGGACGCTATGTCCGAACGCAAACGCATCACACTCGCAGACGCGTACGAGCAGTACATGGCTGCTAGCAGAAACATGAAACCGCTTGGGCGAGATCACTGGCACAGACGCTGGCCGTTGATCGAGCCTGTGCTCGGGCACCTCTACCTCGACGAGGTAACGACGCTCGAGATGGACAAACTCAAGCAATCGTTGCCGGCGCACTACGCGCCGAGCACCGTCAACCATCACCTTGCACTCGTTCGGGTGGTGCTGCGGTATGCCTTGAAGCGCAACCTGCTCCAATCGATCCCGTACGTGCCGACCGAGAAGGTGATCCGAAAACAGCCGCAATGGTACTCGGAGGCCGAGCGCGATCGGCTCCTTGAAGGCATGTTTGAGATGCAACCGCGCTGGTATGCGTTCTTCTACCTCACGACACGCCTTGGACTGCGCACCGGAGAGGTCTACGCGATCTCAAGGGATCGTGTTCGGGACGTACCTCCCACGTTGATCGTCGATCGTGCCGTTCAGCGTGGATACAAGGACCGCCCGGCCATGCTGGGCAGCCGTAAGAACCACGAGGTGTACACCACAGCGCTTGGCCAAGACGTGCTCGAGGTCATCCGCTGGCACATCGATCAGGGGTATGCGGGCCCACAGTTCCTGTTCAGCCAGGACGGGACCTTCCCCAAGCACCTGGATAGCCACAAGCGACCGCTGCGCACCGTGCAGAAGGCGCTCGGGCTACCCCTCCTCTCTCACCACCAGATCGGTCGTCACTCGATGGCGAGCCAAGCCGCGACAGACGGTCAACCGATCAGAGCCATCCAGGCTCAACTCGGGCACCGCTCAGCTCAGAGCACCGAGGTCTACGCGCACCTTGGTGGCAGTGCTCAACTGCGCCTCGTTCAGGCGCTCGAACCGGCGTCACCGCCACATCGTGGTCAATATTTGGTCAACGAGAGCCAAAATCGAAAACCGCGAAACGCGTAACCACTCGTAATCACTGGTCGGGGCGACTGGATTCGAACCAGCGACCTCATGCTCCCAAAGCATGCGCACTACCAGGCTGTGCTACGCCCCGTGACCTTCCTTGTACTGTGGACCGGCGGCTTGGGGTAGCCGATGGCTAGCCGTTCCGCAACCGCCATAGTAGTGGCACGAGCTTGGCCGCGGCCTTGGCCCGGTGGCTGATTTCATTTTTGGTTTCCGGGCCAAGCTCTGCCATCGTTTTTGTGAAGCCCCCGGGGATGAATAGCGGGTCATAGCCGAATCCATGCGCGCCCTTGGGCTCGCGCCCGATGCGCCGTGCGCGACCGGTGCGCCACGTCGCTCAGCTCGTCGAGCAGCTTCGCATTGTTCGTGGCGTCCGGGTACTCCGGGAGCTCTCGTAGCCCATTGGACCCATTGGGGAACCGAATTGCGCCGAACGCCTTATGAGTTAACTTTGCGCTCGCAGGATGACGGCGTCTGCAGTGGCTATCAACCGAGCACCCGAGAATCAAGCGACCGAACAGGCCAACGTCTCAACTTGTCTCCTCTATCTTCCCCATACGACCTCGGACCCTCAAGTGTCTTCGCGCGAATCTCCGATCGCTCCGATAGAACGAAGCTACTCGTCTGGTCTCTGTCTTTCGGTCTCGGGCTACTCCTCATCGAGAGCATCTATCTCTATTGCAAGCAGGGACCGTTCTTCGGCGCCCTTGGGTTCTGGGGCGTTCCTCTCACGGCCGCATACCTCGGCGTTCCGCTGATTCTGGCATGCTCGCTCGGAGGACGAGTTTCGCTTTGGAAGGCGTTCGCTATCATCGCGGTGATCTTCTACGGGATCGAGTCCACCAAGATGTTCGTCATCAGCGCGCCGCTACTCGCAAGCCCGGCGGCCTTGGGTGCATTCGTGCTTGTCTCCCTGCTGATGTTTGTCGCGCTGCTGTTCATATCCAAGCGTCTGTCTCTCGATCCAAGCATCCTGCTCTGGTCTGTCTGGGTCTATAGCGCCAGCTGCTATGCGGTTGGCTTTCAATGGCGGACAGTCGGAGGGGACATGGCCGTGTTTCTCCGATCGCCATCGGTGCTGGCGATCGTCGCTGTTGGCGCGATTGGTTTTCTTTTCGTTGTTTGGATCAGCCGGCAAGCACGTCGTTCGTTCGTTGCTGGCGCTCTCGGCCTAGCCGCTGCGACCGTCGTGGTCACGGTCATGGCCGGTTCGGCTTCCACAGGGCGCGGCATCGAGTCCGCGGCCGACGACAGGCTTCCCGACATCTACGTCGCTTCCTTTGACGCACTCGGGCGCGAGGACTTTGATCGCTGCTGCGCTGCATCCGATGGCGCGGCAGCGAGGATCTGTTCCCGTGGCTTACACTTCGAGAACATCGTTGCGGATGGCTTGGCGACTTATGAGATTCTGCGAGCCAACACCTACGGCAGTCGATCGAATTCGAACTGTGAGGATTCCCTCGTTGGCCTCGCTGCCGCCCACGGGTACGACACGTCGATGTGGCTCGGGCGCAAAGGTGTTCGCATCGAAGGGGCAGATTGCTACGACCACTACTTCTCCGGGCGAGGTCGCGACATAGCCACGCGCTTCGCTCTCCCAGCCGTGACCGATCATGTGTGGAAGGCGCTGTACAGCGGGCGCGTCGACTCGCGAGAGGAGTTCATCGAGTCGCAAACGATGTTGTCGGAGCTGAGTGCGCGGCTGTCGAGCCAGCGTCCTCAATTCGCGTACCTCCATTTCTTGGATCTGCACGCACCGTACCGACCGAGCAGCCTGCCCGAACCGTCCGCGCACGAAGATAAGATGGGCCGGTTCATGAACTCCTGCTACCGCGTTGGGTGCGACCTTTCGGCCAACGAAGCCCTAATCGCGTACGCCAAATTGTCTTTCGAGCGCTCGCTGGCCGATGTAGACCGGCACCTCTCGCAGCTGTTCGCGATTGCAGAATCACGAAAGCGTCCGTACGTGCTGGTTGTCACGGCTGATCATGGGGAGCTCTTCGGCCAGCACGACGGCTTCGGGCACACTGGCGGGTTCGTGCCGGAGCTGCTCTCCGTTCCGTTCGTCGTCTACGATTCTCGATACGACTATCACGCAAGCCAGGATTGCGCGTTGGCGCTGTCGAGCAGTGCGTTGCAGAGCCTCGTCCAACGCACGCTGGCGAATGACCACGAGCTCGAACCCGGCACACTTCTGCGTGACGCATCCTCCGTGGAGGTGCATGATTCCCTGGGGGTCGCGACCATCGAGGCCGGTTCGGAGGAGATTCGATTCCGCATTAGTGAACGAATGCTCGAGCAGTCAGGAACGTCACGCAATGTTCACCTCCAAAGAGAAGGAACGCTCCACTACCCGCTGCGCAGCTGCGCTGAGAAAATGAAGCCGGAGCTTACCGACTAGTTCGGCCTACTCAGGCAACTATCTCGAACCCGACGAGCGGTATGGTGGCGGCTACCTGGAAGTCGTCAGAGACGAGGTTTTCCGGTAATGCGGCGGCGCCGACGAGGACAGGCTACGATTCCCGTGTGATAGCCTCGTGTTGCAGGTTTCGATGAGCGCCAACGTGAAGGACATGTTCGCAAAAGCCGCAGATGGCGCGCGCCGTCGGGCGTGGGGCGTTCGTGAAGCACTCCAACGTTTGGGCACGAAGGTGTCGATCCGCGGTGAACGAAACGTGCTCGAGACACGCGGTGCGCGGCTCCACCGGGTGCGAATCATCATCGAAGGCGCCAACAACGTCGTCCGGGTTCATCCCACATGCAATCTCACCGGGGCCTCCTTTCAGTTGCGGGGGGACAACCTTCGCGTCGACCTCGGCGAGAATGTGAAGATCTCGCAGTCAGCCGACTTTCGGCTTACGGGATCCGGGGCCGCGATCGTGCTCGGTCACAACTGCACCATCGAAAGCGCTCTTCTCATCGCGCGCGACGATACGACGATTACCATCGGCCCCGAGTCCATGCTGGCGTACGACATCGAGATTCGGACCACCGACTCGCATTCGATCCTCGACGAGGCGACGGGTGAGCGAATCAACCAGGACCAAAGCATTCAGATCGGCGCCCACGTTTGGATCGGGGCACGGGCGACCGTTCTCAAAGGCGTCACGATTGGCGACGACAGCGTAATCGGCACCGGGTCTGTCGTGTCGAAAGATGTGGGCGCCGGAGTGGTAGCGGGCGGCATCCCCGCGCGACCATTGAGAAGCGGGGTCAAGTGGGATCGGCGCCAGATCTGAACCCGGGTGGCGTCTCGTGACTGAGCTCGATGAGCGTGGCGCCGTGCACGGTGTTCTCTGGACCGCCTTCCAGTCGCTCGGCGTCAGGTTGTTCTCGTTCATCGTCTTCGTCCTACTCGCCCGCCTGCTGACACCGTCGGACTTCGGTCTGCTCACGATGGCCGGGATCTTCGTCACCTTGGGCGACGCGCTCGTGTCCCAGGGCCTCGGTACCGCGATCACCCAGCGAGACGAAATCGAGCCGTCCCACGAGTACACCGCGTTCTGGACGAACGTAGGGTTGGCCGTCGCCCTCGCCGGGCTTCTTTGGGTCGCCGCACCTTGGATCGCTGCGATGTTCGGCAACCAAGCGCTCACCGACGTCATTCGCTGGCTGAGCCCCGTGCTCGTCCTCAGGGGCACGGTCGGCATTCCCGTGGCGCTCCTTCAGCGGCGGTTCCAGTTTCGCCTGTTGGCGATGCGATCCCTCGCCGCCGCACTCGCCGGTGGCGTCGCTGGAGTTGCCGCCGCACTCTCTGGCGTCGGGGTCTACGCACTCGTCATCCAGCAACTCGTCGGCGCTGCAGTCGATGTTCTGGTCGTCTGGAATGCAGCCGCATGGTGGCCACGGCTCGTGTTCTGCTTCGCGCGCCTTCGTGAATTGATTGCGTTTAGCTCGTATCTACTCGGCTCGAGCTTGCTTGGGTTGGTCAGCCGACGAGCGGACGACTTTCTCATCGGTCTCCTGCTGGGCGACATCGCGCTCGGCATCTACGCCGTCGCGTATCGAGGCCTGCAAGTGCTCGAGCAGATCCTCGCCAAGACCGGCTCGGTCGTCGCAGTCCCGGCGTTCTCGAGGCTCCAGGGCCAGCCCGAACGACTTCGAGACGCATTTTATGGCTCGATCCAGGCCGCGAGTGTTTTGGGCATGCCGGTCTTCGTCGGCGTCTCCCTGCTCGCGCCGCTCGGGGTTCCACTCGTGTTCGGCCCCCAGTACGAGCAAAGCGGTGACGTGCTTGCCGTGCTCGCGCTGATCGGCGTCGTGCACACCGTGACGTACTTGGACTACGCGGTCTACGTCGGCGTAGGGCGCCCAGACATCGTCCTCAGACTCCTCGCCATCAGAACGGTCGCCAATGTCGTACTGTTTCTTCTCGTGGCGCAGTTCGGCATCGTCGCGGTGGCGACGGCGTACGTGTGCCGGGCATACGCTCTGTGGCCGCTGAACTTGGTCGCGCTGAAAGTCGCTGCCGGGGTCTCAGCTCGCCGCTATGTCATCAGTCTGCTCCCGGCAGTAACAGCGAGCGCCGGTATGGCGATCGCAATCTGGTTGGCACTGCAGCTCCCCTTGGGCGACATGGGGCTGTTATTGACTTGCGTGCCCGTGGGCGCGATGGTCTACGCCTTGGCTCTGCACCGGCTCGCACCCGGCCTCGTCCGGGATCTGCGTTCGAAACTTGGGTTGGTTCTTCGCCGTGAGTCTCCTTGAGCCCGCGCTCCAATCGATGATGCCCCAAGCCGACCACAACGATCGCAACTCAATCGATTTCCTCCTGATCGGAGCGCAGAAATCGGGCACGACCTCACTCTGGAACCACATCGCTGCACACCCAGCGATTTTCGTTCCTGTCACCAAAGAGGTCGAGTTCTTCAGCGATCCTCAGCGGTTCGGTAGGGGGCTCGACTGGTACCGACAGACGTTTTTCGCAGGTGCACCGGCCGGCGCCCGAAAAGGGGAGGCTACGACGCAGTACATGATGTTTCCCGAGGTGCCAGAGCGAATTCATGCCGCCTTCCCGGACGTCAAGCTGATCGCGTTGCTTCGCAATCCGATCGACCGCGCACACTCGCACCACCGAATGACCACCATGCGCGGGCACGAGGCGCGAGGCTTCGAGGAATGCATAGAAGCACTGCAAGCCGCCGCGGGAGACGAGACCAGGCCGATCGACCTGAACCACGATTACCTTCGACTTGGGGAGTACGGACGGATCCTCGATCGTTACCTTGAATGGTTCGACCGGAAGCAACTCCTCGTGCTGTTCACGGAAAACCTCGAAGCTGAGCCTCGCTCCGTGTGCCAGCACGTTTACGAGTTCTTGGAGGTCGACTCTGGCTTTCATCCGCCCCACATCGACAAACGCTTCAACGTGGGTGGAGACGCGGCGTTGCCGACCCTTGGTGAATGGATGCGTCGTACCGCGGGGAGAGCGCGGCGCCTACCCGGATTTGGTCGCTTGATCTCCCAAGACCGCTATGAAGCCTTCAAGTTCTGGACGAGAACCGAGCTCCAGGTAAGGGTTACGCCTCGCGATGGCCTGGGCGTCGGGATGCGCGCACGGTTGGCAAGACATTTCGCACCAGACGTCGGGCGACTTCGGGAGAAGCTCGGCGTCGACCCGCCTTGGCCCGAGTTCGCGGCCGGCAACACGAAGGTCTAACATCGTATCTGCCAAGTGATCGCGGGCACGCTCTGAAACCTACCTTGCTCCGGCGTACCGTGTCGCCTCACGCAGAGGTAGCTGATGCTCAGGGCTGTTCCAACCGCCACAGTAGTGGCACGAGCTTGGCCGCGGCCTTGGCCCGGTGGCTGATTTCAGTTTTGGTTTCCGGGCCAAGCTCTGCCATCGTTTCTGTGAAGCCCTCGGGGATGAATAGCGGGTCATAGCCGAATCCGTGCATGCCCTTGGGCTCGCGCCCAATGCGCCCCTCGCAGGCGCCCTCCGCAAGCGCCAGCTCGCGTCCCTCGGAATCCACGACGACAATCGCGCAGTGAAACCGCGCCGTGCGCGACCCGTCCGCCACGTCGCCCAGCTCGTCGAGCAGCTTCGCATTGTTCGTAGCGTCCGTCGCGCCCCGCCCGGCGTACCGCGCCGACCGAACGCCCGGCCGCCCACCGAGCGCGTCCACTTCGAGTCCGCTGTCGTCGGCAAGGCAAGGCATCCCCACAACCGCTGCAATCTCGGTCGCCTTCTTATTCGCGTTTCCGGCGAACGTGTCGCAGTCCTCGACGACATCGACCGACTTGGCGAGCGATGCCATCGTCTCGAGCTCGAGCCCAGGTACCTCCGCCAAGAGCCGCTCGTATTCACGAAGCTTCCCCGTGTTCATCGTTGCGATGAGAACCCGCATCAGGGCAAAAGCCGGTCGAGGTCGACGTCGAGCGCCTGAAGCGCGCGGCGCTGCTCGGCGGCGAGCGCGGGCATCGATCCGAGCGCCAGGTCGATCATCCGATCGAGCTTGTCGCGATGGATCGGCGCGCCTTCAGCCGTGCCCTGTACCTCGACGACCGCACCCTCGGGCGTGCCGACGAAATTCAGGTCGACCTCGGCGTCGCGGTCTTCCGTGTAACAGAGGTCGAGCATGGGCTTGTCGTCGTGTAGCCCAACGCTGATCGCGGCGATCGGCTCGCGCACGACACCGTTGTCGACCAGCCCCTTCTTACGAAGCCCTTCTAGTGCAAGCACCGTCGCCACCATGCCGCCCGTGATCGACGCCGTACGCGTCCCGCCGTCGGCGTCGAGCACGTCACAATCCACCGTGATCAACCGCTCGCCAAGCTTCTCGAAATCGACCGCCGCCCGAAGCGCGCGTCCCACCAGCCGCTGGATCTCGGTCGTCCGCCCGTCGACCTTGCCGCTGCGCCCGTCACGACGATTTCGCTCCGGGTTGGCGCGTGGATGCATCGCATATTCCGCGGTGAGCCAGCCCTTGCCCGAGCCGCGCATCCAATCGGGAACGCCTTCCGAAACTGAAGCCGCGATCAACACCGTGGTGCCGCCGCAGCGATAGAGCACTGACCCTTCCGGATTGCGCTGAACGTTCGCTTCGATCGTAACTGGCCGCAACGCGTCGTAGGACCGCCCGTCTGCTCTGCTCATCCAACCCTCCACACAGACGAACCACTAGTCGTTTGTGCGGCGGCCGGCAACCAAACCTCGAAGGTCGTCCCCTGAGGGTGGCGGGGCTTGCACGCGATGCGCCCGCCATGAGCGACGACGATCTGCTGTGTGAGCGGCAAGCCGAGCCCGGTGCCCCGCTCTTTGGTCGTGTAGAACAAATCGAAGACGTGCTCGCGCTCTTCTTCTCCGATGCCGGCGCCTTCATCGTGAACCTGAATACGAACACCACTTTCGTACCGGGTGGCTTCGAGCTTGGCGACCCCGCCGTCGGGCATCGCTTCTCTCGCATTTCGCAACAAGTTGAGCAACGCTTGACGAAGCTGAGGCTCGTCCATGGCGACCTCGGGCAACTGCGCTGCAAGGTCCAAGGAGAGCTCGACCCCAGATGCATCCATCTCGCGCCGCACGAACTCGGCGGTATCGCGGAGCAGGTGGCTCGGGTCTTCAGGCGTGAGCGAGGGCTCCGGCAAGCGTGCCAGGCGCAAGTACTCCTCGCTGATGCTCTCCAACCGCTCGAGCTCTTGCTGAATCGATTCCAGTAATTTTTTGCTCTCCGAGCCCGCGTCATGGAGCTCGTCGCCAAGCATATCGACGTTTAGTCCGATGCTCGAAAGCGGGTTGCGGACCTCGTGCGTGACGTGCGCGGCCATGCGTCCAATCGCCGCCAGACGCTCGGTTTGAATGAGACGGGATTTCGTCGCGATCGCATCCGAGACGTCGTCCGCAACCACGAGGACGCCACGAGAGCCTCCCTCCCCCAGTTCGTCACCGAACGGAGTCACCAGCACGTCCACGAGACGCTCCTCAAAACCGGTGATTCGCTCCCCTTCCAAGGTCAGCGCATCCCCGCCCTCGGCAACTTCGCTGATGGCCCGCGCAAGTGCAGGGAACCGGCGAAGGAGCGAAGTGTCATCGATAGCTGCGCCGACATCCCGATCGCTGACTCCAAGGATCTCCTCGGCAGCCGGGTTCGTGGTCTTGATGATGCGATCACGGTCGATGACGACAACGGCCGCGCTCAGTGCCTCGACAATCTGTACCTGCATCCGCTGAAGGCGCTGCTCCGCCAACGCTGCCTCGCGCAAGCTTTGATCGCGGGCCGCCAATGCGAGCACCATCCGCTCGAACTCCGCTACGAGCTGGCCGAGCTCGTCATCACGCTTGATGTCGACCGCGCTCGACAAATCCCCACGCGCCACGGCCGCGACCCGTTGATGCAAAAGCGGGATCGGCCGAAGGAGCCGCTGCGAAAGGAAGGTCACCGCAATGCCAACGAGCAGAGAAAGAAAGCCGAGCAGCCCTAGGAGAAACGTTGCGCGCTCCGATTGAGCAGCGGCCACGGCGCTGGTGCGTGAGATTCGCTGTTGAACGCTTTGTGACGCCCGATCGTAGTTGCGTTCGATGCGTTGTTCGGTGCCACGAAGCTTCGCCAGCAACCCCTCGACGGCCTCCTGTTCTTCGTCGGCGCTGTTGAACAGCTGCTCGTACTGTGCATCGATCTCGCTGTAGGCTTTCGCAATGGCACCGAGCTCCCGGCGCACCGAACGAAGCGGCGCTGGCTGCCCGAGCTCCTTGGCCAAGGCCTCCGCCTTTTCGACGCCATCGTATGCACGCTGCAAGGTCGTTGGCCGGATGCGTAGCGCCGCGCGCAGCCAGGATTTGGTCGGCGTGCTTCGCTCGGATTGGAGGGCCCGCTCGACCAGGTTGGCGTATACGCTCTGGGTCGCCTTGGCCTGGCTCAGGGTCAACGCCAAAGGAAGGTATCCATCCTCCAGCAAGCCAAGCGTCTGCGAGGTCCGGTGGTGCTGCAAAAAGCTCAGGCCGCCAACCACCGCAAAGGCAACGAGCACTACGATGTACCCCAAGACGATGCGAGTGGGGATGGTGAGCGACCGACGGCGACCCGGGCGAGCCATACCGCGATCCTAAACCTGGTCGCCAAGCCTGGCGAGGATCTCGCCTAAGGGCGCCCACGGCTGGCAAAAAGCGACCCAAACCCCGTCTGCGGGTCGATTCGTAGGCCGCGGTTC
>RCNF010002172.1_pt1 | contig 10487 bp, 9 predicted proteins | sample 2041311 | NCBI WGS metagenome assembly RCNF01 (sample SAMN09708228, study PRJNA481090) | Marine sediment metagenome, whole genome shotgun sequencing project. | biome: marine sediment; feature: ocean; material: sediment; isolation source: Sewage treatment plant 2 marine sediment (STP2) ... | reverse complement strand
CCAGGGCCCTGTCAAGATTGTAAGCTGAACTAATCAATGCCAGGAGGGTAAATGCCTGGGGGGTGTTGCCCAAAGCTTCCCCGTGCAGGCCGATCTGTTCAGAATACATGCCTACATGGTTGGCATACCCCAGCATCTGCTCAAAAATCAGCCTTGCCTGTTCCAGTCGCAGGGGATTTTCCTTCCCGGAACGGGTAAGTGCTTCCACCAACCAGAAAGTGCAAATATTGAAGGTACCCTCATCACCAGATAATCCATCATTTACCTCATTCACATTGTAACGGTATACAAGGCTGTTGGATACAAGTCCCCCTTTATGCGGAGGCCTCAGGATGGCATCAATGGTTTTAGACATCATCGGATCGTAGGGTGACATAAAAAAGACCAGGGGCATCATCAGGTTTGATGCATCCAGGGTATTACTGCCATAATACTGGTCAAATGCCTGCATCTCTTTATTCCATCCTTTCTCTACCACCTCAAGAAAGATTTTGTCACGGATTTTAGTCCATTCAAAAAGGTCCGCCGGAAAAGACCGCTTCTGTGCCAGGCGAATGGAGCGGTCAAGAGCCACCCAGGCCATCACTTTTGAATAAACAAAGTGTTGTTGTCCCCCCCTTACTTCCCATATACCGTCATCCTGCCTGTCCCAATTCTCACTAATCCATTTTATATGCTTGTAAATATTGTTCCATCCGGAAAATGAGACAGGCCTTACATGCTTGTCAAAGAGGTAAATGGAATCAATTAACTCACCATATATATCCAGCTGTAACTGGTCCCATGCACCATTGCCGATCCGTACAGGGGAGGAACCCATGTAACCTTCCAGGTGATCCAGGTTTTGTTCTGTGAGTTCGTGCCGACCATCTATACCATACATGATTTGCAATTTACCACTGTCATCCTCCATGGATCTTTCCAGGGTCCATGCCATGAACTTTGAAGCTTCCTCAGTGAATCCTATTCTAAGGAATGCGTAAACGGTAAAAGCTGCATCCCTGATCCAGGTATACCTGTAATCCCAGTTCCTTTCGCCCCCAATGCCTTCAGGAAGGCTGCAGGTAGGTGCAGCGACAATAGCACCCGTGGGCTCAAAGGTGAGCAATTTAAGGATTAGTGCTGACCGGTTCACCATTTCACGCCACCTTCCCTTATAATTGGATTTGGACAACCAGTTACGCCAGTACTCAATGGTATTCTTGAACCTGGCGGTTGCCTGCTCCGAAGAATATGAAACGGTACAACCGTCACCCTTTTCTACCTTATGCAGCACAAATACAGCTGTTTCTCCCTCCTCTCCGATCTCAAATTCTGCCAATGCACCTTTGTCATTTTTTGACAGGGGAATTGTACTTGCCAATCCCATGCTTAGTCCCTCGGTATGAAATGAAGCACCCTTTTGAGACACAGAAGTTTCATGCTTATCAAGGGCATAATTGAAGGCAGGATAACATTCGACCTTCATTCGGACCCTCCCATGAATCCCCTTCAGGCGCCTGACGATCCGGTAATCAAACTCATTCACAATGTCATTTCCCACAGGCATATAGTCTGTGATCTCTACTATGCCTTCATCATTGTAGAAACGGGTGATCAGTACATTGGTGTCAGGCCAGTAATATTGTTTGCATTTGCTGGTCCGATCCACAGGCGCAATCTTAAAATACCCACCCTTCTTTTCATCAAGGATGGAAGCAAATACACTGGGAGAGTCAAAATGCGGGAAACAAAACCAGTCGATGGAGCCATTCAGCCCTACGAGTGCTGCTGACCGCATATTACCAATAATGGCATAATTTTCAATGGGTTGGTAAGCCATATCTTACTCTAAAACTCCAATACAATGATATAATCTATAATATCTTCTGAAATATCAGGTAGGCTTAATAAAACACCCTCAGATTGCTTCTTGAAGGTGATCTTTTCACCGCTGCCATATGCATAGGCCTTTGCTACCTTTTGCCCGGCCATGGGTACATAAAGTACAGGATCTTCAGCATCAAGGATATGCACAAATATTTTGTTATCCTTCCAGGTGCTTACACCCCACTTCTTTGCACCTGTTGGACCGCTTCGTGTGCCGTAGATGGTCTCACCATATTGTTTCAACCACTTACCCATTTCCTTCAGGGTAGCCACATTCTCAGGTTGTATCCTTCCATCCGGCATGGGACCTGTATTCAACAAGAGATTAGAGTTGAGTCCAGCCGCCCTGACAAGCATATGGATCAGGTCTTCCGTCGACTTAAACTTGGTATCCTTGATATTATAACCCCAGGATCCGTTCATGGTTTCGCAGGTCTCAAGTGGAAGTTCTCCGATACCTATCTGGTTGAACCCCATGGAATTCTGTCCTGGCAAGTCCTTTTCGAACATTTGGAAATCTTCTCCGGGAATAGGCATCTTATGATGGTTGCTTCCTACCAGGGTTTGTGGCTGAAGTTTATGGATCAATGCATATGTTTCATCCAGCCTCCATGGAGCATCCCACTGATCCCACATCCCATCGAACCATATTCCCCCCACATCACCATACTGTGTTAGCAATTCAGTCAGCTGGGTATTCATATAATCGATATACGCGTCCCAGTCCCCTGACTCCGGCCGCCCTGTAAAATTCCCTGTCCGGCCCCTGGGATAATAATCAGGATGATGCCAGTCCAGCTGGGAATAATAAAAAAACAATCTTATCCCCTGCTTATCACATTCTTCCTTGAGCATACCAATGATATCTTTCCCGTATCTGGCCCGGTCCACCACATTATAATCTGAAATTTTCGAATCATACATGGCAAATCCATCATGATGCTTTGAGGTAATGGTGATATATTTCATCCCGGCCTCTTTAACCATGGAAACCCATTCTGCAGCATCAAAAGCAACAGGATTGAAGAAATCCGGCAATTTCTCATATTGATCAACAGGGATCTGTTTTCTTTCCATGATCCACTCTGCAATCCCCATATCTCCGCCACCTCCCATCACACTGTAGACTCCCCAGTGTACGAAAAGTCCGAATTTGGCATCCTGGAACCACTCCCGGGATTCAAGATTGGATGCTGAAGGAACATAATCTGCCTGAGAAAAAACCGGCACCGTGGTCAGGGTGTACAGGACCAGGCAATAAGTAATAATTCTTGGTTTCATAGACGTATTTTTTTACAATTTAGGAAAAATCCCTTAATGTTAAAATACGCAATAAGCTTTTAAAAGCCTATACAAAGGCATCATTATACCTTAGTGCAAGAAAAGAAAATCTCAATGCGGAAGAAATGTGAATTATTCTGTTTACGCTGTGACAAATTAATCAACAGGTTTCATCTGCCAGAAAGTGCCCATGTAATAATGCCAGATAGTATCGAGGCCCCTGGGAAGATAAAACTCAATATAGTTAGGCTTCAAAACCGTTCGGTTATTGAATATTTCCTTCTCATACAACTTCTGTATGATCCCCCTTGAATAGGCAAATACATAGAGTACAGAAGACCCTTTATAATCGTTGACCACGATCAGTTCTTTGTCACCATCCCCGCCAAAATCATATTCCCAGACCTGTGCAATGGTTATTCTGTCCCCAATGGGAGCTGTAACCTTTCGGCCCTTGTAATCTATTGTGACATAGCACATCCCCTGGTAACATTCTGTTGTTAATGATTCTCCCGTGGAAAGTGTACCGTTTACATCTGCCGTCATTGATTTGGAGGTAACAATCTCTACTGCATCTCCTTCAATTTCAAGTTTATTGATTTTTGTCTGGGCATTTAATTGAAAAGACAACAGGATGATTGAAAAAACAACAAGTGCTTTGGTTAGGATCGTTTTCATTGTTTTTGGTTTTTCACAAAACGGTTATTAAATCTTGATATTGTAAAGCTGGTGAATTTTACGAACAATCTTTAAAAAAGTTCCCTACCTGAATACTGCCGGCAACTGGACAACACAAAAATAACCAAAGACCAGAAAGGCGATAATCAGGCCGGTACCCAACACCCAGTTGGGCCGTAAGATCTTCCCAACCTCAGGTCTGAAAAGACGGGGCATCACAATATATAAGCCAATTCCTATCCATAATGCCTGCAGGGGTGTCAGCAGCAATCCATCCAGGAGGGCACCCATTTTTATAAGGGCCACTGGCCGCAGGTTGAAGCTGTAAACGATGATCATATTGGAAAGGAAAAAGAAGGTCAGGAACAGGCGGAATTGCATTAGCCATTTAAATTTTCGGTTAAAGGCGGGGATACAGATGCGAAAACAATCTGCCAACAGGCGGGGCCAGCCGGCCAATTGCCCAACAAGGGTACCTACCAGAGCTGCCGTACCACCCAGCAGGAAAAGGAATCCCCCTGCACTGCCCCATCGTGATGAGAATATTTCTGACAATTGAAGTGCCACACGCTCACCACTGGGAGCCAATTGCTCTGGTCTCAATACACCTGCACCAGCGACCATGAAACCGATCGTAATAAGAGTGCCAAGCACAATTGCCACAGAAGAATCATAATAGACAATGCGGCTCCACCCCAACAGTTTTTTGGCTTCTTCTATGGAAAAATCTTTTAATCTTACGATATCCGCAGGCTTTCCGTAGACATCTTTCCGCGCAGCACCATAGCCTGCACCCATCACCCAGTAACTGTACCATACCTGGCTGGCAAATCCCCCAGCTCCCCAACCCAGCAGCGGAAGGATCTCCTTCCATGGATTGTCGCTTACACCCTGGGCTAATGCCCAATCCGGCACAGCCGGGAACTGTGGGGCGAATCCGTGCAGAAATTCGGACCAACCGGGAAATACACTGACTGCCACCCAGAACACACCAATGATCATGATCAAAACCAGGAAGCTCATAACCACCTTGATCCAGTTGAATTTCCCTACCCAGGCGACCAGGAATGCAAAAACAGTAACTATCCATCCCCCTATTGAATGGCTGATTGGCAGTATGCTGCTGAGGAATACACCAGAGGCTGTAGCTATGGATCCAATAGCAATGGTGGCGGAAATGAACTGGGCAACTAGCACAATCCAGACGGCCCAGTTCTTCGGGCCCGGCATCCGGGAAAACATATCAATCATCCCTTCGCCGGTGCAAACGGTATACCTGGCACCACTCATGCCTATCCAGAATTTGAGAAAAATGCCGCTGATGATCACCCACATGATCCCGGTACCGAAAATGGCACCATTTCTTGTGGCCAGAATGACTTCACCTGATCCTATATACTCCGAGGCCCATACGATGGATGGTCCCAGGACAGCAAGAATGGCAAGACCAGTAAGCGGGGTTTTGATGGAATGAGACTGATCCATTTTCGAAAGATAGTAAAATCCATTATCATTCGCAGATGGTACCGGGAGATTGGGTGGCGGGGAAAAGAAATTGCTGCAGGCTAAGAGGATAAAATATTTCTAATGGCAAAGGGTGTTAAAAAAGGAGCCTTCATTTGGGTTTGCCCAAATGTCAGCGACGTTTTAACACCCTTTGCTAGTGAGAATTCTTTGTTTGTTTCTATTACCAGGGATTATTTCTTTTTCGTATCACCGGCTCCTCCTGTACTCCTGGAAATGGATTCCCTCATATCCGTATCGGACTGGATGTTTTGAAATTTATAGTAATCCATGATACCCAGTTTACCCTTCCTGAAAGAATCTGCCATCGCCAGCGGGATCTCCACCTCAGCTTCAATTACCTTAGCCCTGGCTTCCTGGGCCTTGGCCAACATCTCCTGCTCGACGGCTACCGCCATTGCACGGCGTTCCTCAGCCTTGGCCTGGGCAATATTCTTATCTGCTTCAGCCTGGTCCATTTGTAATTGGGCACCGATGTTCTTTCCAATATCCACATCGGCAATATCAATGGACAGGATCTCAAAAGCCGTTCCGGCATCCAGTCCCTTTTCAAGTACCACCTTCGAGATGGAATCCGGATTTTCCAACACTGCTTTGTGTGAGTCTGCTGAACCGATGGATGAAACAATTCCTTCACCTACCCTTGCAAGGACGGTTTCCTCTCCGGCACCCCCAACCAGTTGTTTGATGGATGCACGTACCGTAACCCTTGCCTTGGCGATCAACTGTATACCGTCCTTGGCCACAGCCGCCACGGGAGGTGTATCTATCACCTTCGGATTTACCGACATTTGAACCGCCTCAAGCACATCACGGCCGGCCAGGTCAATGGCCGTTGCCATCTGGAATGACAGCTCAATATTGGCCTTCGCAGCTGAAACCAGGGCATGTACAACTTTTTCCACATGTCCGCCCGCCAGGTAGTGTGCTTCGAGTTCGTCCCGTTTGATCTCCCCTAATCCCGCCTTGTGGGCCTCAATCATGGCCCTGACAATGATGTTGGGTGGTACCTTCCGCCAACGCATCAGGATCAGTTGAAGCAATGAAATCCTTACCCCTGAAATCAGGGCGGAGAACCAGAGTCCAACCGGGATGAAATAAAAGATGATCCATAAGCCAATGATGGATCCAACAATAATGACAATATAAATTCCTATTCCTGAGCCTTCCATATTTATTCTTCTTTAATTGGTTTTATAATAACTTGTGTGTTTAAGACCTTTATGACCTCAACAGGGGTGTGCTGGTCCAGAAATCCTCTCTGGGACTTTCCTTCCACGACGAGCCCGTTGATCAGTACTTTTCCAACCGGTGCCATGCGGGTTATTGACTCTCCCCTGTCTCCGACTTTGATGGTTTCCTTTTCCAGGCCAACCTCTACTCTCCCATCAATATCCTTATTCAGCGCCAGGCGTTTCCATGTCTTGGCCCTAAGGGCGTAGGCAAACCCTCCAATGGTCAGGATCAATGTCGCAATCAATGTATAATTACCTACGGTATTGCCATGTGTTTTATAGGACATGTATACTGCAACACCCATCAATACGGCCCCACCAATACCAGCAATAGTAACTCCAGGTATCAGCAGGAACTCCACGACGAAAAGCAGGATGCCGAGGACGATTATTAGAATTATAGCGAGTATTGACATATGGTTAAATGATATATGAAAACTTAATCAATCGTAGCATTCAGTCCCCTCTCAACCAGATCATGCCTTAAGGGCCTGAGAAAGTCAAATGAGCCCGTCTTGACATCACATTTTCCTTTATAATGAATCAGATAGGTACACTGTTCTGCTTGCTCGTTAGTGTGTTTGCAGACATCGATAAGTGATTCGATCACGAATTCGAATGTATTTACATCGTCGTTATGCAGGATCAGGGAATTCTCTTCAGCTCCATCTACATCATAGAATTCCTCAAATTCCGGAAACTCTCTCGATTTCTCTTTTTCAGACATGCTTCCCAGATCAGTAATGAACAAAAATAAGCATTTCTTTCCTAAATCACATGCATGGACGCTTAAGGATACCGTTCCAATTCCTGCAGTTTCGTAAACGTCCCCTTTGTTCCGTTATAATAACCGATGATAAAGGCATCAGTGTGTCCATAGGCCCTGACCTTTACCAAAGCGCTCCTGGCATCTTCGAACCTGTAAAATTTACCCACGAAAAATCTTATCAGGTTCTTATCAGGAATTTTCTCAGTGGTAATGGGGGAAAGTCCTTTAAAATGATCCGGAGCCAGCCGGTTCTTGTATACAGCAAGCTGTATCCGGTAAAATACTCCGGCGGGAAGTGGAAAATCATATTCGAAGGTCTGCGCTGCACTGTATGGGGACTGATTGTATATTTTGAAGTTAAATCCTTTGCCGGATGTGTCAAACTCAGGCTCGCCCGATGCAGATAGAGCTTCCGTTTTTTCATTCAGCTTGGCCAGGAAATCATCTGTCAGCCTGTACTGGTAAACGGTAATGCCATCCAATACAGTGTCTTTTACCAGCCAGGGACTTAGTCGTTTTTCAACAGGTAGCCTGCTATTTACGTAGGCAAAATATACAATGGCCATCTCCCTGTAAATCCCCGTACTGTCCTCTGCCGCGGCTATCCTTCTCTGCAAAGCTGTACGCTCGGCGGGATCATCCATTTTCATGATCTCCTTCCTCCAGTTAATTGAAAGTTCATAGAATGAATCTGCCTGTTGCTGATAGGTGATCGCCTGGTCAAGGAAAGCATTTAAGGTACTGTCTTGATAAAAGACCTGTAAGGTATCGGCCGGATTTGCAGACAAGCCAGTCAGTGAACCGAAGATCAGGATGATCCAGAATATGCTGTATTTTCTGAGTAACTTGAACATTCTGCAGTTAAAAAGCGTTATTATGCAACATATATTTGATCCCGTATGCCATTAAGATATGGTAAAAATATTAACAATTTGCTTATACGGGAAGAACCAGGGATGGAATTTCTCTCAAACTTTGTAATTTTGCATTCACTATTATAAGAAAATCATAATGACAGAACTGGCAGAAGGCATGAAGGCACCTGATTTTTCGGGCAAAGACCAGTCGGGAAACGCGATATCTCTGAAAGACCTGCAGGGCAGGAAAGTGATTCTCTACTTTTATCCGAAAGATAATACCCCGGGTTGTACGACTGAATCATGTAACCTGAGGGATAATTACAGGGAGCTGATAAAGAAAGGGTTTGAGGTAATCGGAGTCAGTGCTGACAGTGAAAAATCTCATCAGAATTTCATCGATAAGTATAATCTGCCCTTTAACCTGATTTCTGACTCAGGCAAGGAGATACTGAAGGCCTATGGGGCATGGGGACTTAAAAAGTTGTATGGAAAAGTATACGAAGGCATCCTACGGAAAACATTTATCATTGATGAACAGGGAGTAATCCTTAAAATCATCAACAAAGTTGACACAAAGAACCATACAAACCAGATACTGGATGCATTAAAAGGCTGAAGCAACAGGCCGCCCTGCATAAAAACATTAATCCAATCATAATGAGCGAAGAATCGAACGGAAGCAAAATCAAACAGGAGAAATTAAAAGCATTACAGCTTACGCTGGATAAAATTGAGAAGGGCTATGGAAAAGGCACCATCATGAAAATGGGTGATAATGCCATCGAAGATATAGCTTTCATTCCCTCCGGATCAATTTCCCTGGACGTAGCACTCGGAGTCGGGGGTTATCCCAGGGGAAGGGTTATTGAAATCTACGGCCCGGAATCTTCTGGAAAAACGACCCTGGCTATCCATGCCATTGCAGAAGCCCAGAGGGCAGGAGGTATTGCAGCATTCATCGATGCTGAACATGCTTTCGACCGCTTCTATGCTGAAAATTTAGGAGTTGATGTAGAGAACCTCTATATTTCCCAGCCGGATAATGGGGAACAGGCCCTGGAAATTACGGATCACCTCATCCGGTCGGGAGCCATCGATATCATCGTAATCGATTCTGTCGCCGCCCTGACCCCTAAATCTGAGATCGAAGGTGAGATGGGTGATTCTAAAATGGGCTTACACGCAAGGTTGATGTCCCAAGCCTTACGGAAGCTTACTGCCAATATCAGCAAGACCAATACTACCTGTATGTTTATCAACCAGCTGAGAGAAAAGATCGGTGTAATGTTTGGAAACCCTGAAACTACCACGGGTGGTAATGCATTGAAATTCTATTCATCTGTCCGTATTGATATTCGGAGGGTTGGGCAAATAAAGGATGGTGATGAGGTAAAAGGAAACCGTACGAAGGTCAAAATTGTCAAGAATAAACTCGCCCCACCCTTCAGAAAAGCCGAGTTTGATATCATATACGGAGAAGGCATATCCCGGACCGGCGAGTTGATAGACCTGGGCGTCGATCTGGAGATTATCAAAAAAAGCGGATCCTGGTTCAGCTATGCTGATACCAAACTCGGTCAGGGCAGGGATGCCGTAAAGAGCTTAATGCTGGATAATCCTGAACTGGCAGACGAAATTGAGACCAAGATCGTGGAAACCTTTAACGGGACAAAAAAATAACCCCGGATCTTGTCCGTATAAAATTAATGCTATCCAACACGCTGCTTCGGGTAGCATTTTTTTTTAGATTATGTATTTTAGTCCACCGTAATACTTGACGTAACCTACTAAACCAAAAATATCATGAATCGCTTTTTCCTTTGTATCCTGTTATGTGCAGGCATCCTTTTATCCTCATGTACCCAAGCTCCCCAAGAAGAAGCCAGCGTTGTCGGTGATTTCTCAGGGACCCTCACCCAGGAAGAGATCGCCGGGGGTGTCCTGACCGCGGAGATCCTTTGGAAGTTCGGCAGGCTAGGCAGCATGAACCTTTCCCCAGATGGAAAAGAAGTCCTCTATACCGTTAGCAGATATGATGTGGGAACAAACAAAAGCATCAGTGATATTTTTGGTAAGGCGCTTCAGTTTTACTACGATAATGAGCACTTCAACTGGCGTATTGGTTCTGATATCCGCAGACGTTCTGACGTGCGGTATTTCCGCGACATGGCAAACCCGACCCAGCGCAACCACCCCAAATTCTATAAAGGAGAGAACTGGCGAACGGGACCACGTGACGCCGGTGGCGTACACTCAAATAGCGGTGTATTT
>RCNF010002171.1_pt1 | contig 10491 bp, 9 predicted proteins | sample 2041311 | NCBI WGS metagenome assembly RCNF01 (sample SAMN09708228, study PRJNA481090) | Marine sediment metagenome, whole genome shotgun sequencing project. | biome: marine sediment; feature: ocean; material: sediment; isolation source: Sewage treatment plant 2 marine sediment (STP2) ... | reverse complement strand
TCCCGGGCAAACAATGCTAAAGGTGGCTCCTCTCGGGAAGCGCGTAATCGGAGGCGGGTTCACTCGACCGCCCCCTAACGACCCCTACTGCGGTTCTGCGGGCCGATCGGCGCTCATCTGAATGCCCTTCGCCCCTGCAGCACGGGCGAGGTCCAGCACGTGGACGACAACGCCGTAGTCGGCGCCCTCATCGCCCTTGAGGATGATGCCGTCTTCAGGGGCGCGCTCTACCAACATCTTGATCCGATTTTCGAGCTCCTGCTCGGGCACGATCTTGTCGTCGATCCAGATCGAACCGTCGGAGGCAATGGTGACCAGAGGTGGTCTCTCGTCGCGGTTGATCCCGGCGTCCTCGGCGGTCTTGGCTTCCGGGAGTTTGAGCTTGAGGCGCTCGTCGGCCACGAACTGGGTAGTCACGGCGTAGAAGATCAGCAACAAAAAGATGACGTCGATCAACGGCGACATCTGGATGTCGGGCTTGCGGCTGCCGCGGAGCGGTGCCAGACGCATCAGTCGTCCTCGTCCTGATCCCGATCGTGCTCGCGAACCAGGTGCAGAAAGTCGAGAATCTGGGCTTCGATGTCCGACAGGATCGCGACCGCTCGTGACTCCAGATAGGAGTGGGTGAAGAGGGCCGGAATCGCGATCACGAGACCCGAAGCGGTCGTGATGAGGGCCTGCGAGATACCGGCCGACAGCTGTTCGGTGATTCCCGACCCGGCCGTAGCGACGACCGCGAAGATTTTGATCATGCCGATCACGGTGCCCAGCAGACCGAGAAGGGGCGCACCGGCAACGATGGTCGCGAGAGCCGGCAGGCCACGCTGGAGCCCCATGAGTTGGAGACGCCCGGTGTCCTCGAGGATCTCCTTGAGTTCCTCGTACGGCGCGTTCCGATTCTCGACCAACGCCGTCACCAGATCGGTGAACGGACCCGGGTGGCGGCGGCAGTAGTCCACCGCGCCGCGAAATTTGCCGCTCGCCAGCAGCCCGGAAAGCGTTTCGACCGTGGCGTTTTGGAGAAAGTTCGACCGTCGCAAAACCCAAAGCCTTTCGATAATGATGGCCAGCGCCACCATCGAGAGAAGACCGAGGGGGATCATGACCGGTCCGCCGGATATCAGAATGTCGACCACTCAAAACTCCTGTTCATGCGTATCTTAACGCCCGCCGCGGCGGCTCGTATTGTAAAGGAAGGTGATGGTAACACCCTCGCGACCACTGCCTCCGAGGTCGATCGGCAGGGGCTCGAACGGCGAGGAGGTGCCGATGGCGTCACGCGCCGCAAAGTCCATGGGAGGCTTGCCGGACTCGTCCATGATCTGAATACCCGTGACGGTGCCATCCCGCTCGATAAAGAACCTGATCTTGACCACACCTTCGACGCCGAGCATCGCGATGTCGGGTATCCGCCAGTGGCGACGGATCTTGGCGAGCATGGCCTTGGCATAGGGTCCCCAGTCGTACCACTGGGTGTCGAAGGAAAGCCCACCCGTATCCACCTGCCCGCCGTCGTCGCGGTTCGGCATTTCGGGAATACCGCCCTGATCCGGCGGAAGGGCCCAGGAACCCGGTGGCGGCAGCTGGATAGCCGGTTGCGGTTTCTCCTCGGGTGCTTTTTCGCCCGCGCCCTCGGTTCTCGGGTCGGACGGCTGTTGCTCACGCGGCTCGTCCAGCGGCCGTTCCTGGGGTTGGTCCGGCGGCGGCACTCGGGGCACCTGCTGCCCCTGTGGTTGCGGGGGAATGCCGGCGCCGAAGACCTGACCCCCGTCAGCCTGTACCAACTGCGGGGTGTTGCCCGTGGTCGCCGGTCGGTTGCTGGCGTCGCCTTCTCCACCGTGCGCCTGCCGGTCGAGGTCCGAAAGCGGCACCTGGTCCGAGACAGGAGTCTCCTCGATGTCCTCGATCAGATCCACAAACTCGAAATCGAGCGGCTCACGCTGGTTCTGCATCTCGGGGACCAACTCAACCGCCGATGCGTCGGAAACCGGCCACAGCTGTTGCACCCGCGGCACGATCAAAAAGATCAGCAGCAGGTGAAGGAGTACTGAAATCTCCAAAGCTCGGCGAAAAAACTTCGATTCCCGACGCACGTACCTACCCTAGCAATTTCTCTGCCATACTATCTCCACACTCGCCAACAACGCGTTGTGATTGAGAGAGTTTCCATTTCGGGATCACCCCGGACTCTCCCAAGCTGCCGCAGTACCGATTTTACGGTGCCGCAATGGCAGATAGTAGCCGCGACGGCCCGCAAATGGTAATCCCGTGTCAAGAAACCTTCACCGTCCGGGACAAATGGAATGGAGCAGCGGAAAATGCTGTTTCCACGCTCGATAGATCGAAAAACTTCAAACCGACCTTTCTGGAGGAACAACAATGCGAAAGACGATGGCAATCGTGGCCCTCACGGTTCTGCTCGGCGCGAGCACCGCCGCTGCGCAAGCGACCTACTCTATTGATACGGCACACTCGAACGTTGGATTCAAGGTCCGCCACCTGGTGGCCAAGGTCTCAGGCTCGTTCAACGAGTTCGACGGATCGATCACCGCGGACTTCGCAAACCTCGACGCGAGCTCGGTCGAGTTCGTGATCAAGACCGCCAGCATCGACACCGGGAATGAAAAGCGCGATGGCCACCTGCGCTCGGCGGATTTCTTCGACGCAGAGCAATACCCGGAGATCTCGTTCAAAAGCAGCAAGATGACGAAGAAGGGCAAGGACACCTATGTCGTGGCGGGCATCCTGACCATGCGGGGTGTGAACCAGCCCGTCGTGCTCACTGTCGACTACCTCGGCGAGATGCAGGCGATGGGCGGCACCCGCGCCGGCTACGAGATCTCCACCACCATCAACCGGCAGGATTTCGAGGTGTCGTGGAACCGCGCTCTGGACCAGGGCGGCGTCGTCCTCGGCGACGATGTCGAGATCACGATCAACTTGGAAGTGGTCAAGCAGGAAGCCGACACGAATTAGGAATTAGGAATTAGGAATTTCCGACCACCCCCCCACCGACAACTAGCGCCCGAGTGTTCTCGAGAATCGTGCCAAAGGGCCCGCGTTCGGTGGAGGTGCCACTTTGAACATTGTTGGGTGCAGCGACGTTGATGTTGCCATCACATTCGGGCCAACAATGTTCAGGGTGGCTCCTCTCGGGAAGCGCCCGTGGATACGGCTCGCGTTCACCGGGCGTGCCGTCTTCGATGATTTTGTGATCGCCTGTCCTCGACATGAGTGGAGACTTTGGGCGCAATATCTTCGAAGGGGGCACTCACGGGCAATGCAGTCGAGAGCATCGGGATGTCGACTCCGGAAGATCTTCACCGCGGCCAACGACCAGCCGCGCAGTCTGCCGCCCCTCCGGGGCTTCCCACATTATTGGCGCCCGAGTCCCGGGGCTCACGCCCCGGGCTATGAATCTGCCGCCGCTCCGCGGCTTGGTCATCTGCTTGCCACGGCGGAGCCACTTGAGCGGCGCCGGGTCGCCCCTCCGGGGCTTCTTGACGTTCACAGCATTCGTTCCCGGGGCTCGCTCCCCGGGCTACCGATGTACCGCCCCTACGGGGCTCTCATTCCCCGAAGCGAGAACTCATCACAGTCCGCGAGAAGCTGTAGGATATCCACCATGAGCAAATACGATTTCGACCTCTTCGTTATCGGCGCTGGATCCGGTGGTGTGCGTGCCGCGAGAATGGCGGCGACAACGGGCGCCAGAGTGGCCGTCGCCGAGTCCTCGAGGCTCGGTGGGACCTGTGTCAACCTCGGTTGCGTCCCCAAGAAGCTCATGGTCTACGCCTCGGCATTTTCGGCCGCCGCCGCCGATGCCGCAGGATTCGGGTGGACGGTGCCGCCGCCGCGCTTCGACTGGGCCACGCTGATCGCCAACAAGGATCGCGAGATCGAGCGCCTCAACGGCATCTACCGCAACCTGTTGGAAGGGGCCCGGGTCAAGATCATCGAGGGTCGAGCCGCATTCCGTGATCGCCACACCATCGAGGTGGGTGACGAGCTTTTCACCGCCGATAAGATCCTGGTCGCCACAGGAGGACGGCCGTTCAAGGCGCCGATCCCGGGCGCCGAGTGCGGCATCACCTCGGACGAGGTCTTCCACCTCGAGCGCCAGCCGGAGAAGATCCTGATCACCGGTGGCGGCTATATCGCCGTCGAGTTCGCCGGCATCTTCAATGGTCTCGGCACCGAGGTCGTCCTCAACTATCGCGGACCGCTGTTCCTGCGCGGCTTCGACGACGACGTTCGCAACACCCTCGCGGCTGAAATGAGAAAACGGGGCATCGATCTTCGCTTCGACACAGTGATCGATGGCATCCACAGGAAGAATGGGCGGATTGAGGCGGCCTTGAACACCGGCGACACCGTCGAGGCCGATCTGATGCTGTGTGCCACGGGGCGGGTGCCGAACACCGCCGGTCTCGGTCTCGAAGAGATCGGGGTCGACCTCGACGCCCGCGGCGCGATCATCGTCAACGACTTTCTCGAATCCAGCGTCCCCGGGATTTACGCGCTCGGCGACGTGATCGACCGCATTGCCCTGACCCCGGTCGCACTTGCCGAAGGCATGGCATTCGTCGAGACCGCCATCAAGAACAACCCCACCGTCATCGACTACACCAACGTCCCGTCGGCAGTCTTCAGCCAACCCCCGATCGGCACGGTCGGTCTGACCGAGTTCGAAGCCCGCAGCGAAGGCTTTGATGTGGTGATTTACCGGTCGACCTTCCGGCCGATGGCCCACACCATGTCGGGCCGCGACGAGAAAACCATGATGAAACTGGTGGTGGACGGCCCATCCGACCGCGTCCTCGGCGTCCACATGGTCGGGCCCGACGCCGGCGAGATCATCCAGGGAATCGCCATCGCCCTCAAGGCCGGCGCGACCAAGGAGACCTTCGACCGCACCATCGGCATCCACCCGACCGCGGCGGAAGAATTCGTCACGATGCGGACGCCTATCTAATTCTCAATTGTAAATTCTTAATTTTGAATTTTCGGACCCCTACTGATGCAGCGGGCGTGGGCCGGAATTGAAAATTCAAAATTCAGAATTCAAAATTCGCTGCTTTGAGCGCCGCGCTCAAAGCGGCGGGCGTGTTGCAGTTGGCCACTACGCCGGGGTCGTCGACCTCGAGGTCGGTCGCACCTACCGCCCGCAGCACCTCGCGCATCGTGGGACCGCTCAGATCGCCGCGAATGATGGACAACGCGACCTCACGGGCGATGACGATCGGGTGGCCATGTTTGCCGCGGTAGGAAGGGATGACCGCCCGCTCCGCCGCGGCGGCCAGGGCCCCGACGGTCCCGGCGGCAACCAATGGGTGGTCCACCGGCAACACCGCGAGGGACGGCCAGTCGTCGCCCTGGATGAGGTGTTCGAGGCCGAAACGCAACGAGGCGAACATGTCGAGGCCGGTCTCGGGCAGTGGCAGCGCCAGCAGACCGGGAATCTCCGGAGCCAACGACTCCGGCGGCAGGGTGGCCGCCACTCGAACAGCCCCGGCCTCGAGAAGCGCTGACACGCAGGCCTCGAGAAAGGACCGCCCGTCCGGCAGCTGAGCCCACGCCTTCGGCCCACCAAAACGCCGCCCCTCGCCACCAGCCAGAATTAGCCCCGCGAGCAAAGAAAACTCCCTAGGGGGACTAGCGGAGGAAACTCAACGCAAAGACGCAAAGACGCGAAGACGCAAAGGCGCAGAGGAGCAAAGGCGCAGAGGGGCAGAGGCGCAGAGGGGCAAAGGGGCAAATGGGCGGACTCGCAGAAGCGGTGGTGCCCAATGAAACTGTCATCCCGACCGAGCGAAGAATGAGCGAGCGGAGGGATCTCAGCCCCGCTTCGAAAAACAGCCTCAGTGCCAAACCCACTCACAGATCCCTCCGCTACGGTCCTCCGTCCCTCCGGTCGGGATGACAGATAATTCACGGCACACCCTCCTCCGCGTCTCTGCGTCTCCGCGTCTCTGCGTTCATTTCCTACGCCTTCCACAGACTAACCCTCCTCACACCCTTGATCTGTGACGTCACGGCGCCTTCTCCGGCTGCTTTCAGGACCGACTCCGGGTCTTCGACGACGGTGCCGCAGAGGATGTCGAAACCAAATTCGAAGAGCGCGGGGGTGAGGGGTGTCGAGGGGCCCAACATCATCAGGAAGGCGTCGGGTCGCGCGCAGGCGAGCACACCCGGCAGGGTTCGATTGAGCAGGGTCGTGGCGGTCACCGCCACCACCTCGGCCTGTGGCAACAACTGTTCCATGGCCTCTTCGCCAAAGTCTCCCTCACGGCGGTCGAGACCGCGCTCGAAGACCCAGAGCTGGGCGCAGTGTTCGCGGAGGCGCTCGGCGAAGGGGAATCGTCCGATCATCGCCACCCTTTGCCCGGCGCAACGTTTTTCGAGCACCGCCAACGCTTTCTCCACGGACAGGTCCCGGGCCGAAGCCGAGAGCAGGGCGTTGGCAGCCGCCAGTCCAACCGCGGCCTCGGGGGCGGAACCGGACCGCAGGAGGGCCGCGAGCTCGACCGGCGTCGACTCGGCGAGAGAGCCGGCTCCGGCGATCGCCACCGCCCCGTGGACGTGGGTCTGCGACCGCATGGTCGAGGCCATCCCCGCGCCCACCGACGTGTTCACGACCGACCAGAAGGGGCCTATTCGAACATCCAATGTTTGCGCGGACCGGTACTGATTGACGGCGGTGAGGATCGATTCGATCATCGGGTTGGACGAAGTTTGTTGCTCTTTCATCGCGACACTCTAGCACCGGTGGGACAGTCCGTGCAGACACCTGTATACTCACCATGTGCTTCTATTAGAGCAACTTAGTCTCAATATTATTGAGTACATCTTCACAGGGAGGCAGTGATGTCTGACACGCGAGATCCTAAGAAGAACACTGGAGGCGGCGTCACCCGACGCGGCTTCCTCGGCTCGGTCGGAGCCGGCGCCGCCGCTGTCGCGACCGGCGTTGCACGCCGGGCCGAATCGATACCGGAGATCACCAACCCCGACGAAATGATGCAGGTTGCGCTTTCGATTAACGGACGGCTCCACCGGCTGTTGGTCGAGCCCCGCTGGACCCTGCTCTTCGTTCTGCGTGAGCGGCTTGGTATCAACGGCACCAAGGCCGGTTGCGAGCGCGGCGAGTGCGGCAGTTGCACTGTCCTCATCGACGGCACGGCCCGCTACGCGTGCATGACGCTTGCGATGGAGGCCGAAGGCACCGAGATCACGACTGTCGAAGGTCTGCTCGATGGCGAGGAGCTCGGGACGGTCCAACAGGCCTTTGTCACCCATGACGGCTTCCAGTGCGGCTACTGCACCTCAGGCCAGATCGTGGCCGCCGAGAGTCTGCTGCGAGCCAACCCCGCACCGAGTTCCGAAGAGATCCGACGCGGGATGAGCGGCAACCTCTGCCGGTGCGGCGCCTACGCTCATATCGAGAACGCGGTGGCCGGGGCCGCAGAGCTCAAGAAGGGAGAACGGTCATGAAACACGAATCTCCCTACTGGCTCAACGGTCGCGAACCCGAAACACCGGAGCCGAGTGACGAGCTCGCACCCTGGACCACGACCGAGATCGTCGGCACGCGGGTGCCCCGCGTCGATGCCTACGAACGGGTCAGCGGAACTGCCGTCTACCCCCAAGATGTGACCCTGCCCGATATGCTCCACGGCGCCATTCTCCGGTGCCCGCACGCGAACGCCATCGTCAAGAAGATCGACACGAGCAAGGCCGAGAAGATGCCCGGCGTCCGCGCGGTCCTCACCGCGCAGTCACCAGGCACCGACATCCCCTGGTACCAGCGCCGCGGCACCTCATACAGCAGCCTTTTCGACACCCACTGCCGGTGCGAGGGTGAGGAGGTGGCGGCGGTGGCGGCGGAAACCCCGCTGCAAGCCGCCGATGCCATCCGCGCGATCGAAGTCGAGTACGAGGTGCTGCCGTTCGTCGTCGACGACGCGGCGGCGCTGGAGCCGTCGGCACCGGCCGTACACGAGAGCGGCAACCTCGTCGGCAAGCCGTCGGTGCGCGAGCGCGGCGATATCTCGGCCGGATTTGCCGAGGCGGATGTTGTGGTCGAACGCACCTTCCAGACGCCGTGTGAGATCCAGGCTCCGATGGAGCCCCACGGCTCCGTCGCGAAGTGGGACGGCAACCGGCTCACGGTCTGGGACAGCACCCAGGGCGTGTACAGGATCCAGGAGGGTCTCGCCGAGAACCTCGGTCTGCCAATGGCCAACGTCCGAGTCATCGGTCACTACATGGGCGGCGGCTTCGGCGCCAAGCTCGAGCTCGGAAAGTACACCGTCATCGCCGCCCTGATGTCGCGCACCACCGGACGCCCGGTCAAGATCTTTCTCCCGCGCGAGGACTGCTTCCGCATCACGGGCAACCGGCCCGGCAACACCATCACTCTCAAGATCGGCGCCAAGAACGACGGCACCCTGACGGCCATCGACTACAAGAGCCTCGGATCCGGCGGAGCGTACCCCTCCGGCGCTTCCACGAGCACGATGGCGGCGTATCTCTACAGGTGTCAGAACCTCCGCGCCGAGGACACGACGGTCTGCATCAACGCCGGCAAGGCTCGGCCGATGCGCGCTCCCGGCTTCCCGCAGTGCGCGTGGGCGCTGGAACAGGTGATCGACGAACTCGCCATAAAACTCGACGTCGATCCCATCGCATTCCGCCTGCAGAATCTGGCCGACAACGTACAGGCCGAGGGCGGCGTCCCGTTCACCTCGAATCAACTGGCAGCCTGTTTGGAGGTGGGCGCCGAGGCCTTTGGTTGGAAGGACGCCCGGGCACGGGCCGACGATGAGGGCGTCTCGCGTCGAGGCGTCGGCGTGGCCGCGTGCTTCTGGGGCTACTCCGGTGGGCCGCCGTCGACGGTGATCGTCAAGCTCTACTCGGACGGCAGCGCCAACCTCAATATGGGCGCCTCGGATATCGGCACCGGCACCAAGACGTGGGCCGCAATGATCGTCGCCGAGGAGCTCGGTATCGCCATCGATCGTATCCAGATCGAGCACGCCGACACGGCCACCACCCAGTACGCGACCCCGTCAGGGGGCAGCAAGACGGTGCCCTCCGACTCACCCGCCGTGCGCGCCGCTGCGTTCGAGGTCAAGAAGCAGCTTTTGCAGATGGCCGCGGACCAGCTCGAGACGGAGGTCTCCGACCTAGAGCTGCGCGGCGCCGACGTCGTCAGCCGGTCAGACAGCGCCAAAAGCGTCGCCATCACCGATCTCGAACGCCTCGGCCGCCAGGGCGTTGTGGTCGGCACCGGCTATCGCGAACCCAATCCCGAGGACAAGGCCACCTGGCCGTTTGCGGCCCAGTTCTGCGAGGTCGAGGTCAATACCCGCACCGGCGAGACCCGGCTGCTGCGATTCCTCGGTGCGCACGACTCCGGACGCGTACTCAACTCCCTGACCTACGACAACCAGGTCTTTGGCGGCATCGCCATGGGGGTCGGCTTCGGCATGACCGAGGAGCGTGTTCTCGACCGGCAGACCGGGAAGATGGTCAACGCCAATTTCCATGACTACAAGATCCCGACCATGATGGACATCGCCGCGTCCCACCAGTCAACGCCGATCGATCACCCCGACAACGCATTCAACAACACCGGCACCAAGGGCCTCGGAGAACCGGCGACCATCCCGACCGCGGCGGCGATCGCCAACGCGGTGGCCGACGCGATCGGTATCAGAGTCACCCACACCCCGCTCAACCCGACCCAGCTGGCGCAGCTGCTGGCCGACGATAAGAAGGAGGCCTGAGATGCTTCCGAAATTCACCTACGCCCGCCCTTCAACGCTCGACGAAGTGCTCGCGGTCCTCGACGACCGACCGGCGTTGATCCACGGCGGCGGCACCGACCTCATCGGGTGTCTTCGCGACCGGATCCTGTTGGCCGATACTGTGGTCTCGCTGTCGGCCATCGACAACCTCCGCGGAATTCGCACGGCAGCCGACGGCAACCTTCACATCGGCGCCCTGACGACGATCGCGGAGGTGGCTTCAGATCCCACCGTGGGAACCCGCTACCCCGGCCTCGCGGAGGCGGCGGCCTCGGTGGCCAGCCCGCAGCTCAGAAACCAGGGCACCCTCGCCGGCAACCTGTGCCAGAAGCCGCGCTGCTGGTACTACCGAGGTGACTTCGACTGTCTGCGCAAGGGCGGAGAGATGTGCTACGCCTACGAGGGCGAGAACCAGTACCACTGCATCTTCGGCGGCGACCTCTGTTACATCGTCCACCCGTCGGACACCGCACCGATGCTGGCCGCGCTCGGAGCGGTGTGCCGGATCTCCGGCGGCCGTTCCGACCGTTCGGTAGCGGTCGAGAATTTCCTCGTCCCTCCGTCCGTGGACCCGCGGCGGGAAACCGTGCTCGAGGTTGGCGAGGTTGTCACCGGGATCGTGATCCCGCCGCCACCGGCAGGCTCCCGTTCTTCGTACCGCAAGGTACGGACTCGGCAG
>RCNF010002169.1_pt1 | contig 10493 bp, 13 predicted proteins | sample 2041311 | NCBI WGS metagenome assembly RCNF01 (sample SAMN09708228, study PRJNA481090) | Marine sediment metagenome, whole genome shotgun sequencing project. | biome: marine sediment; feature: ocean; material: sediment; isolation source: Sewage treatment plant 2 marine sediment (STP2) ... | reverse complement strand
TGCGGTCGCGCGCCGGATCGCGTCCATTTGTTCGGCGCCTTCCGGCTTCGGATTCAACATGGGGTTGAATCGTTTCCGAAGCTCGGTCACCGGCGCGCCTTCCTCGAAGACGGCCTCCCTGAGCTGGTCGACGACCTCCTGAGGCACGGCGCGTTCGTCCGGCGCGTCGTTGCTTGGATTCTTCTGAAGTGCTCGCGCAAAGTAGTCGACCGCGTCGCAGGTCGGGATGCGTTCGTTGAGCCCATCGCGTTTCAAGACGGACGGTGCGTGCCGCTTGAGCGCGACATAGGAGCCGGTGAGCTTGTCGGCAGTCGCCTGCTTCAGCTGAAGCTCTAGCGAGCAGTAGGTGTAAAAGTCCTCGTAGCCCCAGTTGAGGTACGATTCCCGATTTCGGACCTCCACGAGCGCCTCCGCCATCATCACCCACGAGCGTTTAAACTCGCGCGCACGGCGAACGATGTGGACACGGAGCTCATCGGCCCCCTCTGCTTCGAGCGCCTCTGCCATGTCGCCGAGCCTTTGATGCGTAGCCATCGGCGCTCTATACCACTGAAGCGGCTTCATTTATACCGGGCAAGGGAAGATCGAAGAAGTGGCCCAAACGACAGTGAACCGAAATGCTGCACGTCGCCGCGCAGCGACGTCACTGGCCGCCAATGCATTGGTCGCCGACGTCGCGGGGAAGCTTGCACGCTCTGCTATTTCCGTGATGCCCGTCAAGGGCGCGCTCCTCCAGCATTGGCTCTACGACGATCCGACCGAGCGGCCGTTGACCGACGTCGACCTGCTCGTGCTCCCAGTGGATCTAGAAGAGGCGGTGAAGCAGCTCGAGTCTGCAGGCTATCGCTGTCTGGCGCGTCCCAGCTTCGGCCCAGTCGTCCTGCAAACCCCGTTCGGCCTCGCGCTCGACCTTCACCCTTCGCTTTTCGACGTCGCTCGTTATCGACTGCGTACCGAGGACCTCTTCACGCGGAGCACCGAAGACACACTTCTCTATGGGGTCCGTGTCCGACTTCCTTCACCGCTCGACGTCTACGCACACCTCATTGGCAAATTCGGTAGTGACCATCTCGACGAGCGCGCGACCGGCCGCCTGGACGAGATCGCCCGAATGGCAGGCAGGATCGACGGGCCACCCGAAACGGTCGCGCGGCACCTCGTGCGCTGCGGGATGCGGCGCGTCTCGCGGTATGTGTTGCCTTTGGTTCACGAATCGACCAACGACTCGTTCGCGGCGCGGGTCCACAGCTACCTCCCGTTCGATCCGGTCGGTCAATGCATCGCCGTGATGGCATCCTGGAGGCTACGGGACGCACGTCCGCTCTCCCGCGGCGGCGCTCTGGTCGCTCACTTGCTCAACGACTCCCTACCAAGGGGGGCTCGATCGGGCACTCGAGCGCTTCTTCAGAAGATTCGATAACCTGACGCGGCGATTCGTCGCTCAGGACGAGACCGGACCGATCGGGCAGGCGCCTGGGTTGCCTTTGGCGAACTCCGTCGTGCAAGCGACGGCGACGGCTTCCAACGGCTCGCGGTACACGATCCGAGGCGGATCGTACGGCTCGCCTTTGGATCCTTGACCTGGATTACTGGTGTTCTTCGGCTCCACTTTTACCCCTCGTCGCTACAATACAGTAAGTCGGACTCGCGTGCGAGCTGACGCGGCGATCCTCTGCTCGACGGCAGGGTACAGCGCCAGAGGGTCTCCAGAGTAGACGTGCGCTGCACCCGGGCAGAAGTTCGACGTGACCGCGGCGTCGCCATGGCCCTCGAGCATGCGCCGCGCTGCTTTGGTAGTCTCACGAACTTCCCGGAGCCCTGCCGAGTCTGCCCAAATCTCCGCGATTCGCTGTTCGTGCAGGTTGCCGACGGGAACCCGCCACTGCACGCAAGGAAGCACATTTCCATACGGATCGATTGCGATGTTGTTGGATCCCGCGCCGCAGTGTTTGTCCGTCTCAGGGGTGACCGCCTTCGGTCCTGCATCGGGCGACGCGGATTCGATGTCCGCGCCGTCTCTGTTCGTGCGGGCTTCGAGCGCGCTTCGGTAGCGAGCTCGTCCTTCTGCACTTGCTTCAATCGCCAAGGGCCCCTTGTCGCCGTCGTCCCTTGGCTTCACTTCGGGGTCGATCTGAAACAGGACACCGAGCCCGTCATAGAGCGTAAGCATGCCCTCGATCTCGTGCTCGTTCCAGCGCGTCAACACGCTGTTGGCTTTCACGCGCAGCCCTAGCGACTTCATCGTTCGAATGTTGGCGACCAGACGCTCGAAGCTTCCGGCCACGCGGGTTTGCCGATCGTGCGTCTCTGCCGTGGCACCGTGGACACTAACTTCGATGACGAAGGGATCGACTTCGTTTCGAATCCGCTCGGCCATCGCGAGTCTGACCGCATGGCCGTTGGTCTTGAGCCGAATGACGAACCCGAGGCTACGAGCATGGCTGGCGATATCGAAAAAGCGGGGGTGGGCGAGGGGTTCGCCACCGCTCAACGAGAGGTTGAGGATCCCGAGCTCGGCCAAGTCGTCGAGGAGCTGTCGGTATTGGTCGAGAGAGAGCTGCTGTCCGGCGCGTGCGAGGTCGTTGTAGCAAAATGTGCAGTCGAGGTTGCAGGCGTAGGTGAGCTCCAAGAGCACCGACATCAGTCGGTTCTCGGTCCACGCGCGCTTGATCGTATTCGAGTAACTCATGTTTGGCTGATGGCGCCTGCCTCGAGAAGCGCGTCGAGAAGAACCTGTGCATCTGCGCGCGCACGGTCCTGGTCGACATCGTAGCGAACGGTGATGGCTGTGACGACGTCATCGACGCTGCGCTCGGCTTGCAATTGTTCGACGATGAAGGCGCCGATCTCGTTCACGACCAACACCTCGCCGGCTTCTTGCAGAACGAAAATCCCTTCGTCGTCCATGACGCGAAACCTCGCGTGCGGATCAACGCGATACTGCTGTTGTTGGCTCTCGGTACTCATTGTTCAATACGCTCCAAAAACGGGTGTCCCTTGCGAATGTGAGAACGCGAAGCGGTAGGCGCTGCACGAGCTCCTCGGCGCGCGAAGTCAGCCTGTCGACGAGCTGAGGGTCGGCATTCACATACGGACACGATGCGACGATACGCGAGACTGCTTCGGCCTTCGAGCAAAGGCTGACCGACGGCGCGCTGCCGTGGCGCAGGCCGAGCAAACCGGTAACTGGGTAGGCTGGGTGCCGCCGGGGCGCCGCGCCAAAGTCACCCGCGAACGGCATGGCAAGAAGCTCGAACGAACCGCCTGCCGGCCGGATTGCGTTCAGCTCATCACTCAAGATTTCCAGTTCGAGCTCGTCGGCAAGGCCGCAGATGGTGGTCTTGCCTGCTCCGGAGCGCCCGCAGAATAGAAAGCCCCGGCCTCCGTCATTGAACCCCGCGCTGTGCATGACCAGCGCGCCCTCTCCGAAGAGCCGATAGCAGGCCACGATGCGAAACAGATTCTCGAAGGCCGCGGAGAACCACTCGTCGCTACGGCAAGTCTGCATTTGGACACGAAGCGGGCTGCGGTCGACGTTGGCAGTGAAGCCGATACCGGCGACAGCGATGCTTTCGTCGCCATACGCCACCGCAACCGGAGACTCGACTGCCCCAAGCGGCCTCTGCATGAACGCAGCTGAATTGGGGTTGAAGTGGATGTCGATCTGAACATCCGGCTTCGCCTCGTCCCCCCCCAGCAAGGCCTGAAATCGCGAGCGTACGAGGCCATCCTGCTCCGGGTTCAGGCCGGCGAAGCGATAGCGGGACCCGGCGAACTCGATGGTCACTGCGCTCATCGGCCGACTCCAGCAGCTCGCTGAATCACGGCGCGGGCGTACTTGCCGAGCGCTGCAACTCGATCGAACGCCCGAACCTCGTAGCTTGCCCGTCCGACGATGGCGCTCGCGAGGGCCGCAGGGTCACGCTCGGCCGCGTCGTCCGACTGCGTGAGTGCCACGAGCCCGTGAACGCTCGGTGCGTAGCCCAAGAATCGATGCGCGTTCCAGTGGTCGCGGCGCCGCACCACGATCACGTCACCGGGCAGATAGAGTCGCTGCCTGCGCACCTGTACAGATTGGCCATCGCTGAACGGTCGCATGCAGTCGCCGCGAACGAAGAATGCCACCGTTTCGCCATGGCCCAGGCCAAGGCTGGCCAAGCTCGATTGTCCCCCTTCCATTCGCCGAATGGACCATACCAGAGCGCGGGCGCCCGCACCCCTAGAAGCCGGATCAGCAGCGCGCTGTGTGCAGTCATCTCAGCGCCCTGGGAGGTTTGGGCGAATGTGAGCCAAAATACTTGTTGACAACCGTGTTTTCGGAGCTTTACCGTAGGACTGTCGGCGGCTGTTTAGCGACCCTCCGACACGGTGAATCGGGTTCATACTCCTTGGGGGTACAACAAAAACGGGCACTCGGGCGGGGTTCACACCTCGCCCGAGACTTTTAAGCCGTTACGGAGGTTGTTGCGGTCATCGAGAGGCGCAGGAAGCCAGGACCAGGACTCCGCTACAGGCTTCGCTTCTTGCCGCGCAGCCCTCGGCGACTGCCCTTGGGCTTTTTCGGCCTCTCGTACGAACGGCCGTCGCCGCCGCCGCCACCTCGGTCGTAGCTTCCACCACGGTCGAAATCGCCACCGCCGGGGTCGCCGCCGCGATCGGGCGGAGGGCCGCCAAAATCACGGCGCTGACGCGGAGGCCGTGGGCGGTCTTCGGCGATATCGAGCCGTAAATCACGACCGCCGACTTCGCGGCCGTGAAACTTCTCGACGGCCTGCGCGGCGTGCTCTTCTGCTGCGAACCGGACGAATGCGAACCCCCTGGGGCGGCCGGATTCGCGGTCCTTTGGAATGTGAACGTCAACGACCTCACCGATTTCTCCGAAGAGCTCACGCAGCTCTTGGTCGGTCGTGGCAAAGTTGAGGTTCCCTACGAATATCTTGCTTGAGATGACTTACTCCGTTCTCCGATGTGCTCAATTGGCACGTTTTTGCTCTGGGTCCAAAGGAGAGTGTAGCTCAGATCCAGGTTTTTGTTGGCGATCGCCTCTGGCTCAGTAGTGCCAGGGGAACTTTTTGTAGTCTTGCGGGCGCTTTTCGAGGAAGGCGTCCCGGCCTTCTTGGGCCTCTTCGGTGCCATAGGCGAGTCGGGTAGCCTCCCCCGCAAACAGCTGCTGACCGACGAGGCCGTCGTCGACCATGTTGAAGCCGAACTTCAGCATCCGCATCGCAGTCGGGCTCTTCGAGTTGATTTCCTGGGCCCAGCCGAGGGCGAAATTCTCGAGATCGCCGTGAGGCACCACCGCGTTGACCATCCCCATGTCAGCTGCCTCCTGGGCGCTGTAGTTGAGGCCCACGAAAAAGACTTCGCGCGCCTTCTTCTGACCCACTTGCCGGGCGAGGAGCGCGGAGCCGTAGCCACTGTCGAAGCTCGCGACGTCGGGGTCGGTCTGTTTGAAGACGGCGTGCTCCTCGCTCGCGATGGTCAGATCGCAAACTACGTGCAGGCTGTGACCCCCGCCAACCGCCCAGCCCGGCACAACGGCGATGACGACCTTCGGCATGAAACGGATCAGGCGCTGCACTTCGAGGATATGCAGGCGACCCAGTCGAGCCGGGTCGATCTCTCCGGCCGAATCGGTTTCGTACTTGTAGCCGTCTTTGCCACGGATCCGTTGGTCGCCACCCGAGCAAAACGCCCAGCCGCCGTCTTTCGGGGAAGGCCCATTACCGGTGAGCAGGACGCAGCCAACATCCGAGCTCTGTCTCGCGTGGTCGAGCACCGTGTAGAGCTCGTCGACCGTCCCAGGGCGAAATGCGTTCCGCACCTCGGGCCGGTCGAAGGCTATGCGCACCGTGCCGTGATCTGTGGCGCGGTGATAGGTTATATCCTGGAGGTCGAAGCCCGGTACCTCAGCCCACTTAGACGCGTCGAATATCTGGGAAACCATCGACCCGCTACTCCGTGAACTCGCTCAGAACCGCGAGGATGATGCGCCCCAGAAGCGTGGCGACCTGCTGACGTGAAAACTCACCCTCGATCCAACGCTGCAGAATCTCACCCGCGCCCGTCAGAATCATGTCGGCGAGTGCTTGGGCTTCGGCGTCATCGAGTCTAGTGAGCTCGCGAAGCGGGATGAGCCAGGGCTGCACGAGCTGCCCGCGGAAATCCTTGCTGATCGCGGAGATTTCTTGATCCGGACCTATCGAACGGAGCAGTTGCCAGCCTCCGGGGCCCTTGGCTTCGATGGTATCGCAGGCGGCGTCGATGAAGCCGCGTGCGATTGATGCGATGTCCGCGTCACCGTCCGTTTCCAGGATGTTTGGTGTGCGGCGCGCGAAGTCCTCGAGAAAGTCCTCGAGCACGCCTTTGATCAGCTCGTGACGGTTCGGAAAAAATTTGTAAACGACCGGCCTCGTGATGCCTGCGGCCGCGGCGACATAGGGAATGCGCACGTTGTCGACGCCGTCGGCAGCGATGATGTCCGACGTGACGCGCAACAATTGTTGTTGTCGTTCTTCAGGACTGAGCCTGGTACGAGATGCGTCGCTTGGTCTATTGCTTGAAGGCATCGAGTCACGAAAAAGGGTGGCCCCAAATACAGAAGCCACCCTAATCCTTTTCTAGAACTACGGACAACTCAGTCTTGAGCCAAGTTCATCACCTGTTGAAGGCTCATGGCGAGGGTCATGTCGCCATCGATCTTGATTTTGCCCGACATGAACGCTTGCATCGGGTTCAGCGAGCCGTTGAGCATGCCGAGCCAATCTTCGGAGGACACCGTGATGGTCGCGCCAGGGCTGTCATGGGTGCCCTTGTTGACGAAGCCGGTGGTCTTGCCCTTCGTGCAGTCCAAGCTCCACTCACCGCCACCGTCGCCGGTGATGTTGAACTGGTAGATTGCGTTGGGGGCGGTGGCCGCGTCGGTGTTTTCGGCGGCTCTCTGCTCAAACTTCTCGAAGAACTCAGCTGCGGATTCCATTGATCTTGCCTCTCTTTTGTTGTCGGCTGCCGTTCCCACCCGCTCCCCGGATGTGGCTTGCCGGACGAGAGTTGTAACCGAAATTTCCGCTGCATGCACCCCTGTGTGACGCGGAAAAACGCAGCAATTTCAGACATCAGGCAGCTCTTGGGCTTTGAAACATGCTGGAAACTCACGACACATCCCACCGAAACAGCGCGGATCTAGGCTCTGCCGACTTCAAAGGAGGAACCGGGGATGGACGCTCTCAATCAGGCGGATACTGCATGGCTCATGGTGTCGTGTGCACTCGTGATGCTGATGACACCGGGCTTGGCGCTCTTCTATGGCGGCATGGTGAGCTCGAGCAACGTGCTGTCGTCGTTCATGCACAGCTTCATCGCGCTCGGCATCATCACGCTGCAGTGGGTGGTCATCGGCTACTCGCTGGCCTTCGGATCCGACGCAGGTGGCGGGTTCATCGGCGGTCTCGAATACGCCTTCCTGAACGGTGTGGGTCTCGAGCCGCAAGAGGGCTCCACGATTCCCCACATCCTGTTCATGGCGTTTCAGATGATGTTCGCGATCATTACGCCGGCGCTGATCTCCGGCGCGATCGCAGAGAGAATGAAGTTCTCCGCGTACTTCCTCTTCATCCTCCTGTGGGCAACGCTGGTCTACGACCCCATTTGCCACTGGGTTTGGGGTCCGGACGGTTGGCTCGGCGCCCGTGGCGCCCTCGACTTTGCCGGTGGCACGGTCGTCCACTTGTCCTCGGGCGCGGCTGCCTTGGTATGCGCACTCGTCATTGGTCGCCGCAGTCGACCCGGCCCGCCTCACAATCTCACGTTGACCTTGCTTGGCGCGGGCCTGCTTTGGTTTGGTTGGTTCGGCTTCAACGCCGGAAGCGCCCTCGCCGCGAACGACAACGCCGCGCTTGCTCTGGTCAACACACACCTCGCCGCTGGCGCTGCCGCCTTCGCCTGGGCCATCGTCGAATGGATCAAGCAGGGCAAGCCGACCGCCCTCGGAGTGGCGTCCGGCCTGGTGGCCGGCTTGGTCTGCATCACGCCCGCTGCGGGCTTCGTCGGCCCGATTTCGGCGGTGCTGATGGGTTTGATCGCAGGTCCCGTTTGCTACAGCGCCGTGTTGCTCAAGGGCACCCTTGGCTACGACGACGCGCTCGACGCGTTTGGCATTCACGGCGTCGGTGGCGCGCTTGGCGCGGTTTTGACGGGGGTCTTCGCGAGCGCGGTCTGGGGCGGGACCGACGGACTCATCGGGGGAAACAGCGCTCTCTTCATTGAGAACATCATCGGCGTACTGGCGGCCGCAGCCTATTCGATCATCGTGACGTTCGTGATTTTGAAGCTCCTCGACGCCACCGTCGGCCTCCGAGTCAGCAAAGACGAGGAAAGCGAAGGCTTGGACACCAACCTTCACGGCGAAGAGGGCTATCACATGGGTGGCGCAGGGACGCTGACCGAGTAGCGCCGGCTTGCCGCCTCGGGCCGATTGTCCGGATTGTCGGGGGCCTACGTTCGTCGTAGGTTTCGGGCATGGGTCTAGGCCGGTTCGTCGCGAGGTTGTTCGGCAGGAAAGCGGAGCCCCGGGCGCCTTTGCCTGAAGCGGAGGAGCGGGACTATTCGCTCCAGGAGCTGGCCGACTACGACGGGTCCGAGCCGGGCAGGCCGCTACTCATCGGCATTCGCGGCCAGGTCTACGACGTGACGCGCGGCGGAGATTTCTACGGCCCTGGTGGGCCCTACGGCATGTTCGCCGGCAAAGACTGCACGCGCGCGCTGGCCAAGGTGTCGTTCGACCCTGAGCTATTCACCGGCGACATCGACGGGCTGGAACCCGAGGAGCTCGACAAGCTCGAAGAGTGGATCGAGATGTTCGAAGGGAAGTATCGACGGATCGGGCGGCTGCGCTAGCGCTACGGCGATAACACGGGGTTCACCTGAAGCACTTGGCCGCCAGAGCCCCCGCCATCGTTGGTGATGTACAAGAGGCCGTCGGGGCCCTGTCGCGGCGAACGAAGTCGTCCCTGGTCTTCGATCACCCGGAAATCATCGGACACTTCGCCATCTGCGCTCACGACGTAGATGTGAAGGTGCGCGGCTTTCAGAGTCGCCACAGCGAGCACGCCGTCCCAGTCTCCCCATTGGCTTCCTTCGATGAATGTGGCGCCCGAAAGTGCAAGCGTCGGGGATCCGCTCGACCGGATCGCCTCGATTGCATCGGGGAACGCCACCAGGTCGGTCATCGGAACCGATTCGGTGTAGCCGGGCACCGGGTCCCAGCCGAAGTTGCCGGCCACGAGCAGATTCACTTCGTCGTCGATCGACGGACCGTGCTCTGCCGAGACGCCTAGATCGTCCGAGGAGCGAAACGCCATGCCTTGAATGTTGCGATGGCCTTTGGAGAACCAGCGTCGGCCGCTCGGGTTGTCGGTCGCAGCGATGCCGTTTCGATCGATGCGAAGCACCTTGCCGCCGAGGGAGTCGTCGTCCTGGGGTGTCGCACCGATCGCGGCATCGCCGGTGCCCACCCACAGGTAGTCATCGGGCCCGAAGCGAGGCCGACATCCGCTGTGGCGTCCGGAGCTGTACGGCATGCCGGTCACGATGTCGGTCCGTTCGACCACCGAGTCTCCGTCGGGCGTTTGGAGCTCGTAGCGTACCAAGCGCACATCGGTCGCGGTGCCCGCATCCGAGGCCATGCACACGTAAACGTAGCCGTTGTTCGCAAAGTCGGGATCGACCTCGAGGCCCAACATGCCTCCCTCGTCGCCCGCGCCCTTCGCGACGAGATCGGTCGGTGTGATCGTGAAGGGCGTCGAATCGACTCCATCGACGTACACGTTGAGTGGACCCGACCGCTCGGTGACCAGAACGGTTCCATTGGGCAGCCAGGCGATGTCCCAAGGTTTCGCGAGGCCAGAAATGAAAGTTGTGACATCCAGGTCGACCAACGTTCTGCCGCCTCCGGCGCCAGCTTCTCCACCCGCGCCGGCTATGCCAGCTGAACCTGCCGTGCCGCCCGCGCCCGCCAATCCGCCCGACCCCGCATCGCCGCCGGCGCCAGCGTTGCCACCGGTGCCGTCCGTACTACTCGTCGATTCCCCGCATGCCGCCACGAAGACGGCACAGACCAAAACAGTTCTTAACCCCACGGTGTTAATTTTGCTGCTGGCGACCCCAAATTCAAGCTGATGGAAACCTCCGGTAGGTCCATGTAACCACGGTGCCTACGCACAGGGCGGTCATCGCATAGAGAAACGGCAGCTTGAGGAGGGCCTCCTGTTCGGCTGCGGGAAACGTGGCCAAGATTACCGCGATTGCCAGCGGCGCGTTTTGGACACCGGTCTCCAAGGAAACCGCCTGACGCTGGCGCGGCGGAAGGCCGGCGAGCCGCGCAACCGTGTAGCCGAGCGCCATCCCGCTTACGGCGACGGCGCCCACACGTTCGACTCGCGCGGCGGTAGTCACCGGGCGTCAGTGAAGCTCCCATGCCCACCATCAGGACGAGG
>RCNF010002168.1_pt1 | contig 10494 bp, 6 predicted proteins | sample 2041311 | NCBI WGS metagenome assembly RCNF01 (sample SAMN09708228, study PRJNA481090) | Marine sediment metagenome, whole genome shotgun sequencing project. | biome: marine sediment; feature: ocean; material: sediment; isolation source: Sewage treatment plant 2 marine sediment (STP2) ... | reverse complement strand
TTTATTATTTCCATTATTTCAAATGTACTATATAATGCGTTTATATGCAATATATAAATATGGTCTTAGTGCTCTACATACTTAATAGACTGGCTCATATTTAATGGCTGTCTTTGTGTCTCTTAACAGTAAAATTTATTAAATTTGTGCACACATAACAAAAAAGAAAGCTCATGTCAGAAAACATAGGCGTTATTAGTCAGGTAATCGGACCTGTTGTTGACGTAGTATTTGAAGGAGAAGGAACACAGCTTCCTGGTATTTATGATGCCCTGGAGATTAAAATGGATGATGGTTCAAGGCTTGTGATTGAGGTTCAGCAAGATATAGGTGAGAATACTGTAAGAACCATTGCAATGGATACTACAGACGGGTTGAGACGCGGCATGGAGGTGGTAGCAACCGGATCTCCGATAATAATGCCCATTGGCGAACAGATAAAGGGCCGCTTGATGAATGTTACAGGCGATGCTATTGACGGGATCAGTAGTCTGCCGAAAGACGGAGGTTATGAGATACACAGGAAACCACCTTTGTTCGAAGATCTTACAACAGAAAAAGAAGTGTTATTTACAGGCATCAAGGTTGTCGACCTTATCGAACCCTATTCAAAAGGTGGTAAAATTGGCCTGTTTGGAGGAGCCGGTGTTGGTAAAACAGTGGTAATCCTTGAGCTTATTAATAATATCGCCAAATCATATTCAGGCTTATCGGTATTCGCCGGAGTTGGTGAGCGTACACGTGAAGGAAATGACCTCTTAAGGGAGATGCTCGAGGCCGGTGTAATTGATTACGGTAAGGAATTTCTTGAGGATATGGAAAATGGTGGATGGGACCTTTCGAAAGTTGATATGGAAGCACTTAAAAACTCCAAACTTGCACTTGTGTTCGGACAGATGAACGAACCTCCCGGGGCAAGGGCCAGGGTTGCCCTCTCAGGCCTTTCCATTGCTGAACATTTCCGCGATGGCGACGGTAAAGGGAAAGGTGAAGGAAGGGATATCCTTTTCTTTATGGATAATGTTTTCCGTTTTACCCAGGCCGGATCAGAAGTTTCTGCTCTGCTTGGTCGTATGCCTTCTGCTGTGGGTTACCAGCCAACACTGTCAACAGAAATGGGTGTTATGCAGGAGAGGATTACCTCTACCCGACATGGTTCAATTACTTCTGTTCAGGCTGTTTATGTGCCTGCCGACGACCTTACCGACCCGGCACCTGCAACAACATTTGCTCACCTCGATGCAACCACTGTATTAAGCAGAAAAATATCTGAGCTTGGCATATATCCGGCTGTTGATCCGCTGGATTCATCATCACGAATTCTAACACCCGAGATTGTTGGAGAAGCACACTATAATTGTGCTCAAAGAGTAATAGAGATACTTCAGAAATATAATGAGCTCCAGGACATTATTGCTATCCTTGGAATGGATGAACTATCTGAAGAAGATAAGCTTTCTGTTAACAGAGCCCGTCGTGTTCAGAGATTCCTTTCACAACCATTCCATGTTGCTGAACAGTTTACAGGTATTGAAGGAAAACTGGTTTCCATAGAGGATACCATTAAAGGCTTCAATATGATTATCGATGGTGAGGTTGATAAGTACCCGGAAGCATCATTCCTGATGGTAGGTACTATCGAAGAAGCAATTGAAAAGGGAGAGAAACTTCTTGCTGAAGCAGGAGAATAATAATTTAATACTGCAGATGTGTATTTAGAGATTGTAACACCCGACACTATCGTTTTTGAAGGTGAAGTGGCTTCTGTTCGGATCCCCGGAAAAAAAGGGTCCTTTCAGGTCCTTAAAGACCATGCTGCCATTGTTTCAACCCTGGAGAAGGGACCTCTTACAATCGTGAAGGCTGATGGCTCGGAAGAAACATTCAATGCTGATGGTGGCGTGGTTGAAATGCAGAAGAATAAGATTATTCTACTGGTAGAGAAAATATTGGAAGATTAATTTAAGCACCAACTATAATTCATTATTTTATAATTGTGGGGACGTTGCATGCAACGACCCCTTCTTTTTTCCTTAAATATTATACACCATGGACCCAAAAGAATTCAGAGAGGAAGCTCACAGGATGGTTGACTGGATAGCTGATTATATGGAAAATATAGAGCAGTATCCGGTAAAAGCAAAAACACTACCCGGTGAGATTTTTAAGCAATTACCATCCATGCCTCCCTTTTCAGGAGAATCGATGGAGGAAATAATGAAAGATTTTGAGTCGATTATTTTGCCAGGGATTACCCACTGGCAAAGCCCGAATTTTTATGCATATTTCCCTGCTAATAGCTCCGGACCTTCCGTTCTTGCCGAGATGCTTACTGCCGCTATGGGTTCTCAATGTATGATATGGGAAACATCGCCAGCGGCTGCAGAACTTGAAGAACGTGTGCTAAATTGGCTCAGGGATACCATGGGACTGCCCGGCAGTTTTGAAGGTGTAATACAGGATACTGCATCGGGTGCAAGCCTGGCTGCATTAATAACTGCAAGGGAGAAACATACTGGCTTTGATGGCAATAACTCTGGCCTGTATAATAGTAAAAAGCTCAGGGTTTACTGCTCTACACAAACGCATTCGTCAATTGATAAAGCAGTCAAAATTGCTGGCTTTGGAATAGAAAACCTGGTTAAGATTGATGTGGATAGCAATTATGCTATGAGGAGTGACCTTCTGGAGAAACAGGTAATAAAAGATATTAACGCCGGATTTATACCCTGCTGCGTTATTGTTTCTATTGGTACAACCGGAACTACCGCTATCGACCCTTTAAAGGAGATAGGAGCGATTGCTTCTAAAAACGATATCTGGGTTCATGTAGATGCTGCTCTTGCTGGCACAGCCCTTATAATGCCCGAATACGGATGGATGATAGAGGGCAAGGAGTATATAGACAGTTTTGTTTTTAATCCTCATAAATGGATGTTTACGAACTTCGATTGTTCTGTATATTTTGTTAGGGATGCTGAAACTCTTATTAAGACCTTTGAAATATTACCGGAGTACCTTAAAACACGAACAAGGGGAGAAGTTAACGATTATAGGGACTGGGGAATCCCTCTGGGACGAAGATTCAGGGCATTGAAGCTGTGGTTTGTAATCCGTTATTATGGCCTTGAGAAACTAATGGATATGATCAGGGAGCATATAAATATAGCTTCCAGTCTTGCAACATGGATAGAGGAAGATCCTTCTTTCGAAGTACTTGCCCCACATCCGCTTAACACAGTTTGTTTCCGTTATAATCCGGGCGACATGGGTGAAGAAAAGTTAAATGCTTTAAACAAGGACCTGAACCACAGGCTAAATGATTCCGGAAAGATTTATCTTACTCATACCTCCCTGGAGGATCGTTACGTACTCAGAATGGTAACATCTCAAACCAATGTTACGATGCAACATGTGAAAGATGCCTGGGATCTTATCAGAGAATACTCTAATTCTGATTTATAACAAATCCAAACACGTCCATTGAAAGGATAAGCTGGAAAACGGATTTATTTTCCATGGGGAGCCACGAAAGCTGAGCGCCTCCGCTAAAAGAAAATGGAATCCTCAGTAGATGGAAATCTGCCAGTAACTGAGCTCCGTATGAAATAAACTCCTCACTTCCAGGAATTAGGGTTTTATCCGCAATATGATAATTTTCGCTGGCCCTGGCATAATCAAAATATAGGGTTGATCGTATTCTTTTTATATGCAGGAGACTACCAATATTCAGGTCAGGATAAAGTAATGGCATTGTATAATCTGCTGTAAACCTGGCAATGTTCTCAGCAATAATGTCATTATAACCCCTGGGAAAAGATATGCGATTGTACTGTATCAACTTTCCAAAATCCTGTTTCTCAAACTGAGCCTGTAGCTTTAGACCATGATTTCTAAAAGCCCCCGGTGTATATAAGGCTAATCTAAGGTATGCTACATTTCCATATATCTGCTCGTCTCCCGGAGCACTAATATATGAGGCGTCCAGCACCTGTCCCCAGCGAGGCCAGATATCCCTTCTTGACATCCTGTGAAGGTTAGAAATGTAAGCCCGGGTACTTAACTGCAACTGTCCGTAATCAAACTGGCTACCATCTTCTTCGAAGACATAATTATTTTTGTAGGCTAGTTTCACGGATGGCCAGAACGTTTGAGAGAATTTGCCTGTTCTGAAACGTAGTGGTAAAAACACAGAAACAGATGCTTTCAGGCCCGGGTACACCTTATTTGGGTAATACAGATCGTCCTCGTCCTGATAGACAAAGGGCTTTCCTCCATAACTAATATCGAGGTCTATGGCAGGATACCAACCTCTCCATAAAATGGATGAGTGAATTATATGCTCACCTCCTGCATATTCATAACCCAGGCTGCTGTTCAATGTGCTGAGATGATTCTGAGACATTAAGGTGAGACCGGGACTTACTGCCAGGTTATCAAAAGAAACATTGTTGACATCTGAATAGAAAGGCATCCAACTATGTATATTGAAGAGATGTTTCCACTTCTTATATTCTTCAATTTTATAATTAAACTCTGTCCGGGTTTCTTTGCTATTATGTATTAATGATTTGCTGTCAAATTCAGAAGCAAAGAGGAGTTCTTTGTGTTTAGGCTCCGGCTTGCTTGTTTTTATCGTTGATAATCTTAGCATTGCAGCCCTTTCACCCATTGAAGAATAATCAGAAAACAGGATCTTATCATTATTAAGTGAAACAAACGAGACCCCGAATCTTGAAGAACTTGCCTGTTTAATTTCTCCATCGGGCATGCGAATATAGATATTATCAATACCTGAGTAAGAAGAGACATAGAACAGGGAATCGTTCCTAATACAAAGTGATTGGAGATCATTTCTGCCTTCCGGAATAAGTGTTCTGTAGCCTTTGCTTCTCCTGTTAAGCTCCATTATCCCTTCTCCATCGTCTGAAAATGAGATAAATACAATCCGATTGTCTTTATTATCCCATTGCGGGTAAACAGGAAGTTCGTTATCCGGGGTTCTGTAGCGTTCCAGCTCATGGCCGCTTTGCCTGTCGATAATTACTATACTATTTACATATTCAGCTGTGCTTTCAACAGCAACAATATATAAGCCCTTGTTTGAAATAGCCGGGGAGAAGAGTCGGCCCTGTCTTGTAAGCTGTTTAGTTTCCCTCTTATTGATATTATAGCTCTTAATAACTGAGTATTCCCTGTTGTTCCACCTGGCATCAGAATAGTGTTCCGACCACACTATAATCCCATTTGAGTAGCTGAAGTGGTAGGGCCATAATATTCCGGGAGTAAGAATATGTTTCTCCTTTCTTTCTCCACTGGCTAATAATACGAAAGCAGGGGGTTTCGAGTAGGATGTTTTTATGGCAATAACAGAATCCCGGCCAATCATTAATGGGCAATAGTAATTTGTATATTCTTTCTGTGATTCAGGGCTCAGATATGTGAATTCGCTTTTGTTAAGTTTACTGTCTTCAGCTTTCCATTCTGACTGTATATACGACATTGTTGCTTCGTACAGTCCCTTCTTTGTGAGGCCGGCATCTCTTCGTAAAGAAACATTAAATGGATTAAGGAGCCACGGCCTTCGTGCGCTAAGGTTTAGAGCTGAAGAAAAAAGAGAGGTATCAATTTTAGTATTAGCGTAAGCAAGCATTTGATAACCAAAGCGGTAATGATCCGGAGTGTAGTTTTTGAACGATGAGTTTATCATCTTATCATAGCTAACAATCCTGTCGCTATCAAGAAGGAGAGCCTTCAGCCCTTTTTCAAAGGATGGCTGGCGACCTCTTCCTGAAAGAGAGTTTGTAGTTTCGGACATAACAGCATCTCCTTCAAGAAACCAGAAGGGAGTCAAAATACTCAGGGCTCCGGGGTATTGCTCTCCAAGTAAGAATTCAAGAGGCTTCGACATTCCTTCCCTTAATCCCTGCATCTGTGTAACATGAACAAGCTCATGCAGAGCCAGTTGTTCAGTATGTCCAAGAGGAATGCTGGTCTGACCGGGGAAAGGATAAAGTTCCATTCTCTTTGGGGCCCAGGTAACGTATCCGTTCGATTCAGTAGTATGATTATGGATAATAATAGGAAATTTCTTTAGCTCTTTTTCATTATAGCGACCCTTCAGAAGATGGTAGGATTCTTCAAATATCCGTGCAGTCTTAAGTGCCTGATTATTATAGCTGGTCGGGTATATAAAGTTAAAATGGTCTGTCGATAAAAGTTCCCATTTCAGCGAAGCCGGATCCTGTCCGGTATTATAATATTGTCCTACAAGCTTAATTGGAACAAGCAGGAACAGCAGTATATAGAGTATGGTTCTTTTTAACATAGTATAGTCGTCAAAAATAGAAAAGTTTAATCAAATTGTTTAAATTCGCCAACTGTAAATATGTTTAACACACTGAACTAATTAATGTTTATGAGTTTATACAGGCGTTTAAATATCGGATTGGGCTGGTTTATTTTTCTTATTGCCGCCATTACATATATCCTGACAATTGAACCCACTATGAGTCTATGGGACTGTGGGGAGTATATTACATCAGGATATAAGCTTGAACCCGGTCACCCGCCAGGAGCTCCAACTTTTATGCTGATAGCAAGAGTATTCTCTCTCTTTGCATCAGATGTTTCGAAGATAGCTCTAATGGTTAATATAATGTCTGCTATTGCAAGTGCATTTACAATATTATTCTTGTTCTGGACTATCACACATTTTGCCAAAAGGATAACTATTGGTGAGAATAAGGATGAGTCGCTTGGTGGAACTATTGCTATAATGGCAGCAGGAATAATAGGAGCTCTTGCCTATGCTTTCTCAGATTCGTTCTGGTTTTCTGCCGTTGAGGGAGAGGTTTATGCAATGTCGTCGCTTTTTACAGCAATTACTTTCTGGGCAATCCTAAAATGGGAAAGTGAAGCTAATAAAACATATTCGAATCGCTGGCTGATATTTATTGCTTATATGGTGGGCCTTTCTATAGGAGTTCACCTGCTTAACCTGCTTGCAATACCGGCGGTGGTTTATATCTATTATTTTAAGAAGTTTGATTTCTCCTGGAAGGGATTTATTATGTCAATGGTGATCTCTGTTGTGTTGCTTGCATTTATAATGTGGGGACTGGTTTCGGGATTCTTTACAATGGCAACCAGGGTTGAGTTAATGCTGGTTAACGGTATTGGTCTGCCCTATAACAGCGGGATATATTTTCTGGTGCTATTGTTTGCTGCTTTTATGTTCCTTGCAATTCGAGCTTCATTAAACAATGAGAATCCAGTTAAAACTGCTTTGTTTTCCAGCTCTGCCCTTCTTCTGTCAGGAGTGTGGATTATCTCAGGAAGTCTCTTTTTTAATATACTGGTCTTAATAGCTTTTGCATTTGGTATATATTACCTGGCTCAAAAGAAAGTTGCCCTCCTGAACCTGGGACTAAGTGCATTACTTGTTATAATGATAGGATTTTCATCCTTTGCGCTTATAATGATAAGATCGACGGCAAATACCCCTATGGATGAAAATAACCCGGAGACTGCTTTCCAGATGCTTTATTACCTGAACAGGGAACAGTATCCCAAACAACCCCTGGTTAAAGGGCCATATTATAACGCGCAGGTCGAGAAAACAGAAGAAGGGAAACCTACTTACAGTCCTATTGATGGTAAGTATGAAATTACCAGCAGGGCAAATATTCCAATATATGATGATAAGTTTGTTACTCTCTTCCCGCGGATGTACAGTTCGCAGGCAGCCCATGTTTCGATATATAAAAACTGGACCCCGGTTAAGGGTAAGCCAATCCAGGTTACTACTTACGACGGACAAAAAAAGATAGAATATAAGCCCACATTTGGAGAGAACCTGAAGTTTATGTTCACCTACCAGGTGGGCTATATGTATCTCAGGTATTTTATGTGGAATTTCTCGGGCAGGCAAAATGATATCCAGGGCACACAAGGGGAACCTTTTCATGGTAACTGGCTATCGGGCTTCAAATTTATAGACGAGCCCAGGGTGGGCCCCGTAGATGATGTTCCCGGTGTACTTAAAAATGTTCCAGCCCGGAATATATATTTTATGCTTCCGCTTTTACTGGGACTAATTGGATTGTATTTTCAACTTAACAAGGACATTAAAAATTTCTGGGTGGTTCTGTTGCTGTTTATAATGACAGGTCTGGCAATAGTAATTTATCTGAACCAGTACCCTAATCAACCTCGGGAGAGGGATTATGCTTACGCGGCATCATTTTATGCTTTTGCCATATGGATAGGACTGGGAGTATTGTTCCTGTATGAGATGCTCTCCAGATTTTTACATAAGAATATTGCAGCACCTGTTGCCGGACTGATTTCGCTTGTGGTACCAATACTAATGGTATCACAGAACTGGGACGATCACGACCGCTCTGGAAGATATACAGCAACTGCAGTTGCTAAGAACTACCTGCTTTCCTGTGCTCCAAATTCTATTCTTTTTACCAATGGTGATAACGATACTTTCCCCCTATGGTATATGCAAGAAGTTGAAGAGGTTGGAACAGATGTAAGGGTGTGTAACCTTATGCTTTTTAATACGGACTGGTTTATCGATCAGATGAGGGTAAAGATGAACGACTCTGACCCAATGCCTCTTACGCTATCAAAGAGTAAATACTACGATGGGGTTAACGGTCAATTATTGATTTCGGACAGGATAAAGCAAGCCATAGATGTAAGGCAGTTGATCGCTTTTATTGAAAATGACGATCCTGCAACAAAGGTTACACTAACTAATGGCGATAAGGTTGATTATATCCCGGGAAGAACAATCAGGATTCCTGTTGACTCAGCAAGGGTGATTGCCAATGGAACTGTTAAGCCGGAGGATGCAGATAAGATTGTACCGTATATAGATATTACGCTTAAAGGGAATTATATCCTTAAGAGCCAGATGATGGTTCTTGATTACCTGGCCAATAATAATTGGGACAGACCAACTTATTTTGTTACCGGCTATCACGACGATGCTTTTGGACTCGAAGAATATTTCCAGCTGGAGGGTAATGCATTCAGACTGGTGCCTATCAAGTCTCATAACAATAACGTTTTTGATTATGGCCGGATAGATACCGAGATACTCTATGATAACCTTATGAATAAATTCACATGGGGGAATGCCAAGGACGAGGATGTATACCTTGATTATTATCATACCCGCACACTGATGGTTATCAGAGCTCGTTTAAGCTATGCAAAACTGGCTAAAGAGCTTGCCAAAGAAGGTGAAAGCGATAAGGCAGTAGAGGTTTTGGATTATATTATGGAAGAACTTCCATTAAGTAAGTTACCGTGGGATACATATATGCCCGATGTAATTGATGCTTACTTTGCTGCCGGAGCCCTGGATAAAGCCTTATCCCTGGTGTCAGGTATGAAAGAGTATTATGATGAGGTGCTGGGCTATTATGTTGGGCTCAGACCTGACCTAATGAGGACGGCGGATTATGAGATCCAGGTTTCGTTAGGGTATATCTCAAAAGTTTCAAGTATATGTACCAGGTATGGAGAAGACGAGCTGGGACAGGAATTGTCTGACATGCTACAGTCTATCTATTCCACATATATGACCAAGATGCAAGGCCTTTAAAAAAGAGGTGAGTCTTGAGTGATGAGTAGTAGGGACGCAATGCTTTGCGTCCTTTTTCCATTATGACATATAAGGTGCGAATTCCCGGTGCACAAGATATTTTTCGAGTAGGGCAAGTACTTTTTCAGGAACAACAGGCTTAAGAATATATTCGTTAGACCCGGCCAGGAAAGCTTCTTCCTTCGATTCGCGTGTATAAAAAGCAGTAATAAGCAGCAGGGGAATATTCCTGTCAATCTTTCTTATCTGCCGTATACAATCAATACCATTCACAAGAGGGATCAGATAATCAAGCAGAACCATATCAATACTATTGATATTCTCCTTGACATATTCGAGTAGCTCAGAGCCATTCAAAAATGAAACAACATTAGCTCCTGTTGTCTTTAAGAGTACCTCGAAATATTTTATTGAAGCCAGGTCATCATCGACTATGGCAATTGTCTTTTTTGATAAATCCAGGTTGTAATGGTCAGAATGCATTGATTTGGGTATCTGTGCGAGAACAAAAGTACGATATGAAAGTATTAAATTTTTATGAATGAATCGTATTTTTTAACAAGTTTTGCACAATTTATGTAAAATGCCTTCAGTTGGGTGTGTCCTTCGATAGGCTCAGTAATCTTAAAGTTCCTGATGCTTCCTGGCACAAATCTGACTGTGCAGCCGTAGTGTAGCATGAGCTCGCAGTCACTCCTGGGCACATACCCGTCCTGGGCGGCGCGTTCATGGCAATCCCGTAGGCGTTGTGTATTGAATGTCTGTGGTGAATTAATGAGCATCAGTCCGTCCCGCTCAACGATGTGGTCCGCAAAGTCATCACCTTTGCATAGATTGTATTCTAAGGGTGTCACCGTGGTGACGCAGTC
>RCNF010004417.1_pt1 | contig 10499 bp, 12 predicted proteins | sample 2041311 | NCBI WGS metagenome assembly RCNF01 (sample SAMN09708228, study PRJNA481090) | Marine sediment metagenome, whole genome shotgun sequencing project. | biome: marine sediment; feature: ocean; material: sediment; isolation source: Sewage treatment plant 2 marine sediment (STP2) ... | reverse complement strand
ACGAAACCATTCTGCTGGTGGAAGACGAACCCCTGATTCTCAACCTGACAACAAGAATACTTCAGGGTCTGGGATACAAGGTGTTGGCCGCCGCGACACCGAATGAGGCCATTCGCCTGGCCGAAGCGCACTCCAGTGAGATCCCGCTTCTATGCACCGACGTGATCATGCCCCAGATGAGCGGGTTGGACCTGGTCAAGATTCTCCAATCCTCATACCAGAATATCAAATGCCTGTACATGTCCGGCTACACGGCCAATGTGATCACCGACCACGGCGTTTTGGACGAAGGAGTACATTTCATTCAGAAGCCGTTCATGATTGGTGGCCTGGCCGCCAAGGTGAGGGAAGCGCTGGACGGGGGTTGAGGCGGCCGCAGCTTTGGCGGATTCCCATTCGCTCCCTGATTCTGGATTCCTTGCTAGGCTAAATCACCGATTATGCAACTCAAGCCTCCAGACAAGGTAGCATTTACGCTACGTCAGGGGGATTTTGATCCCCGGGCTGCAAATACGATATCCACTCAATACTAGCCCAATCTGCCCTTACCGTGTCGATTTGGACCATTCTGTGGTGCTGGTACGCCGGTTGCAAAATAGGACAGTGGCACGGGGAACGTGAAGCCCGAGTTCTGTGAGGGGCTTGATGCTCTCCGGATCAGGATCGGGCTGTCAACACCCGTCATCCACTACAGTTGCCGGAAGGGTGTAATGCTGGTTTTTTGTCCTAGAGGCAGCGTGTGATTCCCTAAATAGAGGGGTATGCCATGAATCGCCTGAAAAAGATCCTGTTCCCCACCGACTTTTCCCGCTGTGCCGGCCAGGCCCTCCTTCCAGCGGTCGATCTCGCCGAGCAAAACCAAGCCGAACTGCACCTGCTGCATGCCATCGTGCTGCACGGTTACGACCCTCATAATCCCAGTTTCAACATCAATGAGCTGGAAGAAGAGATTTACCGGAGGATTCAGTCGGACGCCACCGTACGTTTGGCCAACGTGGCACCCAACCACCTCGCCGAATCGGTCCAAATTGTAACGGCGCAAGAACGCGGAATCTCCGCCTCCAACGTTATCGTCGAGTATGCAAGGAAGAATGACATCGATCTTATCGTCTTGGGCACCCACGGTCGCCGCGCGCCGGCGCATTTACTCCTTGGAAGTGTAGCCGAGGAAGTGGTACGAACGGCCAGTTGCCCGGTACTGACAGTCCGGGAGCGCAAAAAGCCCAAGCCGGTGGCCGAAACGGAGCGGATCCTTGTCCCGGTGGATTTTTCCAAGTACTCGAAACAGGCACTGACCTACGGCAAAAACCTCGCAGCCGGCTATGGTGCGACACTTCAACTTCTTCACGTCATTGAACTGACCGTCCACCCGGCATACTACTCTGTTGGCAAGACCTCCCTGTTCGAAATCGATTCGGATCTACGAGAAAGATCCCACAACAATCTCATGGAATTGGCCCGGGAGGCACCCGGACCTGAAGTTGATGCCGAACCCTTTGTCATCGAAGGGCGAGCGGCCAGCGACATCGTCAAGTTCGCGGCCGAGAAAAGGAGTGATCTCATCGTAATCCCAACTCATGGTTTGACGGGTTTATCACACTTTCTGCTCGGCAGCATCGCGCAGAAAGTCGTCCGTCGGGCACCGTGTCCCGTGCTGGTCGTCAAGGCCTTTGGCAAGTCGCTTGTCGATTGAGCGGGTTCGTTTTGATTCGAGTCGAACCCAGGGCTGAGCCTGGTTTGTCCATCAAAAAAATGCCAGAAAAGGGGGAATGTAATGAACCAGAATACGGTTGTTCCAGCCAAAATCCTGCTGACGACGGATTTTTCGGAGAGCGCGTCCTGTGCCCTGCCATACGCCTTGGGGCTAGCCAAACGGCACGGATCCGAATTGATAGTTCTTCACGTGATTGCCGGAGATTCCGAATATGTTAAGGACAGGGATATCTACAAGTCTTACCAGCGGATTAGCCGGGAAAAGGCCTTCGAACAGCTGGCGGCCATCGAGTTCGCCGGAAATGATGACATCAAAATTCGCCGCGAAATCACCACCGGATGGTCGGCCAAGGACGGGATTGTCGATTTTGCCAAAGCCGAGAAACCAGATCTGATCATCATTTCAACCCACGGTCATGGTGTGGTTGGCCGGTTTTTTCTGGGCAGTGTCGCCAGAAGCGTGACGGCAGAAGCTCCGTGCCCGGTGCTTTGCGTGAAATGCGGCGAGTCGGGTATGCTTGACGAAAAAAGGGAGGAAATCCATATCGAGCGGATCATGGTTCCCGTTGATCTGTCGGAGGATTCTCGTGTGGCCTTGAAACTGGCAGTTGGGTATGCCAAGGCGTACAGGGCCCAACTCCACCTGATTTACGTGGTTCATGTCGATGTCCCGCCGGCCCTTCTCTCGGACGATTCGAAGGAATTCTTCGAGCTGGATAAAAAGCTGCATTCCCGAATATACGAGCGGCTTCAGGCATTTCATCGCGAAGTCGACCCCGATGTCGAAAAGGTCGTGACAATGGTGGAGAAGGGTTCCCCCGCGAAACAGATCGCCCGCTACGCCGAGTCTCATGAGGTGGATCTGATATTACTGAGCAGAAAAGGGCTGGGCAGAACCCCATATACCCTGGGCGGTGTTGTGGGACGGCTCCTTCACGAGGCAAACTGTCCAACGCTGGTGATTTGAATTCACCCTGACCACGAAATTTTTCCTGCCAATTCGGCGGGCCTATTGAGATTTATGTCGAGTCGTCCGACCATCAGTTTTGGGTAGCTCGATTCCGAGCCGCCGGATCTTGCGCAAGAGAGTGGTTTTGTGGATGCCCATTTCCTGGGCGGCGAGTTTGCGGTTCCACTGGTTTCTCTCCAGAACGTCCAGAAGGAATTGCGCTTCTATATCGGCAAAGGTCTTGGCCAGGCCGGCCTTGTTACGGTGGGTGCCCTGCCGAAAATGATCCGGAAGGTGTTCAATCTTAATGGTGGGTCCGGGGGAAAGACAAAGGAATGCTCGACGATGTTTTCGAGCTCCCTGATGTTACCCGGGAAATCATGTTCCATGAGAATCCGCAGGGCCGCTGAAGAAATGCCGGTTATCAGTTTGCCTCGGTTCACGGAGAAGCGGTCCAGGAAGGTCTGGACCAGCAGAGGAATGTCGCGCTTGCGATCCCTTAAGGGCGGCAGTTCGATATTCATGACATTGATTCGGTAATAGAGGTCTTTCCGGAACACCCCTTCATCAACCAATTGGGATAGGTTTCTGTTGGTGGCGAAAACCACCCGCACGTCGGCCGTTATGGGCCTGACATCGCCGAGACGTTCATACACACGGTCCTGAAGGAACCGCAGGAGTTTGACCTGCATGCTCATGGGCATGTCGCCTACCTCGTCAAATAATATGGTTCCCCCTTCGGCAGCGGCGATCCGCCCGATGCGGTCGCGTACGGCCCCGGTAAAAGCTCCGGCCTTGTAACCAAAAATCTCCGACTCGAGTAAGGTTTCAGGGAGAGCGCCGCTGTTGACGATTACAAGTGGTCCCTTGCGCCGTGAACTGAGATTGTGAAGAGCCTTGGCGATGAGATTCTTGCCCGTTCCTGTTTCCCCGTAAACGAGTACAGAGCTTTCGCTTGCGGCGATAGTGGGGAGGATTTCAAAGATGTTCTTCATGTGGGCGTCATCGGTCACGATATCGGCAAAGGGGTGGTGGAATTCACCTTCCCGCAGAAGTTTTTTGACCCAGTTCATGTTTCGGAAAGTTTCCACACCCCCGATGATATGACCCTTTTTGTCCCGCAGAACGGAGCTGGAAATCGTAATGGGGATACGTCGGTCGTGGGCGTCCAAAACTTCCACGGCCATATTGATCACCGGCTTTTCTGTTTCCATGGTGTAACGCAGGGCGCAGCATTCATGGCAAATATTGGCCCGCAGCACTTCATGGCAGGGTCTTCCCATGGCTTGCTCCTTGGTGACGCCAAGGATCTTTCCCGCAGCCTGGTTGAAGGCGATGATTTGCATGTCCCCGTTGACGGCAAAGACACCGTCGGAGGTGCTGTTGAACAGCAACTCCATCAGGGCTGGGGGTACCTGGTCGGAAATATGGGTGGTTTTTCTATCGGCGGATTTTCCCATGGGTCCCTCTCCTGGGAGCGGAATGGTCGGGTCATTTCCGGGTCTCATGATAACGTAGCGCCTGTGCTACTGTAAGCAAGGCTAGTTGAACGGAATTGCACCTTCTTGTTTTGAACAAAAACCCCACAAGCCATACAAGTAATTGGTTTTAAATATTTTATATACCAGACGCTCACCTGGGCGGTTGGAACATTTAATGCTCTCTTTCGGGCCAAGAGGCCAAGTTTGAAAAGGCCGGAATGGCCATTCAGTCATCAATCGCAAAGACGGGCACCGATGAGCAAGAAAACGAAAAAGGCCGACTTGTCCCCGCGGGTTGCACTTGGTTGGGAGCCCCAGCTAACGGCTCATCCCATGAAGGTTGTACGCGACAGGTATGGCCGCCTTTGGCTGTGCTGTGCGGAAGTTGACGAAGAGGGAGACCTGGAGGCCCAGGGGGCCTGGAGATGCGGAGATCTTACTTTTTCATGCATCCGATGACCAAGAGCGTCCGCCCCGAAATTAAATGGTGCTGGTGTTAAAGAAAGGAAGGGGGAAGGACTGTGAAAAAAATACTGATCGTCGATGACGAACCCCACCTGCTGTTGCTGTATGAAATTGAACTTCGGCGTTTGGGTTACAACACACTGACAGCGGCCAACGCCAGACAGTGTTTGGAGCATGTGGAAACGATGAACCCCGATCTGGTGATCCTGGATATTCGTATGCCGGGAATGGATGGCGTGGATGCCCTGCACCATATCCTGGCGCGAAATCCCGAAATTCCGGTCATCCTCAACACAGCCTATTCGAGTTGTTGCGCCAACTATCTGACCTGGGCCGCGGATGCCTGTCTGCGGAAATCATCGGACTTGACCGAGTTGATCGAAACGGTTCAGAAGCTCCTGCCTGACCAAAAGATCAGAAATCCCTTGCCGAAATCACCCCACCTGAAACAAAGCGAAAGACCTGAAAGGCAAAACGATGTCCCGCAATTTCATTGAGGTCCTGCTGCAAAACCAGGCGGTACTTTCGGAAACGATCATCGCACGGTTAAAAACTTCGGGAGCGGTTCATTACCAAAACATGGACGGAGGTGTTCTGCAAAGGCGGGTGGACATCCTTGTGGATTGCTTTTTGAAGTCGATGAAAAACAGGCCGGGGGTGTTCATCAACTATCTCAAAAAAATTGCGGAGGAAAGAATTCCCGAAGGGATTTTCCTGCATGAAATCCAAACAGTTTTGCAGATTCTGGAAGAAAAATCCTGGCAGCTGGTCGTGGAGAACATGCCCCAGATGGACCAAGTACGGTGCCTCAGTCAAATAACGGGCACCATCGGGGCGGCCAAGGACCAGCTGGCCCACGTCTATTTGCAGCATCTGGAAAAAGCGGAGATGAACGCAGCCTTCCTTAAGGGGAGGTTGGATGAAATGGCCAAAGGGACGGATTCAGGCCCGGTGGTTGAGGAAGTATTTCCACCAGTAAGTTGACGAGGAGGAGACATGAAAGGTTCGAAAGTTGTCATCATCGGGGGCAGCGCGGCCGACCTGGCGATTTCCCAGGTCGGAACCCATCCCGCGCTAACGGCCTCACCGGTCGTATACCAGATCGTCAATGCCGCGGAAAAAGCGGTGGTGGAACGAATGAAAGAAAGAGGGTCTCTGAACATTGGAACCCGGGAAAACGTGGCCGCCTACCAGTAGTGTGAGTCAAAAAGTACTTCCGCCCAGGTGGTTCCTTCTGGCCTTGGTCCTCATGGTGGCCCTTCATTTTGGCGTGCCGATCACCGGGGTGCTGCCGTACCCATGGATTTTCCTGGGTCTGCCGCTCATCATTTTCGGAATCACAATCGAACTTGTCGCCGATAGGTCTTTCAAGAAACACCGGACAACGGTCAAACCCTTTCAGGAATCGACGGCTCTGGTCACCGAAGGAGTATTCGGGTTTTGCCGGCATCCCATGTATTCGGGTTTCGTGTTGATCCTGTTGGGAACCGCGACGCTCCTGGGCACGCTGAGCCCCTTCTTCGTGATTCCGATGTTTGTATTCCTGATGGAAAAGGCGTACATCACCGCCGAGGAAAAAATGATGGCCGAAAAGTTCGGGGAAGCCTGGTCAAACTACGCGGGCCGGGTTCGGAAATGGATTTGACCACCGAAGTCGGAATACCTCGGCAACGCGAAGGAGTAAACAGTGAAAAAGATCGGAATCATTATCTGCGGACGATACAAGGAGTGCGGCGGGGGGAAATGCCTGAGGTCCATGCGTGAACATGTGGGGGGATTCGCCTGCTATCCGGAAAACGAGGAACTGGAACTGGTGGGCTACTCCTACTGCGGCGACTGCCCTGGTGGGAACGTGGAATACGTGCCCGAAGAGATGATCAAAAACGGGGCCGAGGTCATTCATCTGGCCACGGGGCTGGTGGTAGGATATCCCCCCTGCCCCTATATCCGCCAGTTCAAGGAATTCATCGAATCGCGATATGGAATACCGGTAGTGGTGGGAACCCACCCGATTCCCTTGAAATATCAGGAAGTGCATAACCGCTTGCCCTTCTGGAAGGAATCGAAGATGGAAAAGCTGGCTGGCCATCTGATGAAAGAGGATTCCAAGATCATGGAGGCGTATAACTGAAGTGGGGGTTGACCGGTGTTGGAGATGAAGTTGAAGCCAATCGGCAGGGTGAAGAAAATTTCAGACAAGCAGAGTGCGCTCGAGGTCGAACGGGCCCATGTCAATGGCCTGGAGGGTCTATGTCCGGGCATGAAGATCCAGATTCTGTACTGGATGCACGAGTTGTCTCCGGAGGACCGAAGGATCCTCAAAGCTCATCCGAAGGGTGATACGGGCCGTCCCGAACGAGGTGTGTTTTCGCTTCGCAGCCAGGTAAGGCCGAATCCAATCGGAGTGACCATGGCGGAGGTGATTCGTATCGAGGGGCCCAATGTCGTCGTACAAGGTCTTGATGCCAGAGACCATTCCCCCCTGATCGATATCAAGGCGTACCCCAGATATTGACCGCTTCATCGTGTTTCCCTCCGGGAAGGGCTAAAGCGTCTCTACGGGCGACCATGGTTTCCCGAGGTCGCAAGCTTGGATGGCAGGTCCCGCATTCAGGCAGATGGGCCAGTTCCGGGTTGTCCGCTTTTTGTTGATGGCACCCCAGGCAGGTGCGATGCATGGCCGATTGGTACCCACTGGCCAGGGCCAGGTTTTTCGGCGGTATGTCGGCCAAGTGCATGTCATTCTGGTGGCATTCGTAACATGTCTTGACGCTGGTGCCGGTCTTGACGGTTCCGCGACTGTGGCAGACCTCGCACGAATGGTTGACAGGTTGAATACCGGGCAACTTCTCCTTGATGGAAACCGCCACCATGTGTCCGAAGTGATCAAAAAGATCCGTGGGTTCGCCCAGGTCCCGGTGACAGCGTGAGCATGGGGTAGAGTGATCTCCAGGCAACGAGATGTGGTGGCAGGTGACGCAGGATACTTCCCCGCCCAGCCGTTGCTGATGGGCGACGTGCGGAAAATCGGTGAAAACACCACCCCGGTTGCCGTCAATTCGCAGGGTGGTTCGCTCTGCGTCCAGACCCAGGGGCGGTTGAATGGGGATCCCGTCGGTGCTGTGATTCTGGTAAGGGGGATACATCGCCAACCAGGCCACCGGCAGGATGAATACGGCGATCAACGAAACCCGATGCAGGCTGTTACTCAGGGCGGTGTTCCAGACCCGGGAAAACGCATCAAACGAGGGCTGGAACTTTTTCCCACCTTCCAAGGATTTCCCCCAGGACTTTTCGAAGATGGAGAAGTTTTCGACAATGCCCAGGAACACCAGTCCGGCGGCAGCGACCACACCTAGGCCAAGGACCCATTCCAGCAGCGAAGGAAAGTAGGTAGTCCCGGCATCCCGCCAGTATCCGGCGATGCCAACATCCAGCCGGTTAAGCGCCAGGCCGGTGGTAGCGGACAAGGCGGCCAGACCCAGGCCCAGGGGAGAATGGCGCGTTTTCGACAAGGCTATCAGCACGACAGGAATGACGGCCGCGGTCAGGATTTCCACGGTGTAAAGCCAGCTCTCCCAGGTTCCGGCCAGCAGCGCCTGCCAGGCGCCTGTTCGAAAGAGATCCATCACCTTCAACCCCAGATACAAGCTCAGGATCACGGCCGCGATCGTGGCCAAGCTGGAAAGCGCCGGCATGTCCCGCCCGCGGTCAGCGTGTAATATTACATTGGTAGTTTGACATTCGGTGACGCAGGGACCCACCTGCGTGGAACGTTCGGGGTTTCCGAAAACGGGCTCGGGGTCGTACAGACGCGCGTAGAGGATGCGGAGCAGAATAACGAACATCATCCCGGCGCCCATGGCTGATAAAATGAAGAACAATGGCAGCAGGGATGAATACCACAGACTATGCAGACGCAGAGGTGAAACCAGAAAAAGGGAGCCGAGGGAAGAGTGGTGAAGGCTGGACAGGGAGATGCCTACCACCACAACCCCGAAGGCCACCTTGTGGAGAATTTTCACGGCCCGTTCAGCTCGGTAACGTTCCAGGATCGGGGACAGGACCTCGATGGTGGTCACGCAGAAGTAGAGCATGACGCACCAGAACACCTCGAAGAGAAACGAATGGTGGTTCCACATGAAGAAGGGATGCCAGAAACGATAGGGAATGCCGATATCGAACAGCAGGGCGACGCAAGAGGAACCGTAACCGAGGAAAGCGACCAGGATGGCGGGTTTCATCAAGGGACGGAATTTCTCCAACTTGAGAACGTAAACGAGGAAGCCGACCGTAAAGCCGCTCGTGGACAGGGCCACACCCGCTACCATATTTAGGACCTTCCACAGACCCCAAGGTGCGCCGTCGGTCAGGTTGGTGGTGGCGCCGAGGCCGAACCAGAGGCGAAAAACCGCCGCGACGAGCCCGCCCAGAGCCAAGACCCACAGGATGTCCTTCAATGTTCTGGTTCTTCTATCCATCGTTTTTCTTCTCCGGTCCTGGATTGCCGGGCCCACGATTCCGGCGTGAATCTTCCTTTTCCAGCTGCATCCGGCGCCGGATGACCCAGTTGATGCCCAGCAGGCTGGAGGCAACCCCGAGCCCTATGAAGGGGGTGCCCTCGATTAGGGATTGAGTCAGTTCGGGGATGGGATCTGGAAAAGCTTCCGGCCAGTCCATGGCCGCCAGGTCCACATCGGATATGTAAAGAACCGAAGTGCCCCCGAATTCCTTTTCGCCCCAGACATGCTGCACGTACCGGGAGTACCCACTGCCGATTCGCTGATGAGCCAGCTTGAGCAGGCTTTTCCGCTCGCCAAATAAAAGGGCCTGATTCGGACAGGCCTCCACACAGGCCGGTTGCTGGTTGGCCTGCAGTCTTTCGAAGCACATGTCGCACTTCTTCATGAAGGGCACGGCCTTGTCCCACTCGTACCGGGGGATGTGGAACGGGCAGGCGATCATGCAGTACCGGCAGCCGATGCACTTTTCCGGATCGTAGATGACGGGCCCCTCTGCGCTCTTGGTGATTCCGCCCACCAGACAGGCGGAAACGCAACTGGGATCGAGGCAGTGCATGCAGCTCTTGCGGGCAAAACGTCCGTCGGCGACCGGAACCACAGTGGACAACCGATCGGCAGAAAGGCCATCCGGAGTCTTCCAGCGATCCAGCTCGGCCTGCTCGGGATCGGTGCCATTGGTTTGGATGCAGGCGGCCACGCATTGTTCGCAGCCGGTGCACCGGGTCACATCAACCAGTATTCCGTGCGTCATATCTTTGCCTCGCTGCCGAACAGGGCCTCGGCCACCTTGTCGCCGGCCCCGGGCCGTAATTGCCAGTGGATTTCGGAAATGCGGTCAAAGGCGAACAGAACGACATGGGCGAGTTTGGTGAACGGCACCAGCACGAACAACAACTCGGCGCTCAACAGATGGGCCAGCATGACGACGTCCCAGCGGAAGGGGTTGAGGTGCGGGTGGGAGGCCAAAAAGCCCGTCGCGAACGGAAGCATGACCGCCAGCAGAAGGCCGTAGTCGATGGGCTGACTGACCGCGCGATGCCGCCCGTTGAACAGGCGGTAAGCCAAGAGAGTCCCCAGGCAGGACAAGGTGACGAGGGTCAGGAAGTCAGCCAGGTTTTGGCCGATGGTCAAGAGGCGGATCCCCAGGGCGGATTCCCACAACACGACATGGTCCATCAGAAAAAGAGGGACAATTATCAATCCGATGTGGGAAATAAAGGAAGCGCAAGAGAAGATGATGGTGCCTTTGATCAAGTGGCGGAAGGGAAAAGCCCAGGAAATGGATTCGCCGAGTATTCGGCGCCAGGGGGCTTTTTGAATCCGACGTCCCTTGCCCACGGTGATCATGTAGATTTGAATGATCACCAG